>Ga0228711_1002524_pt1 | contig 28196 bp, 14 predicted proteins | sample MedpolnodulmetaG_2_FD_177996 | JGI IMG/M metagenome (GOLD analysis project Ga0228711, IMG submission 177996) | Root nodule microbial communities from Medicago polymorpha collected in Santa Monica, California, United States - brown nodules | ecosystem: Host-associated > Plants > Roots > Nodule... | reverse complement strand
TTAAAATTTTATTAACAGTTTTTTTTTTTTTTTGTGGTGGCCGGGGTTTGAACCGGACCTTGTATATATTATGCATTGTCGATACCAACTGAGATAAGCTCACAAGGACATTTTATTAACGGTTTAACATTGTAGAATTATTCCCTTAAAAAATCAGTGCAGTATTATATTAAAAGATAAAAATAATAACCTTCATTGATGATTTTTTATTTTTTTTTTGAAAGAAAAGAAGCTTCATTTGATCGTGCAATTGCGAGTAATATTAATTAGAGGGTGTATTGAATTAGGATTTTAAAGGACAGTTTATGTTTAAAAAAGTCTTAAAGATTTTAAAAGACTTTGCATGATTTTAATGGATTTCAATAGATTTTAAAGGATTTGAAATGATTTTATGAATTTTATAAGATTTCAAAAGATTTTATGAATTTTAAGGATTCATTGGAAAGAAATGATTATAACACACTTTTTTCACAATATTCTTAATACATGCTCTTATCTACGAGAAAGTTAGAGAAATGATTATAACACATCTTTTTCACAATATTCTCAATACAGACGGGGGGAGTGGGGGAGGGAGAGAGAGAAGAGAGAGGGAGGGTAGAGAGAGAGATAGAGAAAGATGAATAGAGGAGAGATAGTAAAATCTTAAAAGTGAGAGATTTTTTCATGCTAAAATTTAACTAGAAAATCCATCAAATCCATTTTATTAAACAATCTTTAGAAATATGAATGATTTTGAATACCACAAGACTTTTTTTAAGTGATGAAGAGCCTTGATTGAATACCACAAGACTTTTTTAAAATGACAAAGAGTCTTGATTGAATACCACAAAACTTTTTTTAAGTTGCAAAAAGTCTTGATTGAATACCACAAGACTATTTGATGATAAAAAAGTCTTTAAAATCCTTTAAAATCTCAATCCAATAGACCCTTCTTAATTAGAATGATTTCATTTTTTTTTTTCCAGAAAATTTGTAAAACACATGCCAACAAATAGTAGTATGTATTTAAGAAAAAATGATATAACATTTTTGTTGCCAATAGAAAAAAATTCAAACATAATTTCTGTGAGCTTAGCTCAGTTGGCAGGGGCTTCGAACCCTGGACACTTCACTTTTCCACAATTAAATTGTGTAAGTTCTAATCACTAGGCTACTTGACAAAAAAAAAATTCAAACATTTATATAAAAAAATCAATCCAATTTTAAGTACAATCTAGCAAATTTATAAATAAATAGAATTCTAACCTTATGTGAAAAACTAGAATTATGATCTAGTATTATAAATTTAAAATCACGACCTTATAAAAAATTTATAATTGTGATTGAATTTTATACTGAATTGTATTTTAAAAATGTAATTATAAACATTTTCTTTTGAGGGGAAAATTATAAACATATATGTTACCCTTTAAAAAAATTATATGTTTTAAAGTTTGGTATGAAATATAACACAAATGTTGATAAAAGATTAATCCAATGGCCCTCTTTTACACATGACATCAACTTTCTTTGACAGATGACCTCTCCTATCATATATATAATGCTTCTGATGATGCAACTTTGCAATCATAAAATGTAATATATGGGAATGAACTTCCAGTTCCTAGAAGCATTGCAACAATACTTTTCTAGCTCCACCATCACACCCCATTGATGGTCTCTTCTATACAACTGAGTACCAAAGTTATGGACGTCTCAACACAATCTGGTACAGTTAGGAACCTATTATTCTGTCTACAATGGAGAATATCATGCTAGATTGATCACTATTTTATGAATAACTGTCCCAATCAAATTATTTAGCCGGACCACACGAGGAGATTGTCTTTCCCTTTCTTTCCAAGCCGGGGTAAATTCTACTTTAACGAGTGCTTAAAACACATTTAAGGTCATACAAAATTCTGTCCTAATATCATCTTTGTTGGAATTAAATCCTATATTTTATCATCAAGAGTCAACCACTTTTTCCAATTATCTGCATAAAAAACCAAAATATATTATATTATGCATTATATTCCATCCCAGTGACTGAGAAATTCTTGTGCAGACTAGTTTATTTAAGTTGTGTACAGCTAAGCTAATTATTAATTATATACCACCACCACACCATTTGTATTAAATAATAGTAGATCATTTTGTGCCAAACAACTCATATTTAAAATAATTACGTGCCTAACAAGTTGCCTAGACTTTCTAGTTTCAAAATTTGGTAAAAGATAAAAATAGGGAAAGTCTTTCATGGACACAACCCCAAATAAATATTATTTGAACACACTCACATAAAACTAACAAAATTAAATAAAAAGTATTTAGTCACATCAATTAATATATTGTAGTTTTATTTTTCTTTTACTTTTTCTTGGTTTTGTGTGTGCCCAAATATTTTGATTTGGGTTTGTGCCCAACCAAGTGTTCCTCAGAAGCGCTGCCAACTTTACAGTAATAGACTCGTCCCTATATAGTCACGGGCTAAAGGCAACATCTTAGTGCTAAAGTTAATCCCTCAAATCAGATGGGAGCAAACCACTCTGTTCTCTAAATTCTAAAATGGAAAATATCATGCCGAAATAACAAGCCATATTCACCTGATCTGACACTATCGCCCAATGATGGTACATACTGAATTCTGACACAATACCTACAAAGACCTCCTGAATTTAAAATAAAAAATAAAAAAATCCATGAAACACTTTGCAGGCAATTGATGCAATTATCAGGAGTGCTTTTACCAAAAAGAGTAATCTTAATAATCTGGTCAATCAATTATCTGTCTAAGCATACCTGTGTAATATACAAAGGATGCATAAAAGTCTTGTGCAGTTTGAAATCATGCCTTGCCAGGGTGGAAATAAGAAGGGAAAAAAACCATATGAAGTTACCTTGCAATCAATGGTCTTCCTCTGATATAGGTTGCAACTCCACCAAGAGCTCCAGAAACACGGCTCTATGGTGTAAGGGTTTACGAGTTAGTGCACCACATACCAGTTTGAAAGCTTCACAAAATATAACCTCCTTGGACAACATTATGTGAGCAGTTAAAATTGTACTCAGTATCAACTGCCAGTTCTTTGAAGATGAATGCTTTCATTCCATCTATTTCAATGCAAATATTCGAGGCTGCAAAAAGCATAACCATTAGATCCATTCTTTTGATAATTATCGCAAATGATGCTGTCAGTGTCGGGATAATGTTCACAATGTGGTACAACAGTACTTACTATTGTATGTTACAGGTGTGTAGTTTTCAAGTGAAAAGCTCAAATGTATTATGGAGTTTCTGCTTGATTGTTAAATACAGCCCATTGAAGTGGATAGTATCTCATCCCATCATGCTTAGGAGCAAAGCAACCCTCTACTCCAACTCCAACAGCTTATTCAAATCTGAGACCAAATGTAACTGTTTCCAGGAACTACCAAAAGTCCTTGCAAGAACAGGAACCATCTTTAAAATGATGAAATCTATTGGCATCTCTTAAAATGATCTCCCTACCGGTGACTTTTGCGATCAGTTTGATCGCAAAATGACAATCACCACAGACTCGCAAATTTTTCATGACTCTAATTGGCATCCCTTCGGGCACTTTTAGAAGTCCATATGCTACAGCTAGTCTTTCACTATGATAACCTAAGCTATGTGTCTTCTCTTCCTCATCCACGTCATGAAGCACAAAGCTACCATCGGGACAGTAACCAGCTTCCCTTAAAAACCCACTTAGCTTTTCCAACATTTGTGTGATCATATGCTGCTCAGGGTGGCTCTTGCTGTCTCCCCCGGTGAACATATGCACCTTCTTCTCCACCTCAATCCAACTACAGCCAGGAAATTTGATGACTCTCCTATTTATCCTTTTCCTAAGTACTTCAACATCCCTCCATCTTCCTCTGGTTGCATACATATGTGAGAGCAAGACATAAGGCCCAGCATTTTTGGGCTCTAGCTTTGCAAGTTTCTCTACTGCAACTTCAGCCAAATCCAGCTTCATATGGTTTCTGCAAGCACCTAACAATGCACCCCAAACAATAGCATCTGGTTCCATTGGCATCTTTTCTACTAGTTCCATTGCCTCATCAACCCGGCCTGCTCGACCTAGCAAATCAACCATACAAGCATAGTGTTCAATTCCTGGTTCCACTTGATAAGTGCATTTCATTGCTTCAAAAATTTCGAACCCTTCTTTCACTTTGCCACTGTAGCTACAAGCTGAAAGAACTCCAATGAAGGTAACCTCGTCTGGCTGAACTCCAGACGAGCACATATCATGGAACACATTTAAAGCTTCCTCTCCCAACCCATGTTGGGAATAACCAGTGATCATAGAATTCCACATAACAACATCCTTAAACGGAAACCTATTAAAAATTCTTTTTGCTCTAACAAGATCACCACACTTAACATACATTGTAATCAACACCGAGGCAACATATAAATCTTGATCAAATTCAAATCTCACCAACCTAGCATGAACCTGCCTGCCATGATCAAGGCTAGCTAAACTGGCACACACAGAAAGAACACTGATCATCGAAGGGAAATTCAATGCAACCCCTTCCCTTTGCATCCTAGCAAACAAACCCAAAGCTTCCAAGTCAAACCCTTTCCTCTCACACACCTTAATCATAGCATTCCAAGTTCCCTCATCCCTTTCCTTCATTCCCTCAAACATCATCCTAGCTCTATGCATCTCCCCAGCAAGTCCAAACTGTAAGATCATCTCATTACAAGCAACAATCCACTTCACCGGCATCGCTTCAAAAAGCTCAAAAGCCTCCTTCATCCTCCTACTCTGAGTATACCCCATAAGCATAGCCGTCCAAGACACCTCATTTCTCTCCGGCATCACCTCAAAAAGCTTTCTTGCAACATCAACCCTCCCATTCTTTGCATACCCAGAAACCATAGTAGTCCAGGTAAACACATTCCTCACCTTCATTTCATCAAACAGTTTACGAGCTTCATCCAAACGACCCACCTGACAATACCCACCAATCATATTAGTAACCACCACAACATCCTTCTCCGGTATCATATCAAACAGTTTCTTCGCATCATCAATACGCGATTCCTTCAACAACCCACCAATCATAACAGTCCACGACACCACATTCCTATGTGGCATCTCCCAAAACAGCTTCTCAGCTTCCTCCACCATACCCTCTTGAACATAGCCCCTAACCATCGAAGTCCACGACACCACATTCCGTTCAGGCATTACATCAAACACCTTCCTAGCTTCAGCAACCATTCCATTTTTCACATAACCTGAAATCATCCCGTTAAAGGAAACAGTGTTTCTTTGTGGCATTTGATCAAACAGACGAAGGGCATCACGAGGTTTGTGGGATTCAAAGTAGGCAGAGACCATGGCGTTCCAGGAAGCGATGGTTCTTTGTGGTAGTGGCGTATTATCAAACACCTTTCGTGCATTGTGTATGTCACCGATGCGACCGTAACGTGAGATAGCGGTAGTGTTGCTGCAGAGTGATCTCGCCTGCACCATGCGACAACGTAGAGTTGCGGCGTAACCATAACCCATGTGTGTGTGTGTAATGTAACCTATGAGCACAAAACATGCGCTATTATAATCTAGTGTCGCAATATTAATTTCTATGCACGGTAAGTACAGTTTTTTCCTCTCAAAAAAGTATTAAGTTTTTTTTTTTTCTTCTTTTTTTTACGGAAGTAACATAAAGTTTTTTATCCAGCGATGTGTTGCCGCATCATTAAATATGTGTTTGAAAACACGATTGATTTATGTATGTGTAAAATAATTTTACATCGACGGTGCATACAAATTAAATCATACTTTCAATTATAGATTTGAGAGTTTGTTTTTCATTAATGTCTCATGTTCGATTATCTCTGACATCAATTTGGATGAACTAATTTACCTTCTCAAAACCCTCCAATGGGGAGAATTAAATATGTTCGAGTCGTGAGTTATTGGTCCAAAATGAAGGACTATGAAGGTGCTACACCAATCATTTTTGCAGCAAGAGATTTAGCAAGGACGGGTCTATATGGTACGATCCACTCATCGTTATATTATGGAGGAGCTCATTGATACTAGCGAGTTTCGGGTACAAGGGAATTGGAGGGAGATGTAAATTTGCATGTCACTAACAAAGTCAAAACCTTTTTGTGGAAAATAGTTCAGGGGTGTTCACCTCTTTGAGAGAATTTACATTACGAAAGTGTTGATTGTCCACTTGATTGTCTTCAATGGGATCGAGGGATAGAGGATGTTTGGCACTGTTTTTTGGTTGTTGTGATGCAAAGAATGTTTGGGAGGAATCGGGTATGCGACTCTTGATCGATATCAAGTTGGCAGGTGGTGATGCGGCAGCGACAATAGTTTTTAATTTGTTGTGTAAAGTTCAGAATCACACTTCTAAAAGTTTACTAAGATGTGTTGGCGTATATGGAAAAGAAGGAACAATAAGGTGTGAAAGAATTCTGCAAAACCAGATCAGATTTCAGTATTGCACGCATTGAGCATTTTGCACAACTGATAGCAAAGATGCGACATAATCTATCAAAATAACAGATCTAGTGCAGAGCAGCATAATCAGATTTGATCTCGGACAGATTTAGGATTGTTTTAAGTGTAATGTTAATTCGGCTTTATTCGATTATTATAATAAATTTGGAGGTTTTATGTGCATTTCAAATGACAGAAGGAAATTTATCAGAGCAAAAACATGTTGATATTATGGAGTTCCTCCTCATGAAGTTGAATGCGTAAGTGTGTTACTTGCTCTGGAATAGTGGTCGGAGTTGGGCATCAGACAAGCATTAAGTTGTTACAAGTATAAATGGAGAATATATAGGGTGAAGAGATGATGTCTCAATTTAAAGTATAAAAGACCTTAAAGCATAAAGAGTACTCAAATGAGATTTACATTTACCTTTCTCCAAAGGCACTAACTAAACTCAAACCTGGGACCTATGATCGGAGATTAGATGCACACTGATATTTGTATCAATGAAATTTAAACTTTAGAATAAATAAATTCTATCTACTGTTCCCAGTTGCATTTGGCCCAAACAGGACACCTAAATTCAGTCATACATCAATGCTCACAGGTGACGCAAAATCATAACATTTGATTCATATTTCTTATCAAAATAAATAATATTTGGTTCATCATTCCTACAATTTGCACAATAACACAAGTATAACTTCATCCAAAGGTAACTACTCCATGTAGATATGACTAGTGACGATAGCCTGTTGTGTTCATCATCATGATGAACTCCTCTGGATCAACCTCTCGATCATCTGCATATTATAAAACCACAAATGTTGTCTAAGCAATATCTCACAAACATAGGAAGATTTTAAAATCCTAACGCAAGAAAAAATTCAACACACAAAAAAGTATAGTATAACTATAACACGTTGAACTCCCCTTAAGAATTATTATGAAACCAAGGCAAATCCCCCGTTTAGTTTCAAACTGACAAACTACTCATTTTTCAATAAATGTTTTATGTATATACAATTCAGGAACTTATTGTAATCATCAAGTTAGGAACCAGAAAAATCACAGGACATAACAAGTAGTACAAGCAGGGAAAGTGTATGGGGGAAAGAGAGAAAGAACACTTATTTATGCAATGGAGAGAAAATAAGGCAGATAAACCACTTTACAAGGGTTGCCTCTCACAAGTCACAACTATGAGACTCAGTTCTTGTTTACTAATCCCAAATGCCTATACAAATGTGCAGAACCTGCTAATTAACCTCTAACTACCAAATTGCCATTGTAACTGAGTTTTGACCGACCAACTAGCACCCTATTGTTTATTCTACCTTGATTTCCAGCTAAATTTCATGTCCAAGTCCTACACATCATGTGTAAAAAGGGCAACCCGGTGCACTAAAGCTCCCGCATACGCAGGGTCCGGGAAGGGGTCCCGCCATTCGGTGTATTGTACGTAGCCTTACCCTGTTTTTTACACAAGAGGTTGTTTCCAGGACTTGAACCCGTGACCTTCCAGTTACATGACAACAACTTTACCAGTTGCGCCAAGATATGTACCTTCTGAACATAAGTTACTACATCAACCTTATGGATTTTTTTTTTTTTTTTGCATCAAACTAATATATTTTGACGATGGATTTACTATTGTAAGATGATGGAGCAAATTTTGATTATTATGCTTCATAAGCAAATTCCATGCGTTTGTTTTTATCATTGCAGTAATGTTCCTAACAACTTACTTTCAAACATTTTGGGAGATCTGAGTCCCCCAGCAAATGATACCTTAAGGTACTCTAATTAAAATATACTCCATGCAATGCAACCATATATCAGATTCCCTCTCTACAGTTCAATTTGTGTTCACAGTATTCCACTCATTATGTTTAGTTTATATCTAATATGATTCATTTTTATTGTCAGGATTAGACTATCATTAGTTTTAATACCTTTGAAGTTTACATGAATATCTTATCATTTATTTTTTCTTATGTCAAAATTATACGTGTCCGAAACTACGTGAATACTAAAACATGACCAATGCGCACTATACTTTCAATGCAGAAAATCACATATTTAAGTTCAAAGCAATGATACTACTATTTCATGTAAACTATGTTAGCATAACCTAAAACACACATATCTCCACCCGGTTCACCATAGAATGATATACAAATACACTATGTGAGATGTAAATTTTTTACTGAAAAATTAGAGAATTTGAAAGGATATGTCAGTGGAAACTTACTATTTTGGTCTGCTTCATCAACCATCTCCTGAATCTCTCTATCAGTAAAATTTTGACCTAGCTCTTTTGCAATGCGCTTGATATCTGATGCCGATATCTTACCCTACAATACAATGACCACAAATATGCAATGAGAATCAATAAGAAGCGATACTAATGATGTATAGCAGTGAAGATATTCACATTTTTGTCTTGATCAATAATATGGAAAGCTTTCATGAGCTCCTCTTTAGTGTCTCTTTCTCCTATTTTGGCTGTCATCATGTGCTCAAATTCATCATAGTCGATTGCTCCACTCCCATCCCTGTCGACATCTGCTATCATTTGCTCAATTTGCTGAAATGACACAGTGGATTAACTATTAGAGTTATGCATATAGAGAACTCTAACAAAGAATGAAATCACAAGATCCTAAGTCCTAACAATGTTGTACATGATCCATAACTATTCCACAATCAGATTTCATTAGCCATTGAATCACTGTATCTGAATAAATAGAAGAACAACTATAACTATATGTTACAACAATAAAAGACGTATCACAGAGCAAGAGAATTGGTTCTGTTCCTCGTTGATATTTACAAAAGACTGGTAATTATTTTCCTTGGCAACAGTCAATGGTGGAAATAATTGAAACTTGCAAACTTCGCTCAATCGTAAGAAAACTGAATGAATTTACTTAGAAATTATACAATACTTGCTCCGCACATAATTATAAGCATCCTTTGGGGGGAAAAATTGACACAATGGATAAGCCCCTTTCAAACTACAAGATGCACTCAATACTTTTTGCCCAAACATAACCCTTATAATACAAGTAATTTGTGTTGAAATATGAAAAATCAATATCAAATAAATACATTTATATAGAGAGGGTAATTACCGAACTAACATAATATGCAACGAGTGGTTATAAAAAAGGGACAGAGGGAAGTACCTCTTCAGTCATCTCAAATCCAAGGGCCCTGCAAAGAAAGATAAGAATAAGATGCATGTTATGTTATGAAAACAACATACCTAAATATTTTGAGCTTATGCATAACAAAAATACCTCATAGCAACATTGAGCTCCTTGGCATCAATAGTACCTAAAAATGATGAATGAAAGTATTAGTATAAAGAGGAGATCAAAAATATTTTTGATTACATGGTTATTGTTGATGGTAAAGTGTAAACCTGAGCCATCAGTGTCGAATAATTCAAAAGCTTCTTTAATCTCTTGTCTCTTCTGTGGTGTCAAATGATGTTTTCCTCTTTGTTTGTTGTTGAATCTTCTGGAATCTCCTCTAAGTAAAGAAGATGACTGATAACAAAATTGCACATACAATGAATAATAATCATCTATTTATTGGTTCGATTGAAAGATAAAAAAGAAACTCAGTGTGGTGAGACATTAGATTAGATTAGAATTAGAATTAGAGGATCGTACCATTGTTGTTTGAACTGAACTGGGGCAACAACTCACGATTTGGAAATTGGAACAACGTCCTAGACACAACAATCTTTGCTTTCGATTTTTCAGAAAACTTAGATCCTGTTGGATACGTCCGTCCTCGTGTTACGGTTATTAATATTATCCAATAAAAACATAACAGCTGGACTATTTATAGTTTTTTTTTTAAAAAAAAATTGCGTAGGCTTTTTTTATTTTATTTTAAGTTGCACTTAATTATTATTGTATTCTTAAATCTTATTAGATGTCGGTGTAAACTGGTTTTCTCAAATTTATTAATTATGTACAAAGTTCCTCAAAAAATTATTAAAGAAGACTCTTCTTTCTTCCAGAAGAGTTGCAACCATCTACTAAGGAACCTAGTTATACAGTAAGCCACAAGAAAGGATCAAACACTATTGACCCCGTCAAATAACATATTCAACGGTACACTAACAATAATAGAAGAGATAACCAAGATATTTACCAAGGAACCACTTTCTCAAGTAGAGTTGAATCTTATCTACTAATTGTTCAACATCCACAACAATATAAAAAAAGAAGAAGAAGAAAAAAAGGTCATTGTTGGCCTTCCAAATGGACCACGCAGTCTTCTTATAGTTAATTGTGTTTAGTATAGTTAATCAATTGTGACACTTTATTATTTTTACCAATCATTCACTAAACATCATTAACAACATATTTTCCTTAAAAAAAAAATCATTAACAACATATTTAAATTGTATCAACCCCAAAAATTTATTCTTATAATTAATATGAAAGTTTTTGTGTCATAAACACATCTCTTATAAAGATTATGCTTCTCCTCCTCTATAATAAAAATATCTAACTTATGCTTGTACTCAATTAGGGTCAAAAAAAGTTTTAAAATATGATGAACTATAGTTCTGATCCTGCCTGAGAGAGTTACTTATATCTAGTGTTCTATTTCTTAGATAGGATTACCTACGATGGAGTAAAAAAAGTTAATTATTGACAATTAATTTATTTTAATCTACAACCCACTTGAGTTGATTTGAAGGTATTGACGTGTGACCTTGAAGTATGTTCCTCTCAAGGTTTCAGGTTCGATTCTCCCAATACCAATTTTGATAGGTTAGTTGAGCTTCTTTGAAAATAAAATTTATTTTAATCTAGTAAAAATAATAATTGTATTTTTCATCAGAATAAAAGATAAATATTATGTTAATTTAAAATTATTTTAAGAATGATATAATCATTAAATAAAAATAAGTTGAAGTTAAGTGAATAAAATAGTTGTCAGTATGGTTTAGTAAATATTGATATTGTTAGATTGAAAATTTTTATCTGGGTTCGAATTTGAAACCTCAAAGTTATGTGTGTGAATTTTTAGTGGTGATTGTCACTTCGTCCGCAAACTGAATAAAATGGTTACAATCTCGATTTCATACTGATATTGTTAGATTGAACATCTTTATCTGAGTTTGAATTTGAAACCTCAAAATTAAGTGTGTGAAATTTTGGTGGTGATTACCACTTTGTCTACAAACGAAATAAAATGGTTGCAACCTCGATTTCAAAGACTTCATCACTACAAACGTTATCCATCGCAAGAATATAACTCAGCTGAGTGGCTACCTTATAGACCATCCCTCCCAACCATTCTATAGTTCAATCATCACCTTACTTTATCCCCAAAGTGTCACCGTAAAGAGTATTAGTGTTATTGGTAAAAAAGAAGGATGCAGTATGAGATTGAGAGTGAACTAAAGAAACTGAATAAAATGATCATTATAATTGTGTATCATTTACCTATGATAGATGTTCTTTTAGATTGGCTGACACCAGTGGCACAGTTTTGTAAGACATACTTAAGAATTAAGATCAAGGTATCATCAAATTAAAGTCAAGAGTGAAGATATTCCTATCCTTGTGACAAAGGGATCATCGTGAATTATATGAGAATGATCAATGAATAAGTCTTTCTCATATAAGTTTGTGGTGGTATATTTAGAGATGATATCTTTTATCTATCATCAAATTATGCTCGTATGAAGATCAAACTTTCGATTTTCTTATCACTTCACTTCTTAACATTATCACTTCACTTCTTACCCCAAATTATCAAGTCAACCTTATATCCTCTCCTGAAAAATATTACATGTTAAGTTAAATTGTTAAAATTACTCAACATTAAAATTGTAGTAGTCTTTGTAATTTTGAAAATAAAAAGTATGTGCTTCCATGATTTGGACAGACCAAACAAAGTCTATTGGTAAACATATCAATCTTGTAACAATAGAACATGTCTGAATAATGTTCTTTTTCTTCTTTTTGTCAGCAAATTTGTTTACATAAGTACAAAATTTACAAAATCCCATGTAGGATGGGAAACAACAACTATCTCCCTATAAACTCTCTATCTTTGGTATTATCAAAAAATGTATACTTAATTTGGTATAATTACATTCTTTTTGGAAGATGTGAGGGAGACTAATAATTATAAGCCCTCAGCGAGGAACGATAGTAGGAATGACATCACTAACAAGATCACTTCCTGACACATACGAGGACATGTGTTGTTGGTCCTTTCTTGTTGTAATGAATCCTGATGTTGGTGTTGATGATGAAGATGAGGGTGCCATTTTACCAGAATTATCTAAAGAAATATCTGATGATAAACTAATTTCAGTTTCAGGTAACAAGGCAATAATGTCTTCCAATTCCCTCACCACATCTAACATTGATGGTCTCTCCTCTGGATGGTCATGACAGCAACTGAGGGCTAGAGCTAAGAACTTGTCTGAGCATTCGGATGGATATTCGCCCATTCTATCGTCTATAATGGAATCTATCAAGCCAGCTTGACAAGCCAGATTAACCTGATAAAATTACGTACCATAATAGATATAAGAGTATGTTTAAACAGTAGTATTTCTTTCAACATGGTTTGAAAATAACGAGTGTTGTTGGACAGTGTCAACTTCTCTCAAATTAATGAAATTTTAAAATGACGTCTGAATGCGAGCAGAAGTTTTATCATCCAGTGCTTTTGGTGATATAGTTATTATTGTAAAATAAGGGGAAAAAATGCAAAAATTAAAAATGTACCTCACGGACAATGTTTTTCCCGCGTGATATTGGATGCATGCCAGTCAAAAGCTCCAAAAACACAATTCCTAAGCTGTATACATCACTTTTATCAGTTAACTTATGAGTCATCATATATTCTGGATCCAGGTAACCCTGCAGCAAAGTTAAAAAGTAGTTAGTATATTCGATCGAGCATTTCAATGATAATTTTGAAATATCACTAATTTCATCACGAACCAAATTGTATATATACAATTTCAGGAACTAAATCAATCATTCATTCGTCTTCAATATTAGAATTGAAATCATTCCTAAATTTTCTTTAGCAAACTTACCGGTGTTCCCTTCACAACTGTTGACACATATTTAGGTACAGTGCCCTCTTCATCTGAGTATGGTATAAGTCGTGACAATCCAAAATCAGCCACTTTCGCTGTAAATTTTGAGTCTAGCAGTATGTTACTGGCTTTAATATCTCTGTGGTATATAGGAGGGTTAGCCTCTGTATGCAGATATAGTATGCCTTTGGATGCACCCATTGCAATCCGTAATCTCATGAAAAAACTTAGGCCTTCCTTACATTTTTTACTTTTACCTGCCAGATCACGGTACTGATTAGTTTATGTGTCATCTACAACATAAAAAATTTAAAATCATGATGCAAATGTCTTCCTTTTTAACTTCTACAATATGTTCTTGTTCACTACTTACATGGATAGATGTGACAACATTATGGACTGTATCAAGAGTACCACTACGATCATGATTTCTTTTGTTCAACATTACTACCTCCATTTTAAGTTGTAAATATTGAGAAACTTAAATTTTTCGTGTAGATTGAATTTATAACTGTATTTGAATGTTATTCTCCCTCAACAGACTTAGTAAATGCATATCAAGCATAAAATATTACCAGTTGTGGTGTCAATACATCATAATCATATTTGATATGCTAACAAAAAAAGTAAAAAACTAAAAATTGAGAGTAGAGAGCAAGAATATGAAAACCGAAAGAGTTCATATCCACAACCAACATAAAGGAGCCGATCTATCTTTAAACTTAAAATATATGACATTTCTAATTTCAGTAGAAAAATTTCCGATGATTCCTTACCAGAAATCCATTCCCTTAAGGTGCCATTGGGCATGAATTCATAAACCAGCATCTGAACCAAGAAAAATAGTATATATGAGATAATATTATGGTAAACTATCAAGCTAATACGGCAAAACATATGTCTAACCTACGATTACATATTTGAGTTCCAAAGATAAGATTAATTCAATAATATTAAAATAATAGAAAGATTCAAGAAAAGAACTACAATCCAAATAGACATAACTTTAACATACAGTGACATATTCATTGCCTTTGATTAGCTATAAGCTCAACTCACATATGAGCTTAACAGAACAGACGCACCAAACCAGATCAACAGAAAGAAGCAGCACAGGAAAAGGCTTGAATAAACAAACAAAATGAAAAGATGTGCATGTTTGAAAAACCTTTGGAGATATCACTTGATGGATTGGATTAAGCATGTATTCGAGGTCTCTCCACCAGATTTCCAAACACATCCAATTAGGATGTGCAAGTGTTTTATATTTTGTTAAAATCTATGACTTATAGTTAGATGAATGTTTATCCTATGGTATGGAATTGTTTAATAATTATGCATAGTAGAACAAATTTCTTTTCTCATTTTATTTTAAATTCATCAATAAAATTAAATCAGGTGCAAAATAATATACATAAGATAAGCTTAGCTATAGGTTATATACCTGCTCTCCTTCTTCGTCACAGTAGCCCACTAGTGAGACAAGATTTCGATGATGTAACCTTGATAAAAGCTCAATCTCAGTCAGGAACTCTTTTTGTCCTTGCAATGAATTTTCTCCTGCTCGCTTAACGGCAACAAATGTTTCATCAGATAAAATTCCCTTATAGACACTTCCATAACCTCCTTCACCGACTTTAGTTGTGATATCAAATTTGTTAGTAGCATGAGTCAACTCTTTGAAAGTGAATGATTTCACACCATCTACTTTGATACATACACTAGAGGCTGCAAAAAGAAATAGCCATTCAAATAAATTTCTTTCTTAGAAAATCAATCAAATAGACATTATCCAAAGAAAGCATTAAAATACTTACACATACGCTTCCTGGAAATCAAGTGCTTGTATTTCGAATTTCTTCTAAAAAGTAGGAGCATGATTATTGCAGATATTGCTAAAACACTAGCAACAGCTCCTAATATAATAGCAACTATTATGCCCGTTTTTTTCTTTGCGTCCACTTTATGAATAATTACTATAACAATAAAATGAAAGTTATATCAGAGAAACTCAATAAAGATAATACATTATATAAACTAAACCTTAATACTAAAAATTTACACTAGCTATCTGACTTGTCAATATTAACGGAAAACTATTTCTACATTCATATTTATCTTTTGTGGATCAAGATATTTCTGGTTTTTTTACACTTCATTTTTTACTGTGAGGATTAGTTTGGACTTAAATGGACAAATGCCCTCATCTTTTTAGTTTACAACCCATGTTTCTTTGTATGTGAATAAAATGTCACAAAAAATAAGCCATACACCATTAAAGAACTAAAGATTGATGCCTTCAACTTTCAAGCAACATCTCTCAGGTAAAATCAAACTTCCAATTGTCAACATCTAAGTTAAGCAATGGTACATTAAATGCGAGTGTATATTAACAACAACAACAACAACAATAATAATAATAATACTTGCAATTTCTTTACACCATACATATGAAATTGCCTATCACTTCTACAAGCAGCAAAAGAAATTTCTTTTAGAACCGTTGTTATTAAATAGTAAATACATTTGGTTGGATGCAAAGATATAATATAGTCAAGGAGGCATAAAAATTGTTATGTATAGTGTAAGATAACAATAAAATGTTGAGATTGAGAAACTTACTATTTGCATAAGGTCCTAGAAGAGTGACATTCAGGAGTTCATATGGTCCAAAGAAATCCGTGCGAGGGAATCTCCATGATGTAAAGAGGCCACTAATCCGAAGGACCTCGCTTATGTTGAATTCGTGAGAGTGAGAATCATTAAATGAAGGAAAAAATTTTAAATACATTCTAAGACGAGGTCCCTCTTCCCATTCATAAGAATCTATTGATAACTGAGAGAATTTTAAGTGTAAGGAATCAGCTATGTATGATTCAAAACTGCTTATATAGGGAGGAAAATAAGAAAAACTTGGACTTTTAAGCCTATATCCAATTCTTAGAGGTGCTGCGCAATAACAAGAAAGTGAGGGCGATGGTGCATATTCAAAGAAATTGTCTGTTGGACAGCCTTGAATGGGGCAGACAGTGGTTGAATTTTTAAATTCTTCATCTGATACACGTCCTTCATGAACACAATATTGACCAATTCTTTGTATGTTGGACTTATTGCAAACAGGATTGCCGGAAAGCCTTTACGGAAAGAAAAAAAGAAAAGAAATGATAAGATATTAATGTAACACCAAACGTATAAAAACTAATGATAGTATAATCCTGACAATAAATATTAAATATAATGAGTGAAATACTCAATACTATGAACATAAATTGAACTATAGCGAGAGAATCTGATCATATCGTTGCATGGAATATATTATTGAAAGTATGAATTGGAGTACCTTAAGGTAACATTTACTGGGGGATTCAGATCTCCGAAAATGTCAGAAAGCAAGTTGTTATGAACATCACTGCAATGATAGAACAAACACACATAATTTACTTTGGAAACAACATAAATCAAAATGTACTCCATTATCTTACAAGAGTGAGCCTCTTGTCAAAATATATTAGTTGGATACAAAAAATAAATATTCCTTAAGGTTGACGTAGTAATTCAGATTAAGAAGTTACATTATAAGTTTCGCCTTCCCACTGAAGGATAAGTTCTGCCAAATGGTAGCAGGGAAGGACCCAGTCAGTAAATTGTCCTCCAGTTGCCTGTGTTTGACAGTGAAAACAAAACATTAACCCAATAAGTGAAGAACTTCACCAGACTAAAAGTCTCGCTGGATTCGAAATGGAAACTTGCATCTCATAAATAGAATTTTATTTAGAAATTCTAAGATTAGATTATGTAATGATTAAAGAAATATTATGTGAAATAAAAGTTGATAAGTATTCTCACAATCTCTGAAGATGAGGATATACTACGCCTCGAGGAATTGATCCATTGAGTTTGTTATGGGACAGATCACTGCAATAGCAAACAAATACTATATAAATATTCTGATGAAGATACATAAACTAGGTTCAATATAGATGCAAAGTATATAAATAAAATTGGCTATTTACATACACAGTTGTCATATTTTCTGCAAGTTTCGTTAATGGTATAGTTCCAGTGAACTGATTCCAGCTTAGATCCCTAAAACATGAAACAATCACAAATGAGTTTGTATCCAAAACAGAAGTAAATGATTTCATTATTATCACGCACAGTATAAAACAAAGCCACAAGATATTCTTCAACATACAAATATGTAAGTCTCGGTATTAAACTGAAATCAGGAAGAGCTCCTTGCAGACTGCAATTTCTTAGACTCCTGTTAAATACAAAAGGAAACATTAGCTCAAGGACCAAAACTCGATCTCTGTTCTTCAATTCACTGTCTGAAATTAGACACTATGCTTTTCTTAGTTCAAATTCTACTTGAGCCTCAAATGTAACCTAACGAACACCTTTTTTAAATATTTTTAAAGAACACCTTTAATTGAATGCTCTTTGGCCATGAATCATGGAAAAACAAGTACTCCACATTCTGTGTCAAAACTCAAATTTTTGAAGGGTTAAGGAGAGAAAACATGGCGAAAATCGATTTGGATTTCTAACATTTTGACCTAGTGTGTGGCTAAATAATAGTCATTAAATTTTTGTAACATCCTATGTTAAATGAGAAACAGAAAGAAAGAAAAAAGGACATGTGGACAAGAGTACTTACAGTTTTACTAACTTCGGTAGATTTTTATAGGTAGACGGAATTCCATTCCCACTGAAATTATTGTTATCAAGTTGCCTGCAATGAAACAAGAAAGTATGAAAATCATACTTTGCCAAAATCCCTGTTGTGGCCAAGCTTAAGTACAGGCAAGACCATATATACAGGCATGCAAAATGGTTGTAGAGTACACTAGTAAAATTCTTAATTAGTTGAGTGCATCAAAGACTACAAATATTTTATTGCCGAAGTAACGCAAGAAGTGAGATTCAAATTTCCAAACCAAAAAAGGATTAATCATTTATGAGAGTCATGCAGTTGACTATTGTCTATTGCATTACATGATAAAAGAATCATTAAAAATGGTAAAACAAAATATAAAGGCTACAATATGATTATAGACATTTGACACAAATGATTAAAAAATATGAAAGCAAAATGTCAATAGGGATCTGACTCATTATACCAGAGTATAACATTAACATGTTCACTAAAAATCAAGCAGATGCATGTCAATCAATAATTTAATATATCTTAAAATTCTGAAGAAGCTATTGTATGCTACTAATCTAGACAATGTGGAGCATAACATACAGTATTGCCAAACCGCGCAACTTGGAGAATTCTGGTGGAAGATGTCCAGTTAAGTTATTGTTGTCCAAAAGCCTGCAAAGTCATGTCAACAAGCAGACAAAGTTAAAACTTGTAAATAAAAGGTCAATTTGAAGATGCATCATAGGATGCAACTCTAAAGTTTTAATCCATAATAAAGGAATTGTTAAAAATTGGGTTCAATACTCACAAATGCATAAGATTGGGTAGATTTGAAAGTTCGGGAGGAAGTTGACCACTGAAAGAGTTGTTGTTCATGTGGCTGCAAAGATAAAAAAATGAAGCAGATAAAGTACATGTAAGAAATCCAACTCGGTGTTTGTTGATGATGCATTTGGTTTAGAGATTTACTTACAGGTGTCTAACATTGAGCAAGTTAGCAAATGATTTTGGCACAGGACCTGACAATTGGTTTTCATCTAGTTGGAGTCTACTCAAATTTTTAAGGTTGCCAAGCTCATCTGGTAAACTACCAGATAATTTATTTCCATTCAAGAGCCTGCATGGAAAATATATCAGAATTATAACAATTCATATTACAACAGTGACTGTAAGACTTGTAATGTTGTATGAGACATAGTCACTGTTTGGATAAACATCTTAATTAAGCGCTTATGCTATAAACGCTTATCACATAAATGCTTATGTATAAGCTATTTCTATAGCAAAAGTTAAAATAAAGTCAAACTATTATTATATATGTGCTATAAGCTGTTTTCTAAGCTATCATGAAGAGCTTATGGAAATAAGTTGAAAACAGTTGTCATAAGCTGTTTCGAAAAGCTTTCTCAAACAATCTCACAAGAGCTGACGTCAGTAGATAAGCTCAAACAAGTCAAACTCAACCCAAACAGACCCTTAATGTTGGATGGTAAAGTACCGACGAAAAAGTAAACTTAGTGTAAGAGAATTGACGGATTAGTAACTGTGTTGAAAATTGGGATAACTCCCATTGTGAAAAAGATGGGAAAAGGTTTGGTTATTCTTGCTGGATAGTATATATGGAAACCCTATTTGCTCCACTGCATAATTGCTTCCTAAAGAAAAGCTTAGATGTTCTTGTAGCAGTGCATAATTATGTTGAGTTCTCTTCAATCATGAACACCAACACACAGAAAGCATAACATCAGAAATTGCCTTGTATGTTCAGCCAATTCTACTTCAAACATATGTCACAAAGAAATAAAATAAGTTTATTTATAAAACATAAGATATGTTAAGTATAGGTTCAAATTAAGATCCTTCTTTTGAAACAAAGACAGTATCAAGTAGGACAGACAACACCACCTTAAAACAAAACTTGATGAGGATCAATACTAATAATTCATCTTCTTTGGTAAAGTTCTTACAAGAGTCTCAATGATGTAATTTGTCCAATTTCCTTTGGTATTGTGCCAGTCAGATTGTTCCACATGAAATCCCTTCAAGCATAAAACAATGAAGATATTAGCTTCGTATAACACATTACCATTTATCCTTCTGATACATGCATTTGTGTTCAGAAACATTTTAGAAAATGAGAAAACTCACATTATCATAAGATGGGAGAGCGAACCAAGCTGTGGTGATAGAGTTCCCGAGAGATTCAAAGTCATCAGGTAGCTAAAGTAAAATTCAATAACAAAAAAATTTAGAAATCTATGTAGAATTGATAATTTAACTGAAACACAAGTAAAAAGAAAACAGAAGGACAAAAAAGACATACAGCTCGCGAACATGGAAGTAACCATCATTGCCCTTCTTATCAAAACACCAAACTCTAGTCCAGTTTGTTGCACATGGGTCACCCTTATTCCAGTTCCTCAGTTTGTTCATGGGATCAACCAAACTCTTTTTGATGCCTATCAATGCTTTTACTGCATACATACCAAAATTAGAATAAGTATTGTTTGAGTTTAAAAACTTCAAATACCAAATCAAATTACATGGAAGCAGAAGAGAAAACAAATATGAAATGAAAAAGTGAATTGACCAATAAATTTAGGCCAAAAACCAATTCTAGAATCAAAAGCTCCGAATCCTAGCTTTAATAAAATTAAAATCAATTATGAAGTCAAAATCAATTCTAAGTAGAGAACTTTCAAACTTGTCAAAATCAATTTTGTCTCCTCCAAAAGTGAAACCAAACATAAACTAAGATTTTTTATGTCTCTATGACTGCGATTGAGCTGCATTTGACCGCGATTCTCCACAACACCGAGGGTTGTGAAAACCTTTTTCAACTTGAACTGAAATTTTAATCTTAAACACTAAAATTACAACAGAAAAAACTAAATGAAACAGAAAAATTCAGAATATTATAATTTGTTTTAACAAATTTACCTTCTGAAGGATCTGTTTTTTGTGAAGCAGTCATGAGGGTAATGAAACAAAATGAAACAGCAAAGACATATCCATGAACTCTTAGAGCCCACATCACAATATTCCCTAGAAATCAACCAAATAAAACACATGAATACTATAAGAAGCATTGAAACATTATAAGAAACAATTTTCAGTTATATACATATGTATATATCATACAATTCAGAACAAAAATTGAATGAGTTACAGTGAAAACTCAATTAACACAGGTATATAACAGTTGTTAAATAAAATAATAATGAAAGAAACTAAGGAGAAAAAAAAGTCTCACCAAGAGAAGGTAGCTTATGATGAATGAGATGAAAATCAAAATCCAAAGTCAAAAATAGAGAGTCCGTGAGGAACTTATTAGCTAAATAATTCTCTTAAACCATGATTCACATATTATATACTAATGATTAAATTCATGATAAGCATATAATATAATATTGACCGACCCTGTTGTATTTTATTTAATTATTAAAGTAAGAAAATGATTTTGTACCAAGAAATAAAAAAGTCAGCAAAATGAGTATAAGAGATGGCACTGTCATGGTTGGTTTGGTTTATCAAACTTTGTAAATTGTCAAACACGCCATTTTGGAAAGAAGCAAGCAGCCTTTTTAATTTCATATTTTGTTACTATTCTCTTAACTCTTGTGAGCACCTCCACCACCTACTCATGTTAAATATGGAAAGTTTACCTAAATAATCATGTGCACATGTGTCTGTATTTTTCCATAACTTAGGATGAGGGAAATGTTTTTTTTATTATGACACAGATTTGGACACAAAGTTTCTTTTCTTTCTTGTTGGATAATAAACTTCAGAGATTTTATTTTCTCACCCTATCTATTTTTCGTGCACTCTTAAAAAAAAATTATTTCATCATCGTTCAAATTATATGATCTAAATTATTTGTTTTGGATTATGTAATCCGAAGCGTTCCTATATATAAACAACGATTATAATCTCCTTTTATTTAAGCAATTGTGACTTTTGTCTTAAAAAAACAGTGTAAAATGACAAAACCTATAAAAAAAATATAAAAGATACCGCTAAAAAAATCAAAAAGTTAGATAAAACTAATGCAAGGTGGTCCTCTTTCACCTTATCTCTATATTATTTTCTCATATGGCTTATCTTCTTTTATCCACCATCACCAAGATAGAGATATTATTCATTGGGCACATATTTCTAGTTGTAGCCCTCCTATCATGCATCTTCTCTTTGCGAATGATAGTTTTTTTTGCAATTGAGTCTAGAAAACGTCTCTCTATGATTTCTTCCTCGTCAAGACTTTCGAATCCACCCTCTAATTTGCTCAAGTTTTTTCAAACAAAATGAATCAATTTAATATATTCATGCACACTACATCTAACTGAGTTCAAGTAAACCTACTAAAAATTTATGGTAAATCCACCAGTTATTCATCATCAATAGAATCATAAAAACAATTTATATCCTCCACTCTTGAAACTTCACACACTCCTTTATGTTCCCCTTCATTTCGAATTGAATTAAATCACCACACTCACCAATAACACCCCATATTTTCCTCAATTATGGAAGTCACATGAAGCATAAACATTAATCACATGCACTATAGCTCCATTTTGCTTCCACAAACCTTCTCCCATCAAAGTATTGATATACCATTGATGTGGAATCCATTTAACATAAATAAGATCACGCTTAGTAAATGTTTACATGTATATTTTGTTTAAGGTAAATCAACTAAATCCAAAACATAAATAAATGTTTACTTGGTGCGATTGCGGAAGTTTGAACAAGTTAATTGGTAGACTCCTCGGATTAGGCGTGTCCCGGTGTTGAACCCGACACCGACACTTGTAATTACATTGAATTATGTTATTTTTTTAAATTTTTAACTGTGTCGGCGTGTCCATGTCATGTCCGGTGTCCGTGTCCGTATATATGCTTCATGGTAAAAAAACTATTTTATTAATAACAAAAATATTGTGTAATATGATAAGAAACTCTCCATGGAATCAAATGTACTCCCTCCGGTCTCAAATATAAGAAAAGATTTATTTTTTAGGTTCATTGAATAATTAATGGATCTGCTTTACAATGTAGACCAGATACATTTAACTACTTAATAAACCTAAAAAAACAATATTTTCTTATATTTGAGACCGAATGAAGTAGTTAAATTAGAATGTCGTGTAATGTGATCAGAACTTTTGTATGGAATCAGCGTGGTTAATTAGAAATTAGAATGATTACTTACCAATAAAGACCAAACTTTTTGAGGGGACAGTATGGAAATGATTATTGATTATAATGATGATGTAAAATGTGAACAACTCAACTCATGTAATGTCAGAAAGCTATAGCATGATGGAGTATAGTTTAATTTCAGATTTCTTTTAAGTTACTTTCGACATGTGGAGCCTGATCTCATCTTGTGTCACTGTGAAACCGTCCTGTCCTTCAAGTTGTACTTGTGATGTACTACTACTCCTCTATTTCTTAGTATATCGAATATACAACTTGATATTTTATCTATTATTACAACTATATCCTTAAAAAAAATTACATATATAAACTTTTAGTTAAACCTCTATTAGAAGAAATACATCTAATTTCTTTTCAAAACTTCAACTATTATTCTTTTTGCGTCAAAAAAAAAAACAAATATTCTTTTTTGTCTCTCTCTTTTTATGTCTTTTCTCCTTCTCTAATTTCTTTAAACCTTTGTAATTCTCTCATTTTCAAATCCTTTGTCTTCTCTCATTAATTTCTTTGAATCAAGTTGGTTTTTGGGCTTTTGTTTTGTGTTCTTTCGGTGGATCGGAGGTCGCAAGGTTATAGTAGCTGCATGATCTTTCGGTCATGTGCTCTTCGTATGTGGCTCAGCTTAGGTGTTGGGGTCTGGGAGTTTTATTTTGAAGGTGTTCTTTGGGGGTGAGTAGTGACGATGGGCGGTGGTGAACACCGTGTTTACAATGCTTGTCTTTTTGGAGCCTGTTTTAGGTGGTGATGTGTTTTGGTGGGTTTATCTTCAGGGGTGTTTTTAGGTGGTTATGGTGTATCGTCTATATGCGGCACCATTTGTATCTTGTTTCGTCCATACCTTGCGTCTTGCGGGTATTGCGTTTAATAATATTTGTCAATTCAAAAAAAAAAACTCATTTTTTCATATAAAAAAAATGTGTTTAATTTTTGCATGTGAATGTGATAGAGATATGCATGAATTAAATTCACATAGGTAGTTAATTCAATCTCCGTGAACTTATATCAGTTGGTAGAGACATTTTTTTCTGATGAATTTCTATTAAAAGTGTATATAAGAATTGAATTGAGTTAACCTTATTAGGGGTGGCAAAAAAATCCGTGCCCGCGGGTATCCGCGGATAAAATCCGTCATGGGCACGGGACGGGTAGCTAAACGGGTACCCGCGGATATAATAAACGGGTATTTAACTACCCGTTAATTTATGGACACAGACACGGATATGATGGTACCCGTGCCCGCGGGTATCCGTACCCGTTAATAAATTATGTAAATTACTAAAATATCCATGTGTATATATATATAAGAGTTTGGATGTTTTTATTTTTTATTTTACTTCAAGAATTTGCATGGATTGTGTAAGAATCATATCTATTATGGTATGACGAATTTGCTTGGGATTATGTAAGAATCCCGATTTTTGTTGGATTATGGTTATGGTATGGATTATGAAATTTGAATGGAATATGTTATGTATGGATCTTTAAAAGTTGAATTTTGCAAGTAATTAAAAGTTGAATTTTTCTTTGTACAAAAAAAAAAATCAAAAATCCATGGGTACCCGCAGATATCTGTGGGTATCTAAATACCCGTGAATTACCCGTATAGAGATACCCGCACGGATATGGGGACGGGTACGTGTACCATATTTATCCAACAGGGCGGGGACGGATATCATACTACCCATACCCGCGGATACCCATTGACATCCCTAAACCTTATTGACATTCTCTTTAATTATTTAAATTTATTTATACTCATGTAATTATGTAAAAATATATTTGTTCACACCCATGGTTATAACTGTTCGACCAAACTTCAAAGTGGAAAGGGAAAGGCATTGACTAATAATAATTAAGCAAAATGTGAACTGCATATATATATATTTGTGTAAATCTGGAATGATGTCTGTCTTGTACTATTTCTTTTCAACGTCACTTTCGAGTTTTGATATAGATCATGGCCGACTGAATAGGTAACACTAAACTTCCATTTAATTATTTAAGGTTTGTATAACGTGTATAATATATTGCATATGTAAAAACAAATAAGAATAACAATTTTTTAATTGGAAAAAATAATTATTTATTAAAAAAATTATATGTTTAATATAAAATATATACTGTACCAAAAAAAAAAATATATATATGTTCTAATACAAACAACCTATTTTAAATTTCTTAAGATGCGTAAATTTGAACATCATAAAAAAATCCAATTATATATACCTGACTGCATAGGTTAGGGTGAAAAAAACTAGACTACCTGCGATGCATGGAGATGATAAATAAAACAAATATTTAAACAAAGATTTATAATAAACTCATAAATTATTATTACATGTCTTTTCACAAATGAATAAAAAGTAGGTTTAATTACACTTTTGATCCTCGTATTTTGATCAGCTCACGAAAATGGTCCTGCCTCTTTCAAATCGAACAAAACCGTCCCTAAACTATCATGTTTTTTGCAGTTTTAATCCTACCCTCTATTTTTAACTCCAGAAACGCACATAAATGACAGTTTTAGTTCCACCACCTATGTTCAACCATGAAATAAACAATGAATAATGCAAGTGAGTATAAGGAATCTACTTTATTCAGTTTACTAATAGAAAAACCCTAATTTCTAAAACATGTTACCTGAAATTAGGGTTTTTTGGTTAGTGTGTTGAATAAAATAGATTACATGTACCCGCATGCTTTATTCCTTGTTTATTTCATGGTTGAGCATAGGTGGTGGGACTAAAACTGCCATTTCTGAGTCTTTCTGGAGTTGAAAATAGGGGTAGGACTAAAACTGCAAAAAACATGATAGTTTAGAGACGGTTTTGTTTGATTTGAAAGAGACAGGACCATTTTCGTGAGCTGGTCAAAATGCGAGGACCAAAAGTGCAATTAAGCCTAAAAAGTAAAAAGAAACATTGGGAAGATACTAAAGAGTTTTTTTGGTTCAGGGTCATCAAAGAAGAACATTTGAGAAATTTCTTTAGTCTTAGACCTTTTTGTTATGATTGAATGAAGCTTGTCGTATAAGGAGATTGATGATATATCTTGGATTGGTCTATTTTGTTCAGATTTATGATATTGTAGACTCTTTAGAAGAACATAATACATTCTTATATTTTATCATCGATCAGATAGGGGAGATAAGCTTTTAGAACTTGGTAAACAATCATGTTCATGATATTATCGTTGAATTGCAACAATCTAATACATCGAGAGAAATTAGAAGTGCACATCAAAAGCATAATTGAACTCATCATCCTCTTGGACACCTCAAACTCAACTTCGATGGATCACATTTTACTAGGAATGGAAGCTCGGCTAGTGGTGGGTTGATTTTGTGATCAACACGAAAAATTCGTGTATGATTTTATGCGAAAAATTACCTTTAGTTTGTTTAATCCCAACACCTGCAAGCTGCAACATGTGTTAATTGATTTTGATTTCAAAGTAGTCGTGGATACGATTCAATGCGGTTATACTAATATTTCTTATCTGCAACCGGTACTTGCAAACATCCTCTGCATTCTCCAGTCTCCTAATATAAACCTTCAGTTACATCGTATTGATCGATAAATATGGAGACCTCATATGATAGCTCATACATGAGATTATTGTTACAATATTATCAAAGTATAGTAATTTCTAATTTTTCATTTGTCGTTATTGTATTTTATATACATGAATTAATTGAAATAAATTTTTTTTCAAGTAATTTAGTGGCTATAATTCATTTTTTAAGATGCATTCGAACTCTGGTCATTTACATATTATAATGCATTGTTCTTGGAGCTATGCTCGTTCGTGGGACAAAAGAAAACTCTTTTAATCAAGTATAGAAACTTTTTTTTTTTTTTTTAGAAATTTTAAAAGAAACTTGAAAAGGTTAATTTTAAAAGGGAAATAAAGAAATCACAAGACAATGCATGACATGAGACCTACCAACAGGTAATTAATGTATGCTGCTAATTATCTTTAGCATTGCGTGTAACATTTTCAATTTGTCTACTTCCAACGGTTACATAACCCTTCCTGGAGCCAAAGAGCACATTTACATTAAAGAAAGAGTTTAATGATATGCACAATGCAAAAAAAAAAATTTACATTATCACCAAATCATCATCGTATATAAATTTGTGGAGATATTTTAGAAAGAAAAAAAAAACAACAGAGAAATATATTATAATATAATTTGATTAATTGTGTGTGTAAAAACGTTCTACAGCCGGTGCATAAAAATTAGGGCATGTTTATTTAAGATTCTAAAGAAAAAAATTAATGTTTTAGTTTTGTGTGTAACCTTTTCTAAAAATTGATTTTTATGCTGAAATTTGAAAATAAGAAGTTTTTTCATTAGCTTTTGAATAATTTTTTTTTTTTGTTGATCAAGTGAATAAGTCATTTTAATAGAAGAGAGAAAAATACAATTACTCTTTTTAGAATTTCAAACAAACAGAAAATAACATAATTTTCTTAAAAACATCTAAAAAAATAATTTTAAAATTTTATTTATAAAAAAATATTACAAACAAACATAATTAAAACATCAAATACATAAATCAAATAATTAGGCTCAAGTGGTTAATGAGCTCCACTCGGAGGGTAACATATTAAAAAGAAAAGATTTGAACATCTATTTTGCAACAACTATTTTAACAACCTTATGTGTATAGTGATATTTTCTTTGTAAAAGCTAAAGGAAAAAAAAAAAAAACATTAAAAAAATTATTTTAATATATT
>Ga0228711_1002522_pt1 | contig 28201 bp, 16 predicted proteins | sample MedpolnodulmetaG_2_FD_177996 | JGI IMG/M metagenome (GOLD analysis project Ga0228711, IMG submission 177996) | Root nodule microbial communities from Medicago polymorpha collected in Santa Monica, California, United States - brown nodules | ecosystem: Host-associated > Plants > Roots > Nodule... | reverse complement strand
TTGAAGCATTAAACCATATTAATTGGTACATTAATGGAGCAATAATCGGTATTAATCCTTCCTTAATGACTAATTATGAGAATAAAAAATATTAAACCGGGTTGGCTCAGAAAACCGGCCGAGTCACTGGTTTTAGCCGGTTTTTGACGAGTCAAACCGATTTTCACCGGTTTAAATGCACAACCGATCTGACATGTGGCTCGAACCGGCATACCCACCGGTTCCTGGTCGAACCGGTTCGACCGGCCGGTCCGAGCCGGTTTTTAAAACTATGCAAATAACCAAGTGCCACGACAGGTGGTTTTATTGATTTTAGTAACTTAACTGCGTATCAACCGTCAACCTGCAACCATACCTTGAGATCGATTCTACAACACTGTTTGTCCATCAACGGGTCGAACCATGTCTTACCGGATTGTTGCCAAACATAGTTTTATTCTTTTATTAAATAGTCTAACACGTTATAAATGTGGAAAAAAATTTAATATGGTAATTTAGTAATTTGAATATACATACCAAATAAGATAATTAAAATGAAGTCTAATTGTAATTCAAAATTCAAGATATAATTTGGATTTTGAAGTAAAATGGTTCCATGTCTATTTTTGCATGGCGGCGTTTTAGAAAACGTATTGTTACGAAATATAATTTTGTCACACACGAATTCTTCAACATAATTTAAATGTTTGTACTTCTGGATGCGGTCAACAAAAATCAGTTGATCATTTGTTTTTGCGGTGCAATTATTTTGTTACCACTTAGACCATACTTTCGTAGTCGATGAGAGTCTCTACGGTGATTTATCAGATTTTATTCTTCATTTTAGTTATGTATAGCTTTGCAAGAATGTTGAGAAATATTAGATATATTGTCCAGTTAACTTCAATTTGAATTATTTAAAAAGAACACAACTCTCAATTTTTTATCAAAAAATTGAAACGTTACCGAAAATGCTTGGTAAAGTTAATATTCATTTTTGTTTGTTTGATGAAAGCAAAAATTCAAGACTTAATTTTGATTTAAACCATTGGTCGTTAATTAATCCAATATATTGTGGTAAGGAGGATAGCCTGATGATTACCCGACCCGTTTGACTTATATCCGGGTTAAAACGCATTGAATAACCCACCTGCAAAATTTCCCAAGTGGAAACAAATTTCACCGCCACATCAAGCACAACCACCCGTCACTGATTCTCCGATACAACTCACACTTCCGCTCTCTTCCATTCCCAAAATCTCCCATGAATTCATCAGTAATTACAAATCTGCCACTGCTCCGATTCACAAAATAAGCTACCACAAAAGCACGATCTTATATACCTTTTTCTTCTTAGTTTAAAAATTTGATGGTAAATTTTGAAGGAATGGAACAGCAGAGAAGTTCATCGTCGTTGAGCCCTAGATCTCAATCTTCTTCGCAACCGTTTCTCTCCGTTTCCGTTACCGATCCCGTTAAACTCGGCAATGGCGTTCAAGCTTATATCTCTTACCGCGTCATTACCAAAGTATACTTCTTCTATCACTCATCCTCTTTATTTTGTTGAAAATTTCTAATTCAATCCAAGTTCAACTTTGATTTTCGTGTTCAAGTTTTTGTTCAACTTAATTAGAAGTTTGTTATTAACTTTGAGAATAATGTGTGAACGATGAAATTTGTTAGATCGTGAAATCTTGTATTTGTTGTGGTTAATTTTGCTGAGAAATTAGAAGTTTAGTTTGGGGATTTTGTTGTTGATCGAGGTGTTGATAATGGTTAAGTGAATAAATTACTAGAAATAATCAACTATTTTTTTAATTAATGAATGCAGTTAAGAAATAAAATGATTGCACTGATTGGAATTGAAGGTTAAGTAATTAGATAGGCATAGAGAAATTACAGAGCTGAACTAAGATGGAGCATGCATTTATATAGTTGCTGTGATTAAGAATTACAATGACACATACATGCTTGCTTGTTAATGATGTCTGTTAGAGCATTGCTACTGATTGCCGTATCCTTGCATCGCCCTCTTGCCTTTTTGGCTCGGTGATCGGGCGGGAGAAGGCTTGCCATCCCAGTTTAGTGATTTTTGGATTTGCAATTACTATACCTGGATGCTCTATCGATGACCAGGATAACCGACTGAAGGGAAAAAATTTCATAGGGTTTTCAGAAGCTGAAAGTTTAAGGATAATGGATAAATTAATTGAGCTAACCGAATACTATCTGAAAAACTTAATCTTTGATTTTGCACATCTGGAGTTTATACATTAAATTTATTATTCTAGATGAAATTTATTAGGTATATCTAATATCTATTAAATTTAAATAACTATTTCATCCCTTATATTCATCGCGAAGATATTATCTTTCGTCATTTCAGTTCCACTTAACGCATCTAGTAAACGTGTAACTGCAAATATGTGACACGTCATCATCTGACTATTTGAAACATTGTGGCAGACAAATTTTACCGAATACCAGGGACCCGAGAAGATTGTCATCCGACGTTACAGTGACTTCGTTTGGTTACGTGATCGCCTTTTCGAGAAGTTCAAAGGCATTTTCATTCCCCCTCTTCCAGAGAAAAGTGCTGTAGGTAACATCTAAATAGGACTCTTTCTTGCAAGTTTAATAATACTTTGAATGTGTCTACTCCCACTGAAATTTAATTTCAATGCTACCTTGACACTCGTTCTGTGCTTTATCTTCCTGCTTTTGTTAAGAAGTTATGTTGCTTTTCCTTTCATTGCAGTATAAACATTTTCTTTGATGGGAATTTTTTTTTCCACCTTGATTTTTTACATGATCAAACGAGAGGAGCTTTTATTACGAGAGACGAGAGCATTAATTATTGACCATTAGATTTTAAGTAATGCTTAGGATTAAAATTCTATCTGTTAGGATGCACGTGCTCTCTCCTTTTCAGTGTTCTCCCCCTTTTCATTTAGTATTATCCTCTGTTTTGCCCTTTACAATTGGATATCGATGTTTCTTCATCCCCAAATCATGAAGATTATGAAGAGCACCGACAACATATTTTTCACGGCAAAAGAAGCGGTTCAAATCTTCAAAAGAGAAAAACCAAGAGGAGCAATTGCGCGGCTTAATAATTCCACTATTCTTTTACCGACAATTACAAAATCTCAATTTTAACTGCATATGGTTTAATAATATAATAACTCTACTTTTAAATGTTCAATAAGGGTCACAATGCTTTGTATAGGAATTTGTTTGCCAGCAAAATAATTTATTTGCTCCGAGAGATTTGGGTTAAAGCTTTGATTCCCCCAAACCATAAGAGGGGCGAGATTTGAGAAAGAAAACGGTTGGCAGGCAGATAAAGGGAAGAACATAATGTGGACAAGGGAAGGGACGATGAACAGCGTTGTTCACAATTCCTCTGAAAGGATGGGGATGGACGATGGGGGTGTTCAGAAATTGGTCGGGATTGAATAGTTCAAAATTAGCCTAACAAAATTTCTACGAAAAATCAAGTAGCACTGTAGCAGTGTATAAGGGCGTTTACGATCGAGAACGAGGAAGGAGAAGAGCATAACAGTAACAGGTGAGAGGAAGGAGACACATAGGGAACGAATCCTGTGCAATTAATTTTATGTTGAACTTTTAATCTGCGCTGTACAATTTGAGTTGGGATTGGGTTGCGCCACCCTTCTCCTAAATTTTGTTTCAGTAAAGTCACAGTGATCAGGGATAATAACAATGTGCCCTAGTGAATTGTGATAATATTATCAAATCTTATCTAAACTTATTTTATTCCCATAAGTTCAATCTCCCGTCTCTCTCTTCTATGAAATCATGAGTGTTTTTAATTTGAAATTCATTAATCAGGAACATCAAATATTATATTTCAAGCAAGTTTTCAAAGTTCTTCTTAGTATTTTTATGTTTTAATAGGAGAAAGGAAAAGAATCGATGAGATTTATAACCATTACATAATAAGATCAATTAAGAACTAAGGGGCTCTTGTTCCTTAGGGACAGTGGTGGAAGAAATTAAGAGTTTTTATCTGACAAAGATGATGGAAGGGCAGTTAGACGTAAGAGATAGTAACAACTCACGTGACCCTTAATTGATTTTTTTAATCTCGACCAATGATTTGTATTTTACGGCGAGGAATGATTGTTCTCATTTCTCACAATAACCAAGTGTTGTCATCAGAGTCGTTCCATATAAATATTGCCTGGTGTATTTTCCTCTGCCTTTCAGATTTCTGATGGTGATTTACAATTTGAATACAAATATATAAAGCTTGTCTGATCTATATTATTAAAGGCTTTAATTTCAGAGTTTAACAGGCTATTTATTATATATAGTGTGACCTGGAGTGTCTATGGTCTATAGTGCATTTAGTTTGTGGTTGACTTGAATTACCAATAGGGTCATCATTGCTGATAACGTCTAAGCTGATGAAGGTCCTAAAGAACCCTTGTGTTATGCTTATAAGATATTCCTTGTAGACTTGATACACTGCTGTTGAACTTTGTTTATTTATGTAATGATATCCAAGATTCCCGTCATAGAAAAATGTTGATTTCTAATTGTAGTTTATTTGAAACTTCAAATATCATGTCATCCAACACTCTATTTATTTTGGTTTGTATTGCAGAGAAATTCCGTTTCAGTGCTGAGTTTATTGAGATGAGGCGACAGGCATTGGATGTATTTGTAAATAGAATAGCATCACATCATGAACTTCGACAAAGTGAGGATCTGAGGACATTTTTGCAGGCAGAAGAAGAGGTGATACCTTTGACTTCAGTAAACTATTTTGTTCTCTGTGCATCTTTATCTATTTTATATATGATTTGTTGGCTATTCTGCTCTTTCTTTTTGTTTTTCAACTTTTATCATGGTGCCGTGTCACTGCACTGTTTTTGAGTCTAAATCTTTGATTCAAACCATTGCGACTAAATTGATTGTTTAGTTCAATGTGGAGTCTCCTAAATTGACCACGAACTACTTGATTTCATATACTGTAGCTCATATTATATTAGTGGTTGTTATATTTATATGGAAAAACCCTTTAAAAAAATGTTTATATGGAAAAATGAATTATCCAAATATGGTCGCCGATTCCATAACTCCATAACTACATCCTATCACTGTACATGTTGGCGAGTGTAGGATGTTGAATGTGCCAATACATACTGTTTTCCCCCATTCTCTCCCACATGTGATTTAGTTATATCTATTGTCTCTGCAACTGATCTAGCTCTGCTGTTTGTCACATTGATATTAAGGAGGGAAGAAACCTTATTTAAGCTTGACTTCATTAAATATACTTTGCAGACAATGGAGAGGTTAAGGTCCCACGAGACTGGTATCTTCAAGAAGCCATCTGATTTGATGCAGATTTTTAAGGTACGACGTGTTCTACTGGTATTTTCAAATACGAATAGTTTCCTTTTACTAGATTTGCTTTAGTTTTTGCAAATAAACATCTCATAGATGACACAGACCCATAGAGTAGAGTGTGATCAAGGAGTTTAACAGGTTTTATCTTTATCCTCGGTAGACCAATGAAATATACTCTGCACTTGATATTTGCATTTTGCTGCATTCTTATGCAATTCTACTACTTCCGTGAATATCTAATGTAATTGTCTCCTGGATTAAAAATTTCCTTTACAGACACTTGCTTTTGCTAGTCTACTTGGTTAAGTGCTGTTTGTTCAGGTATCTTGTAAGATTCAAAGTTGATTGAGTGAACTTTTGCAGGATGTGCAATCAAAAGTCAGCGATGTTGTCCTTGGGAAGGAGAAGCCAGTGGAAGAATCAGATGCTGAATATGAGAAGCTAAAACATTACATTTTTGAACTGGAAAACCACTTGGCTGAAGCTCAAAAGCATGCATATCGTCTTGTGAAGAGGCACAGAGGTAACGGTTTCATTTAAGATTTCAGTTTGGTACTAATTTTTGTCTTCTATATCTATTGTCCTTTTCTGTTATACTCTTGTGTGCTTCCTTGGTATATTTTATCCATTATTCTGCCAAAGATTAATTTCCATGATAAAATGTACTTTATAATGCTCTTGCAGAGTTGGGACAATCACTGTCAGATTTTGGAAAAGCCGTGAAACTTCTAGGAGCTTCTGAAGGAAATGCACTTGGGAAAGCATTCTCTGAACTTGGGATGAAGTCAGAGATTTTATCAGTCAAGCTGCAAAACGAGGTCAGCTTTAAGTGTTGATGCCACATACATTAATCTACTGACTTCTCATATATTTGTTTGCATAAATTTGCATGCTTTTGAAGGGTGAAAAGAATGATCCTAATTTGAATCTTTCAAACAGGCACATCAGCTTTTGATGAATTTTGAAGAACCTTTGAAAGACTATGTCCGTGCTGTACAATCTATTAAGGTAGGTCTGGTTATGTTTTCGTTCATTATGTAATAACAAAATTGTCTAATCTGATTAAGATTTTGTTCATGCGTTTTTCTTTGAAATATACTTCCCAATTGGCACAGTAAAACAATAATTCAGATATTAGATCTCTCACATGCCCTCCCCCAAGAATGAGTTAAAATGGATTGTTATGCCTTATTTTAAATCAAATGCTCATTATTCATTTCTGAAACAGGCAACAATAGCAGAGAGGGCCAATGCCTTCAGGAGGCAATGTGAACTGGCTGAAACAATGAAGCTGAAGGAGATTAATCTGTATGCTCCTCCTGTTTCTCACTTTTACCATTTGATTAATTTTGTTTGCATGCCATGACATAAATATCACCTTTTGACCTAACATTCAATGGCTGAATTAAGTTCAGGATCTGTTCCTTTTGAGTAAGGGCCCTTTCCCCCAACCAAAACTTGTGTATATAAATGCAAATAAGCCTTGTTTGTGTCTTGTATTGTAGATTGTGTATAAATTTTTTAATCGAGCTGATGGACTAAAAAACTGCTTGATGACTTGTATCCTGATATATATTCCTTATTGTTGTTTGGAATGCAGTGACAAACTCATGTTGATCCGCTCTGAAAAAGTGGCAGAAGCTGAGCGTGAATATCACGAGGCAAGTTTGTTTATCATCTGCATCCGGTTATATTAGAATTATACATCTAGTGTGTTTGACTGGACTGACATGATTTTACCATGCAGTTGAAAGCAGAAAGTGAACAAGCAACAAAGACATTTGAGACAATTGTGAAATTAATGAATGATGAAATAGGGCGTTTTCAGGAACAGAAAACATTAGATATGGGGATTGCTTTCCATGAATTTGCCAAAGGTCAGGCACGCCTAGCAAACGGTATTGCAGATGCATGGCGAAGTTTGCTTCCTAAACTAGAAGCATGTTCCTCTTCATAGTGAATTTATCGGCGAGTACTACTGAGCTCCTACAGGGCTCTTGTTCTGTAATAGGGCCTGTAGGAGTTCTATGCTGTTTCAAATTATGTTGTAAAAGATGGGATTTTCTTGCTACTTTGATTTTGTACAAAGTCTTTAAAAAATTGAAATGCCATATTTAAGATATCAGGACACCTTTGACACCTACCTGACCTACTCTTTTAATTTTAATTTTCCCCCTTCTCCTTCTCCCTTGTTTCATTTCGTTATATAGGATGTTCGTTTCTTTTGGTGGTTTGATGTGCGGCCAATTGAAGTATGGAAATGCAATTATAGCTGAATTAAACAGCTTTGAGAGCTAAACTCACTAACTCACGGTGGTAACGTTGAAATATTAGTTTAGAAACACATAATAGACACATTGAGGTGTTTCTGGTCAGTGTGAATTAGAATTTGATTAATACTATGTTCAGCTTTCATATTGGCTGCCATAGCGGCTGTACTTTTTTGACAAATGATTGAATGGTACATTTTAAGTCACTTTGCAATTTTGGTAAAAAAATTATTATACACGCCTGGACGAAATTTTTTTTGTAATTTTAATCGGAAATATACTTCATGACTACACAAAAGTGTGTTTTCTTTTACTTCCAAAGTGACTTTACAAGTGGGAATACATAAGAATTGAATTTTGCTGACGGGTGACAAAATTGGCAACGTGGGGCTCTTGAAAGCCATTTGTTCCACATAAACCTGAACAGATGATGCATTATCTCCTACCTTTAATCGAAATAAAATAAATACATATAATCAATAATAGTTAGCTACACACCATACTTGTGTGGGAGAAGGGAAAGGCATGGCAATGGTAAGCGGTAGTATAAGGCAGCAGAGTGTGTGTTTGAGTGTGCAGCTGAGAGGAACAGGACTGAATTCCCATGTTCCTCTGCCTTCTCAGCACTCCCTCATTTCTAATTACCACAATACCACCCACCATTCTCTCGTGCTTCGCAGCCGCTTCCTTCTCACGGTGTCGGCACCCAAAGCTTCCGCGGGAAGCTACAGCCCCACCGACGACGATGGAGTCTCTCTGGGCACCATGAAGCTGCCTGTCAACATAGACCTTCAGAGATTTGATTCCCTGCTCTTTCAGGTATATTATAATTTATACTACTATGTTTAGGATTACTATCAACTATCCTAAATTGCGTTTCTTCAACATAAGTGTGAATGAATGTGATAAGAAGTGTGTTAAAATCTGAAAGACTTTCTTACCAACATTATTCTTATATTTAACAGAAATGTTATTTAAATTAATTCGAGTTTTAAACCATTGACGAACAAAATTATAATTTGTGTTGTGGCAGTGGGCAAACAGCCTTTGCCAGGGAGCCAGTCTACCACTTACCACGCCTCTCAAGGTACACATATATAATATATGTTCCCTTTCCCTGTTCATGCATTTCATTTTTATATATTCCTATTAGTTTAACTTGAAATTTTGACATTTTCATCGCAATTACTTCTAGCTTTATTTAAGGTGTTGATACTCTCAGCTTCCTATGGTAGCCATTTGATTTGTTTTAAGTTCCTTAAGTTCATGCTAGATAGCTTAATTTGCTACTCTTTGAACAGCATAGAACTACAGAAGTTATTAAATCATTGCCTAGTTAGAGAATTCAAATTATAGTTGGTAACACTGTGTTTTAAATAATGGTCATGGTAATAGTTGTAATCAAGTCGTGATCCTTACTATTATGGAGAATCAAGGTTTAATGTTGCGGCCAATGCCAGCCTCAATCGGGGAGGCATTACAATTTCGGAAAATTGAAAATTATCATGTAATATCTAATTCGCAAATCTTTATTTAACTCCCTACACTACACTACAATAAGATGGTGTGAATTCATAGCTACTAGCCTACAGCTAAGTAGTATGTACCAAGAACAATGTCACAAAAACTCTTTTCAACACTCTTATTTGTGAAGTTCAATTAATTTCAACAATTTTGTAGAGTGTTAGTATCATCATTTTCATGTAACAATCTAACTCATTTCAATTTAATAAAACAGGTTGACAAAATACCCGGTGGAGCAAGATTGGGGTTTATAGACATTGGGGAAACAGAAGTTCTTGTGTATATTGACTGTTTGGTTTTTAAACCAAATGAAAGTTCTCCTCCAGTTTTCCAAGCGACCAGACATGGGCGCATGAAAGATAAGGTGCCGCCGGGTGAGCCCAGAATCATGAGGAGCCTTATGGAAGCTCTTCAGAAGTCAGTTCAGATTGCCTCATTGTGAGGTTTTTCTAATTTTCCTTCTGCCTAATGTACTTGTGTTTTTCAGCTGAAAAGTGAACAGTGAACACTATCCTAAATGAAGTCTAAATTCGATGTAGATATACTTACTACAAGTGAGTCATGATTGGATATAATTTGTAGATAGCAACTCCTAAAACAGTCTTTGTATTTTGAGCATGTTGTATATGTGGCATTAGAATGAAAGTTATCTTGTTGGAAATTGGAAATTTAAGACAAATTTTCACAAGTTTCATGGATAGTCCAAGCGTTAAATTGGATGTTTAGTACATGTAAATTTTGGGTCATTTCTAAAAGTACGTGATGTTTTGGGATGATAGAAGTGCAATCAATAAAGATGAAAAAGAGAGAAGAGAGCAAAATAAGGGAGTATGCATAGCACAATCTTGTGGTAATAAAAAAACTCAAGCTCAACCGACAAAGGATAAATTGGTATCTCAGAGTAATGGACTATTTTATTTCCGGTATGAAAATGTCAGAAAATACTTTGAGTTTTATTTTTGCCAAAAATTAAACTGGTCCACACAAAAATTTTGAAGGAGGAAAAGGGTTCCCGGCTCAAAATTATATTACGAGCAATCTTTCACAAAATAGTGGTCTTGGATAAACAACTTACTTTATAACTTCTAGCACAAACAACTTACTCCCTCCGTTTCTAATTATAAATAAAATTAACTTTTTAAGTTCATTCAATTAATGATGTATATGATCCATAATATGAACCACATACATTATTAATTGAATGAACCTAAAAAATAAATTTTGCTTATAACTAAAAACGAAGGGAGTATTATATATTAACACTTTTTTCCATTTCCATAACAAAAGATAAAATAAACTAAACTTATTATATGTTAGTGAGCTTATGAAAATAAGCTGACAATTCACAAACATATCATACACCGTTTTTATTAGTTATCACTAACAATTTTACAAGTATCTACTAACCCGTGCGACGCAAGAGTCCTATCGTTTTTAATAGAGACCAATAAATTATGTTATAGAAAAATATTGTATTACCATTAAATATTCTAAAAACCTTTTTGAGTATGAGATTCAACACCATTAGAGCATCATTATCGGTTGAAATTTTGAGTGTCTTTACTCATCTCTATGCCACTTTGTGGCAATAGTAAGGATATTTGACAATTTGGCATGGCAACCGTTCCTCTGCATTGCTACCGTGGTTTTATAGATCGTTGAATTTATAAACTATTATAAAATTAAATTATGATTTGAAAGGGTGTTATATGTTAATATAAAATACAATTGTGAGATATTTTGTGGGTTTTGTGAGACCCACTTTAAAGTTTTTGATGAGTGGTATGTATATTTAGAAAATGTAGTTGAGTTGTTTAAATAATTAAGAATAATTAGGAAGTGTAAAATAATATATAGTATTATGTGGGATCCATTTATACCATCCATATAGGTGGTATGAATGTAGATGCTTAGTTATCATAAGTTACGAAACACTTCTCTCTTGACCATATTTAATATATTAACACACATTCTAACACACACTATCTTTGATCGGTTAAAATTCACATTGAAACCACCAAATTTATATGGGACCCACATGATTTGGTGGGACCCATGTGAATTTTAACCAATCAAAGAGAGTGTGTTGAAAAATGTGTGTTAGAATGTGTGTTGTTAGCATTCCTTAAAAAAAATTATTGTTATTGTTATGAAGACAATGCAAAAATCAATGTACAGTAGATCACTCACGTAAAAACCATTATTAAAACAACATTAACTATTAATGATGGCCAACCTACATCCCCTGTATATTAACAGAAGTAAATAACTCATGTTATCATCCTATGTTATCATTTTTCCCATAACCATGTTATTCTTGGCTAGCCTTGAGTCAAATATGCCTCATTTGTGAGCTTTCCCATACCTGCAAGAGATAAAGTAATGACATATCATGAGAATCAAGTCTAATGTTCTAATTGTTTTCCTTTCAAATAATTTGAAAGACATGTGTTTTGCGTAGATTTAGACACTTAAATGGACTACTTATATTTGTCAAAAAATAAAAATAAAAATGGACTACTTATATAGAGATCTACAGTCTAGATTTTCTGCATGATTATGCTACAAAATGCAGAAAATTTTCAGCATAGTATAGGTATGTATAAGAATAAGCAAAAATCAAAAGAAATCAATGATAACTTTAGTTGTGGATTGAAAAATTGAATTAATTCATGTCTCTGTTAGCTTCCTGCAACTTGATCACTTGGTGTTATTTATAAACATTCATTGAACACTGCCTCCGATTACCTTTAACAACAGTGAGATAATAAAAGAAGAATACATCTTTCTAAATTTGAGTTTTTAGAGATAGTTCTTCCTCGATCGACAACCGTATAAGTCCACCTTTGAGGTGCATCTCAAACTAAGAAATTGACCAATCAGTTTGTTTATGGAATAATTTTCATTTTAATATTACACACAAGAATACAAATTTCTAAATTCAATGCTATATTTTTCAATACTAATTTTAAAATTACAGCAATACTACTTCACTCTATGTCATGACACTACATTATAGTTAGAAATATTTAGAAAATGAAGTTGCGAATGTAAATATTTGCCTCAGTTAAATCCATTGATGTCATATGAATGAAGCTTCACCAAGTAGGTTCTCCCTGAAAACAGGGGCTTGGCTCCACAACACCTCAAACAAGTTGGATTATATCATCATAGGCAATTAATTGTTATTGAACGATGTAGCCATTACTTTGACACAGATGAATTGTGGAATTATCGAGATGAACTGCAACACGAATGGCATCGATTTTGCACATGCAATGGGGCTTTCACTTCATCCAAATTTCAGAGAAGCCTGGGGTTGCAACGTGCTCTAATTTAGGTACATGGAATGGTTTGAGAGCAATGTTTGAGTGACTTCATCTACCAGAACAAATTATTTACACATAAATCTGTTGGTGCTCAACAACTTGTTCCGGAAGCTAACGACAACACAAAAATCATCTCAGTTAGAATCACTGCGGCAAAACCCTAAACCTTACAATGTTGAAAACAGACAGAAAGCATAGTGTTATATATATATATATATATATATATATATAGGCGCAGCAAGCAAAACCCTAAAACATTTCCTTTGCGGACTTGTGTTGTGTTCCGATTTCAATTGATGGGTTACTCGACCCAACTCGATTATGTTTAACTCACCACGGCTTCGAAAGAAAGAAAAATGCTAGCAACACACGTTTTAACACACACTTTTCAACACACTATCTTGGATTGGTTAAAAATCACATGGGACCCATTAAATTTGTAGGGGACCCACGTGATTTGGTGGGACCCATGTGAATTTTAACCAATCAAAGAGAGTGTGTGTTAAAATGTGTGTTGTTAGCATTCTTCCGAAAGAAATTAACAATAAATTTATGAGGGTATACTTTTACAAATATAAATATACCATCATAAAAATTGTGGAGAATTAAACATATCCACTAATATCAAAAAATGAAATATTAAATGAAGGGTATATAAGTATTTTAAGTAACAATTACGCCTTAAAAGTTGTGATATTTTCTTATAAATAGAACTACTTTTTTTTTTGAAATTTTCTTAAAATGCATTTGTTTCAAGCTATAATCGTAGATTCTTGGGAATAAAATTATAGAAATATATATGACTATGTTTTTTAAAAGTTGAAATGTTTTTGTTGTAATTAATGCATATAAATATTTTTGTTGTTTTGAATTTTAATTGTCCATCCATTTATTTTGAACACAATGGTATCTTGGAGTCTGGTTTGACATGTACAAATCATTCAATTATTCAATGTCATATTATCTTTTGGTATTTATTCATTTAGAAATAAAAAAATTATATGAATTTTGCCCCAGGATATTGATACTCAACCAAACTTTAGGGTGTCTAAGAATTTACCAAAAATTTTCTCTAAAAAAAAAGAATTTATCAAAAATTTATTTATTTTCTTTTTTATAACCATATTTTTATTTTTATTTTTATATTAAAATAATAAAAGTCATGGAGTATCCTCTACAAAAGGCCATGGAGTAATTAACCGCTTGACAATTTTTCATTTAAAAATAATTGGAAAAAAAAAATCTAACACCATTTTACGATGATAGACAACGAAGTGGTAGTTAAGTATATGAGCAATGCTTTTGTAAAAATAAAAAAATATATATGAGCAATGGTTCAAACATGACTTTTACCTACAGACAAATGAATATTTACTTATGGACAATGCATAAATAACAGAAAAATTGCTGTCTTATGGACTTTTAAATACGAAAAAAGGACATTTAGTAATGAATTTTGACCATAGGTACAATTTTATTTATTATTTTCTATACTTTTTTTTTCAAATTTTGTAGCCCTCTAAATTTGAGGCCATGTGTCAAGGGCCTAGTTGCACTTGCACATGGCTGACCTTAAACCTATGAACCCTAGTTTTAAGAGCAATTAATCTTAACCTACCAACTTAACATTAAATGTCAACATAAACATTTTTTTACCTTAGTGTTTGATGAAAAAGGATAATGGTGAAATATTTTATGACTTAAAATCAATTTATTACAAAAAAGAAAAATTTAAATGACTAACTCGTTACAAATATCTAACTTAAAGAACTCAAAGTATTTGACCTAATTCATTCTAGAGGAATATTATTATGTAGATATTACTATACATTTAATTTTTTTTATAAGAATATTAATAAAATATATTCCTCAAAAAATAAGAATTTATTAATAAAATAATATATTTTTATAAATATAGAACTATATGTTAGTGAGTAAAATGAAGAAGGATGGCAAATATGGACACTATCTATAAAAAAGTATAATTTTGATGTATTCATTGTTCATGTGCGACATATCATCCTTAGCTGCTATTGTCTGTTCTGTTGTTCGGTATCACTTTCCCACTTTCCACCATTCATAGCTAATTCCATTCACAATACAATGATTCTATGACCTCAAAAATTCTAAGCAAAACCAATGAATACTTTCTCTCCTTCCTCCACAATTCTACCTTTCCCTTCACTTTCCAAAAACTCCATTTTTAAAGCAAAAACCAACCAATTCTCTTTTTCCAAAGGTACCCTCTTGCAGTTGAAGTCAAGGATAGTTGCGTGCTCTTCTCCACAGGATGCAGGCTCCAATGAAATCACACCAAAGTTAGTTTTTTTTGCTTATTGGGTGTCTTTAATTTCATTCAAAATTGTAACTTTGCAACTGGTTTAATAAAAAAAATATGTATTCTTTTTTATCAGCAACTTTTGCATCATTGAAGGGCCAGAGACGGTTCAGGATTTTGTTCAGATGCAGGTGCAGGAAATTCAAGATAATATAAAGAGTAGACGCAACAAAATCTTTCTTCTTATGGAAGAGGTTAGTTTATACTTTATATTGACCATAGTTCATTAAATAGTGTCAATTTTCATTCATATTATGGTTCTGATATATAAACAACTTAATTAAGCGCTTATAGCATAAACATGTATCTTATCATATAAGTGCTTATGTATAAGCTAGTTCTATAACAAAAATTAAGGTAAAATTGAAATGTTTTCAAATAAGTTAGAAGTTGTTTTGTAAGCTATCCTGGAGTACTTACGAAATAAGCTGAAAATAGTTTGACATTTATGAATATGGCATAAACTATTTTCATAAGTTATTCAAAATAGTCTCACAAGTGTTTATATCTTTAAATAAGCTCAAGTAAGTCAATCGAAACAAGCGGTATATATCTTATAGTAAGTGAGCAACACACTTTTGAGAATGAGTAATGAGAAATGAGTATGGCAGGTAAGGAGATTGCGTGTGCAGCAGCGCCTAAGAAGTATACAAAGAGCTTTCAGTGAAGAGGGAGAGGAAGATGCAAATGAAATGCCGGAAATTCCATCATCTATTCCTTTTCTTCCTCATGTGGTGAGTTTCAAAATCTTGTTTTGCTTGGGCTATAGATGTTGAGTAGTTGACTGAACCATCCTTCTATGGATTGGAAAGGAACAAGTTCCACAAGTCATACCGATTTCTACAAGTAAAGCTTATGCCTATGCACATGAATATGATAATTTAATTATTGAAGAAATTTTGTAAAATAGCTTATGTTGAACATCTTTTCTTTTTTGAGTCATTTCTAACAACAACCTTTTGTTTCTCGTCTATTGAATGCTTGATGTACTTGAAATAAGAGCATTTGGCATTTTTTTTTTATCTTACCTAATTATGTGCTTTCGTATTGAAGTAGACGCCCAACACTTTGAAGAAGCTTTATCTGACAGGAGCATCATTCATATCTGCAATAATTGTATTTGGCGGGCTTATTGCACCAACGGTAATATTTTTTTTTTTCTTTTTCTTTTTTAATCTATGCCAAATATCAACCTAAATTACACGAGTGTCTATTAATGCATCCTATTATTGTCTCTATTTGTCATAGGAATCTGACATCCTTTGTTACTCTGTACAATGGATCACTATGTTAAGTTTAAATCTGGCTTAGATTCTGGCATTTCACAATTGATCTTTGAGTTAAATTCTTACTTTACCATGTTAATTCATACTTTTATGGATTGTGCATCCTATTATAGTTTGCTACTGATTTTAATTCTACTATCTTTCCCCGCTGAAGTTAATTTGAAAGTGTTGATTTCTACCCTTTTGGATTTTATATAAAAAGGTTACGTCTTTTTTGCATGAGAATCATCTATCTGCTGCATAAATATGTTCCTTTTCATCTTAAATGAGAAGAATGGATAAAGGAAAGTGATTGAAAGATATAAATTGTGACAATTTAAATTTTGGGGTGCAAGTTTAGTATAAGGATTATATCTGCTAACTTGAATTTAGGATACTTCCTGTCTAAGAGCAAATGATAAAAGATGAAGCGTTTCTCAACTGCCCTATATGCTCTTTCTTTGCTATAACTAATAGTACATAAAGTATAGGAAGTTTGTAAAACTTTAAGCCGTAGGAGTCGAACCCTGGGGCCTCCTTAATACATGAATATTGATGTATTCCATACAAACAAAAAATAAAGAATAAAAAATATTTTGATTCTTGATGAATTTTGTTTCTTATTCATTTGTTTTATCTCTTTTGTAAAGGGGTTCAGTTAATAAAAAGTGGATAAAGAAATTGAATTTTATATTCTTAATTGTTCTGAATCTTTGCACAATCGTTCCAATATTGGAAAGTACGCCTTTGGGGTCTGATTTATGAAACCGACTTTAGATGAAATGATCGATAAATAGAGAAATCTTAAGAGTGAGGCATTGAAAAACATTGAGCTTGCCAATTCACTCACAATTACCTTTTAAGTGGTCTCATAAAAGTATTTTTTGTCACTTTGATAGTTTTCATAAGCGTTATATTTGTCGATCTTGACCATGATATACATTCATTTCAAATATTGAATCATTATTTTAATGGCAGCTGGAGCTGAAATTGGGTATAGGTGGCACCTCATATGAGGATTTCATTAGAAGCTTGCATTTGCCTTTGCAACTAAGGTATGCTATTCTTTACTTGATCAGTTGGTAGATTCCTTCGATTAGAAAGAAATAGTTGTGTTGATGAACAACATATTTACTTGATCAATGCCTGATCACAATTTGTTTGGTTCATGAATCCAGTCAAGTTGACCCAATTGTGGCATCCTTTTCGGGTGGAGCAGTTGGTGTGATTTCAGTACTGATGTTAATTGAGGCTAATAATGTTGAGCAACAAGAGAAAACAAGGTGCAAGTATTGCCTTGGAACTGGTATGTTTCTACACCGAAGTTGAACTGGTTCATTTCAGACGTATTTCTTGTTTCATTCCTTTCTATTCTTTCTAGAATTGTGTCTTATAAAACTTTAATTTTATGGACAGGTTACTTGGCTTGCGCTCGGTGTTCCTCAAGTGGTGTATGTTTGAACATTAATCCGATTTCGGCATCTGGTACTTCTGTTAGACCCCTGCAGGTTCCTACAACGACAAGGTGTCCAAATTGCTCTGGTGCTGGAAAGGTATGCAACCCTAATTCTTGCCGATATATGCAACTGTTTAATTTTGATTGCGATTAGTAGTCGATAAACTAATCGTCATATGTGTTTTTTGTTTAGGTTATGTGTCCAACCTGCCTTTGCACTGGGATGAAGATGGCAAGCGAGCATGATCTGAGAATTGATCCATTTGACTAATTCTTTACATGTTTAGAATTTGAAAGGCTTGCATTTTGTTGCTCTGGAATGTATTTAAAAAAGTCCACCTCAAAATTTAGTATTAATTTATTTTTAAACAAAATAAATATGAATAAGGAATTAGGCTAAAAAGCTTGTAACATTCTATCCTGCCAGAATTCTTTGTCCTAGTTCCATATTGACACTGAATATAATGTCATACTTTTAATACATTCCTTAATACTCTTTCACCCCAATTCTAGAAAAAAAAACTCTTCCTCCCCACCCCCTGTGGATTTTATTTTTTATTTTTAGATTAAAGATTCATTTTAGTCCCTCAATTGTGTCTAAGACAAAAAATAACACCAAATTAGTCGTTCACATTTCTATACGGGGGACAAGTTAGTCTCCCATGAACTAATTTGGTGTCTGAATTAGTCTGTAAGAAAATTGTAAGAGATTAAAATGAATCTATTCTTATTTTGATAAAGAGAAAAGAAAAGCAACAAAGAAAACTACAATTGAGTCGCAATGACACCAAAATTCGACTCATTGTAGCATATCAATCAATACAAAATTACTCTACTTTAAGGCATGCATGATAGAATTTGACCATGACCAGTCAACATACTTGTGAATGCAACGAAGACAAGGAACATGAGAATGAAAAATAAGAGAATAATCCAAAATAAACTAAGTAGAGATGAATGAATTAGATTGAACAACCACATTCCTACAACCTTCACAACAAGCCATCTCAAGACCTTTCAAAATTGCAATGAGTTCTGCAAACTCATTGAAGGCAATGAATGCCACAAGAACTAGCAAACCCAACAATACATTCACCTGCATGATTATCTAACAAACCACCAAAACAACACTCTCTTTGTTATACCCAGAGAACAACCATTTTCGCGATATTGACTGAACTAAACGGGGAAATAATAACTGAGTTTGTGGAGTTGAAGAAGTTGACGATCCACCACTTATGCCATTATTTTTGTCGTTAAACACCTCATTATTCCTAGAAATCTAAAGATCCCAACAAGTGATAGCAAAAATGGAGCCAAAAGTACATGTTAAATAAACTTTTATTCAATCAGAAGGATCAAATAAATGCAAATGCATGTATAGAAGAAGCTTTAGCTTACTCCAACCAATTATTCAAGGACCTAAGCACAAATATTTATTTATTTTGAACAAGACCTAAGAACAAATGATACATTTCTATAAGTGAATTAATTTAGAAGCAGCCAGCATCATTCTTGATATTATTCTTTAAGATTAACAATGCTTTTTTCTCCTTTCTTTTTGGATAGTCAAAGGTATACAAGTACAAGTACATTATAACCCTAAATTTATCAACAATAAGACAGTTTGGCCGAGTGGTCTAAGGCGCCAGATTTAGGCTCTGGTCCGAAAGGGCGTGGGTTCAAATCCCACAGCTGTCAATTTTATTTTTCTTTCATATTTTTTTTATCGGGCTAGGATTTATAGTTTTAGGTTAGTTGTTTAAATGACTTCAACATGATTAATTTTTAGGATTTCTGTTTTCTGAATTATTTGGTTTGAAGGTTTATTTAATTGACTCAAATATCATTAATTTTTACCTTTAATTTAAACTAGTTTTACTTTGATTTTCAATGTTTGAAAATTCACTAGTTTGTCACATCTCTACACTTTTGTAATTGCATTTTTTAAAGAGAAATGCTTAATTTCGCGACAATACGTATCACAATTTTGTCACAAATGTTGTAACTACTCATTGAACCGACTTATATTATCATCATTTAGCTTAATAATTCAATTTCTCTCTTCTAAATAATGTTTTTTTTTTTGTGGACCACGGAACACATTCACTCCATCTCACCATGATGGTTTCATGGCAACTGCCATCACCTGAAAAACTAGATTAACCTATAAATGTATAGATACTTTTGAAACTGCATACCATAAATATTTCATCAAATGTGATTTTTTGAAGCACCAAGATTTAAAATTCTCATAAACTCTAGATGAGTCCAAGTGTTCAACTGGTGAGATATAGTTTTTACATACTAGAAATTGGAGTGAGCTATGACGGTGCGGTCTTTACACAAACAACATTGACAGTGGGGCTTCTTTTATTTTTGAGGATGGGTCCTCTTTTTCCCTTTTCCATTTTTGTTTTGTTAGCTGCTATGCTCGTCTGCATCCAAGGGCTGTGAACTGCAGGAAAAAGAAGTGTGGTCACAGTAATCAGGTGTGACTGATTTCCACTCTATTTTTAGTTTTTATAGTGTGCGAATTGTTGCCTAAATCGATGCAGTACTGAAATGTAATGTTGTTTACCATACTTCATCTTGCAGTTGAGGCCAAAGAAGAAGATTAAGTAGATTATGGCTCTGATGTTGTTCTTCTTGTGTGATGTGATGTGATGAGCTGGCGACCAATTGTTGATTAATACAGTTGAGATCATGTGTTTAGTATGGTGTTAAACAATGTTTGAATGATTTTGGTTTTGTTTATGTGGCATTCAACTATATACTTATATGTTTTGATCTATTTCATGTTTTAGTCTTTAGTTTTTGAGGATCAATGACTTATAATATACATCACCAACAATTTTTGTTAAAAGTTTGGTTTAACTACATTCTGATTTTCATGTTGTTTTGAATTTTAATTAAACTTGTAAATATTCATTATTATAACATCGATTATCAAACCACATTATCTGATATAACAGATCATCTGACTAATGTGCTCTTTGTTTGACATGAATTGCTTACAATTCATTCTTTTGACCATCTAAAGAGGGGGGGATGATTTACCTATTTAGGTATTCAAAAGAATGGAGTGTGGATAATTCGTCTTATTAATGACCAAAAGAAACTAGATCGTATTATTGAATCCTTCACTTCAATTGACAACACCATAGATATAGATACACCTAATTATTTAAGGCTAAAAATTAAACATATCCTTTTTGGTATAGAAATAAGACGTGTGATACTAATTTATACTTTATTCGTTATTTAAAATTGATTTCTAGCTGGTGGTTAATTTCGACTAGCAGTTTTCATGTTCCATGCCTTTAGTTTCTCCACAGTTATCTGCTCAGTGCCGTTGTTGAACACAAACAAATGAGCCTTTTCATTCACTGCTAGCGTTGGATAAACTCTAGACAAGATATTTGTTTTCCCTCCAGCTCCAAAACTCTCCACTACAGAGTGATCAATCTGCCATCAAATTCAAACATTAATCAATTAGTTTTTAATAATATAGCTAGCTCTTGAAGAATTCATAAATGTAAGTAAATAAATAAATATAACAACAAAGATGAGCAAAATAGTTATGGGCATACCAAACTCCTAAGAGAAAGTTTCTTATTATTTGCCAAATCCACATCTACAAAGCCCGCAAATGATGGCTTGTATAATTCTCTATTCAAAGAGGAACTATATAATAGAAGCAAAATAGTTAGAAAACATGTAAATTAATTAGATGAATTTAATAAGTCCTCATAACATAAGCCAATTTTAGTTAGATAACAAACCTTTTTGCATCAGAGCACATGAGAATCACGTGTTTGTTTGAAGCTTTGAAAATTCTAAAGAACACAGGAGTATACTCTTCAAGTTTTTTGGAAGCCAATGTCAGAAGTCCAAATGGTCCAATCCCACCTTGAACCTTTGAACCCTTTTGTGCACAGAGATCTTCTGCATTCACCCACTTAGGATCAAATGCCTCTGCCTTGTCCAAGCTTGAAAATGTGAAAGTAACTTCCACATCAGCCTAAAATACATAAAACAAAGTTAACACAACATTTAAATTTTCTTAAACTTTAGGTTATGTTATCACATGGTTAAATTAAGTAGCAATTAATTAAGATATTGATTACATTCACTGCCTAATTACCATAAAATTAATTGGTTAAAGTACCAAATTAATTAAGAACCTGACCTGAGCAGCAGTAATCCCCTTCACTTCAACATAACCACCTTTCTTAACCTTTTTGTTGTTTATCCCAACTTCTTTCTCTCTTAACCTATTTAATTCTTCAACTGGCCATTGTCTTAACTGTCTTCCACCAGGATCAAGCCACACAGTTCTTGGAATTGCCTTAAAAATTTACAATAAACATTCCTTCAATAAATTGTCAATGATAAAAGGAGAATCATAGGAACATAAATTTAATTCAACACACATAAACTACGTACCTGAATTCCTGCCCATCCTTTCTTAACATCATCTTCTTTGGTATCTGATTCATTTGCCCATCCCCATATGATCCTTCTACTCTTGCTTGGATCAAAGAATGATTTGGAAGCATAGAAGTTGCCATAATCATATCTAAGGCCACCCCAACCATCCTCGAAAGTTTTATCCGGTATATACTTATCCTTATTTTGGATATACGTTCCAATTGTATAGTATTCATACCTCGTCATGTCAAGGCTATTCTTTAGCACATGCTTAACACTATTACCTATCGTCGATGCGTCTAACCCGTTTTTTCCTTCCAAAGAAACTGGGTAAAAATCCGGACATTCCCACATCCCCGTGGTTTTAGCCGAGTGGATCGGGTGTTTGGCTCGGGTCCATTTCACAAAATCCCTACTTCTATATAAATAGGCTAGTCCCATATCTTCCCTTTTGCTACCAACAAGTATCCTCCAATGCCCATCCTTGCCCAACCAAGCAGTTGTAGGGTCTCGAAACACTGATCCGTTCATGTTGTGATCCGCGGTCACAATTGGGTTTAAACGGTCAGGCTTAACCCATTCAGTGAGTAACGGATCAGATGCATTCGCGGGTATAGCAATGCATTGGACCTCATTGCTTCGCTTGTCAACGACTCCAGTGTAGAGGATGACCGGTCCTTGACCTGGGATGATCGTGGCCGACCCGGACCAGCAACCGTATTTGTCAAAGGGTTTGGATGGGTATAGTGCAGGTTGAAGTTCTTTCCAGTTGATGAGATCTTTTGATACTGAGTGCCCCCACACAATGTTACCCCACACAGCTCCTTTGGGATTGTACTGGTAAAATAGATGGTAGACTCCTTTGTAGTACATGGGACCTGTTTTGTTTGCATTGCATAGCACAGCATAGCATAGCATGCATGATACAAGGAATATGGTCATTGAAATATGACAAGAAAATGCTAAAGATAAAATATCAAAACTCAATGATGTGAAGAGCTTGCTGACCATTTGGATCTGGATGTTGATGTTTGAAATTGATCCATCATCCATGCATATCAGCATTACACCACCGATTATTGCACAAAGTGATGAATCATAAAACAAAGTAAGTTAGTATATGAATGTTAACAGATTCATATTAAGCAAAATGTGTAGGATTAGCAATGAATTTCATTTGGAAAACCTAGACAAGTATTAAATGATGATAAAAATAAAAGGGAATTTTATTTTTTATTTTGTTTTTAAGACTATACTACGTTTTATAAATTGACTAATGAGTTAGAACTTGGATGAACAAATTTGGTGGCAAGGTTTTTCAGCATGTTAATTTTCAAAGGGTTATTGTTATTTGAGATAGGACAATAGTAGAAAAATAATTGTTTAAGAATTTAATCCGCATGCTTTGATCTACAAAAGTTTTCTAACAAATTATTTGAATCAACATGATGTCAATTATTAATTCGAAACAATCAATGTTAATATTGTTAGTTTTTGTGCTGAGGGTGATGATTAACCATTTGAAATCTTTATCATTATGCTCTTTAACTCTCTTATCTCAACGACCTAACCATCCTTATATCATTTGTATAATTGTATTAAATAAAATGGAAAAATGAGGAATCTATTATGTTACAATTCTCTATGAGAAAAAACAAAGTCACGCATGTTCTTGAACCGACCAAAATGAGCACGTTTGTACATACATCCATGATGTTTCGAAATATGATAGGGTTGTACAACAGAATATATTTGTAAATGGTAATCTTGATGTAAAATTAATTCTCAAAATGATGAATACATATTTGTGAAGCAATTTTGGCCAAATTCATATATAAAGCATATGATGCTATTTTCCATATTAGTGCAAAATTACCCCTGCATCTCCATGTGTAAGTGGCACATGTGGATGTGAAGGGACTCTATAGACAAGAAGTGATTGTTACTTGGTATGAAAAGAGCCACTTTCATTTCTAAACCTTACATTTATGAATTGAACTTTGGGTTGGGTTCATAATTACTCACCAGTTGATTTTATATTTTAGCCAAAAATGTAAAAGATAGAAAAAAGTGACGGTGCACTAACCAAGTGTAACATCAAATACCTTAGTCAATATCACCTTTTTCTTTCTTTTGTAATGATATATGTAATTAAAAAGAAATTTATTTAAAAAGTTGGATTATTGTAAAAAAAATAAATATATAACCATTAATCCAACCGTGGAAAATACCAATTCTATACTACATAAGTGTAACAAGCCTTACATTATGCACACGTTTATTTCCATCATTGAATCAATAAATCTCATCAATAAATTAAAAGAAATATTATATAACTTTTTGATCAAATGGTGAAAAAGACACGTGTGTGTAGCGTAATATCATCTTGTTTATACATGATAGACAAAACTTTTAATTATATATAATAATAGTGTAATTTTACACCGTCGATCAGTTATAACCGTCCAAACCATAAAACTAGTTAACTTTAATCATAAATACTACTGTAAAAGTCACATATATGAACGATTTTATCCCCAAAGTGTGTGGAAATTAAATTCCTAATTTACTTAGAGTTAATATTTTTTTTTAAGAGGACTTATTAAATAAGTTAAAATCAAAGTTTAACTATAACTCATTTAAGTCTTACTTTTTCATTTTTTTCATATATTTAGCACCTAATTGCAGAAACCCATATGTCATATCGTACATCGAACTTCAACAAATTAAGTTTGATATGTCACTACAAGCTCATAAAGACTTAGAGGAAACACTATTCCATGAAAAACATCATAGATACTCAAATCTACTAAGCACTAAAATGAGTCAAAAGAACTAAGCACTAACACATATAAGCTTCCCTCAAAAAAACACATATAAGCTGTTTGTCTCATCTTGAGCATGCCATGTAGAAGTCACCATGCATGATTATTGAATCGATTAAGAGGTCATACAAAAGGCATATACACTTAGGCTCATTGTATATTTTCCATTCAATCACACGTGTTTCTATATAAACTAAGCTTGCCTTTATGCCTAACTGCATCAAGGTCCAAGGATTATTGTATAAGATTAATTTAATGCACTTTACCATATAAGTCAATATATTATATTATCACAGCATTTAATTAGTTTATTAGAAGAAAAAAAAATTCAAGTGGCACAAGAAAAGTTTTTCTTTATAAAAAATTCTATTTATTGTGGCTGGTGTATTATTTTTATTATTAAATAATATAACAAATTAATTACTAAATTCTATTTATTATGTCTAATTAATTTAAAACATTACTCACCAGAATTATGTTAACACTCTTGCTGGAATGGATAGGGCTTTATTCAATAAAGAATGGGGTTCAAAAGGAGAGTTTTATACAATATGTTAATCTTGATCCCTTAAATATTTTTTTAGTCCGTTAGTTGAAAGAATCGTGATGTTCAGATTTTTGAAGTTTGCATCGTGTTCATTTAGTGTCACTTTTATGAAGATCTTTAGAAGTTGTATTTATCACTTTAATTATATATGATTTATTTCTTCTAATTTTTTCATTCACTCTTAATCATTTAATTAAGCTCAAACGACTCAAAATATATGTATTTACTGATTATGAAGCTAATAATAAACAATAGTAGAAAATGAAATGACACTTGGAATAAAATAAAGGAAAACTGCACTCAAAGTGCACTTGCATGAGTAAGAATTAAGTAACAATTAAGAACGTTAATTTACCGTTGATCCAATTCCGATTAGGTTGAAAATGATAGCCAGTTCTATGAAGTTTGCTCACTGAACGAGCTAAAACTGATTGAAGATGAGGGTATATGCGATGAAATGCTTCAACACCATTGTTACATATCACACAAACAACTATAAAAACAGCGACACAATTTTTGAGAATCATAATTAGGATAAACAAGGAAACAAACAATATAAGATATTGGAATTGTATACTATGGAACAAGAGAGGTGCCTAGTGCCGTTATTTATAGAACCAAATAATGGGAATGGAGGAAGGTGGTAGACTAGAAAAAAAAAACATTAGGCCAAATAGAAAGAATATACTTATGTACATAAAAAAAGACTTTTACTTATTTGGAATGTTATAAGTTAAACATTGATTTAGTTTATTTGAAATTTTTTCATAAATTAATTCTCATTTTAGATTTTAGGATTTAATCATGTATGTAAAATATTTTACAATAGTGTATATAATCACATTTTGGATATATATATCTGTAGTGATATTCTACAAAGGAGATTAATCTCTTAAATGTTGGGCAAGATTAATTTATTAAAGTTTCTATTTACCCTTGATAGTATGCAAAAAAAAAAATATATGTTGGGCGAGATTAATCTCTTAAGCGAATAAAGTTAAAAAATAATTAATTTTTTTTTGAAGGAAAAGTTTAAAAATAATAATAATTTTTTTGAAAGAAAGTTTAAAAATAATTATGTATACGTCAAAAAAAAATTATGTATAAAAAAGTTACGCAGTATATGCCATAATCTCTGGATTTTATTTGATATAAATAACTTTCAAAGCCCCTTTGCTTCAAAGAAGTTTTATAAAGGTCTCATTTAATTTTATTTTATTTTGAATGTCTCATTTAAAAAATATTTGTTTTCACACTTTTATGATTTTTTTTATTGATAAAGACTTATATTACATATCATCTAGAAAGTGCATCCACAATAGTCCCTTTTGCATCTTTGCCACACAGGTGTACGTAATAATACCTAAACGAATTAAACACCCTCTGTAATTCCATTATAAGAGAACATCTTAATTCCCCTAGACATAGAGAAATCTACCTCGATGCCATTTTTTTAGAGAACCTCTTAATTTCTTTAGACAGAGAAATCTACCGCCAAAGATTATATATTTTTTTGGCACGCGTCAAAAACCTTCCAACATCTTAATGATCATGTTTAAGTCGCAAACTTGCGTTATCAAACTCGGCCGATGCCAAAGATTATATTGTGTAGGAATTTTTTAATTGATTAATCATTTATTTTAAAGTGCTATTATATTTATTATTAATTATTATAAGGGTTTCTCCAACAACAATTATTTATTCAAAAGTTTTATATTTAATATTAAATGTATAAGTTCCACTACAAAATTTCTATTTTAAACTTTTTAAAATGTGTAAATTTGCACAATATAGAATAACCTTACGATTAATTTTCCTTTTGACCAAGTGTCATGCGCGTTTTCTTTTGATTACACTATCTGGTCAAACAAACCGTTGTTATTTACTTGCCTTGTCAAAGCTAATTAATAGGTTTACGGTTTTTGCATGAGACAATAAATTGCAACGTAACATTGTTATATTACTATTATGGGATATAAATATATGGAGGGTACACGAGAGAGAAGAGGGCAGAAGTATAATATACAAGCTACTAGACCATTGACCCGTGTTGACGCCCGGGTCATATAAGAGAACAAATACAACGGAAATAAGAAAGTAAAAACTTTACTTGAATCGAAAAAATAGTATGATTCAGTTCATAAAATTAATTGCCGCAAACGTTTTTAATGTACAATATTAAACAATTTCCATGACATCAACCCTGTTACGGTAACATGACATATAAATTTGATGGCATAATTTATTGACGAAAAGAAAATCCAACGTCTGTCGAAATAGAAAAAGTACCGATATGAAATAAAAACAATACTACAAAACAAAGTGCTACACGTTACGGAAAACTTCTCTGTAGACCACATTAGATGTCACATCAGTATCTTGACCGTCTTCATCATTGATCAGTATCTTTAAACCATCCCTTGAAGTAACCCTCAATATTGAGACGTACAATTGTCCATGTGAAAAAACAGGAGACGGTAGATAGACACCAACATTTTTTAAAGACTGGCCCTGACTCTTGTTAATAGTCATTGCAAATGAGACAAACAACAGAAACTGCCAAAAGGATGCCTTTTTCTTTTTCTTTTTGACCAAAGGATGCATTTTTCTAATTGTTTCTTGTCAAGACTACTTGAACGACACTAAGTTGCAGAGTACACAAAAATCATGCTTAAAACAACCAATGCTACAACAACTTTCTAAATAGCAGTTTTAACATTGTGGGAAAAAAATAGCAGTGCAATAAAAGCAAGACAGCAAACAGCAAATGTGCTAAGCAAATTACTCTTGAGAAATTACTAAGTTATGGAAACAGCAAACAACACTATTGTAAATGTGTTGTTTCGAAAGTT
>Ga0228711_1002519_pt1 | contig 28208 bp, 15 predicted proteins | sample MedpolnodulmetaG_2_FD_177996 | JGI IMG/M metagenome (GOLD analysis project Ga0228711, IMG submission 177996) | Root nodule microbial communities from Medicago polymorpha collected in Santa Monica, California, United States - brown nodules | ecosystem: Host-associated > Plants > Roots > Nodule... | reverse complement strand
TTACAAAAAAATTTAAATTTTTTTTTTTTTTTAACAAAATATGAGCTAAATATGGATTTTTAACAAAATAATAAGTTAAAAATTCAGATTTAATTCAGCCCTTGTTAAAAAATTTAAACTTTTTGCAAGAGATATTTCTATAATGTACTACGAATGACTGCAAAAATAATTTAAATTTTGAATGATACACACGAGTATTCTTAAAAGTTGAGATCAAAAGTGTTGACAGAAAATATTTAGGGACTAAAAGTTGATGAAATTGTTTAGAGGAACTAAAAATCGAAATTCGGAAATTTCATAGGGATCAAAAACTTATTTAACCCTAATTTTTGAGCAAAAATATTAATGCACCATTTCTTTCTAAATGATCTCAAATCTAACAAAAAATTTGATTGGAGTTTTTATATTTTTAAGACAAAAACTAAATCAATTGTTACCAATTTTAAAACTAATTATTTTTTCACCACTATTACATTCTATCATGTATTGACACAACGATAAACTCCCAATTATTAATGAGAATTTCATTTTATTGAACAAGAATTGTTAAATTCTTTTATTCATAATTTTCTTAATATATGTGAAAAAATAAACGGAGAAAATTAAAAAAGGGAGGTAGTACCACATGACATATAATTGACATATTATTAATTCAATAATATAAATTCAATAATATAATGCATGGTTATTAATCTTATTTTTTTTGTCAAACATGAATAGTTTTTTTTCTTTCAAAAGACAACAAAAGAAAGAAAAAAAAACAAATAACAACATAACTAACCAAAACATATGCAAGGAGAGTGGATGACATATTATGGACGTTCCTATCTACAAAACAAAAAGGCTAAAATACATTCCTTTTAATTTTACATTGCCCCTTTGTTTTAGGAGCAAGATTTCGATCTGGTATTTGTATCGCAAGATGGCGTCGATCGAAGAAGAAAAGATGAAGGAGACAGAGAAATGAAGACAACATAGATGTCTGTTACGAAGGCTGGCGGCTACTTCTTCTTTCAACCTGCTATTATTAGGGTTAGTAACTTAATATTCTGTTTTAGTGGTTACTTATATTGTTCCTTTAAGTATAACACATCCTTGCCAAAGTTTATAGTCGTTAGTTGTTGTACACTTGTACTTGTTCTTGGGAACTGAATATTTTTAGTTTTACACTCCAAATCTATAATTAGATCTAAAAGTTTATTCATAGATTTTGTGACTTTGAAGCTTATATGCATCATTGTAAATAATTTTTTAATGCCAAATGTTCTTCATATCATTTTTTGAAGAAATATTGAAATAGAAAATACATACAATTATCTAATCAATTTCAAAATTTAAGATGGATATGACATTTGGTATTTGCACATTTGTTTTGCTCTTATATGGTTTCATCTTCTAGGTCTCAAAGTGTGGTTTTGGATGTCACCAAATATGCTTACAATATCTGAGGGAAAATTAACCGAGGTGATGAGAGTATACACTAAAATTTAAAAACTTAAACATGATTTTTTTTTTTTACATTATCTTGTAACACAAGTAACAATTGTTTTTAAAATTTTGGTTATTCTCTCATTTCATTTCACTTCATAAGATGTGTGTTTCATTTCTTAGGCTCTAATTGCTACTTGGAAAGAAGCATGTGCATCAACAAGTTCAAGTAAAGTTTTGATTCCCAAAGGAACATACAAGTTAAAACAAGTTAATCTTAGAGGTCCATGCAATGCTCCAATTGAGGTTCAGGTTGATGGAACAATTGAAGCACCTGCTGATCCCACCCAACTTGATGGCAAATATCTATGGATAATATTTAGGTATTTGGATTTCTTCACCTTACTTGGAAACAAAACTATTGTGGAAAAAACAAGAATTGCAACATGCTTTCCATGGTAATTAAATGACATATATATGTCTATTTGTATTTTCATATCTTTTACTTTCGAGGATATATTTATAAACTCAGTCGGTGTAAAGGTTTCTTTTATGCTGTCAATCAATCATAATCGTTAGATCATAAACTGTTTGACTTTAATCATAAGTTCATAATCGATGAAACAATAATTGGTCATATTTATGACTTAAAAAAAAGGTCATATTTTACCTTTATCTTGGCCGAACATCAAATTATCATTCCCATTACTCTTATTAAATGATAGAGTTAAGAAAATAAGTATATGGTGTTGCTCAGAAGTAAAGTATTAACTAATCAAGTTTCTTCAACACTTTTATACAGAATTTTGGTTTCTATTTCCTCAATAATTCAATTATCAAAGGAATAACTTCAAAGGATAGCAAATATTTTCATGTCAATGTTTTTGGATGCAAGAATGTGACATTTACGGACTTTTCTGCTATTGCTCCAGCAACAAGCCCTAACACTGATGGAATTCACATTGGAAAATCAAGTGAAATCAACATAACCAGTTCCTACATTAGCACCGGCGATGATTGTATTTCAATAGGAGATGGTAGCAAGCAAATAACTGTCTTAAATGTGACTTGTGGACCAGGACATGGAATTAGTATTGGAAGTCTTGGAAAGTATTCAAATGAAGAGCCTGTAGAATATATAACTGTTAGAAATTGTACCCTAAGAAACACAGATAATGGTTTGAGGATTAAGACATGGCCAACCACTCCAATCACTTATCTTGCGTCAAACCTTCATTTTGAGAATATTATAATGGACAATGTTAGCAACCCAGTAATCATCGATCAAGAGTATTGTCCATGGAATCGATGTAGTAAGCAGGTATATATTGAGTATTCAAAACAACTTCCACTTATCTAAATTTAATAATTTTACCTTTGGGCCATGCATATCAATCATTCTTCCATTTTCGACATATTGTTTTATTTCATTACTATAGTCTCCTTCAAAAATAAAGATAAGTAAGGTGACCTACAAGAATATTACGGGCACTTCTGCAACTCAAAATGGTGCAGTTCTTATTTGTAGCAACGGTGTACCATGCGAGGAAGTGGTGCTTAGTAACATAGATCTCACAATTCGATCTTTTTTGTATCTACTCAATTGTGTGTTTGTTATGTACATACTAGGTATAAGAAGTTATCTAGATATGTAGTCGTGAGTATATAATGTTGTTTGATTATGATATAAAAATGCATATAGAATATGAATTGTTTATGTTTTTCCCAAAATAAAGTTACACGGTAAATATTTATATTATGAACTATTTATGTTTTCCCCAATTGTTATATGCCTTATATCTAAGTGCATTCAGACGCACTCTCTTGCATCTTCTTCCCAATCTCATTAGGCATCTCCCCCTACACCCCCACTAGATAGCATCCAATTGATTTTAATGCACACATTATAAGTATTGTAAAATATGTGGTATGTGTCCAATGCTAAATTCATAATTTATTCCCTTAGATTATGTGAAATTTATGATTCAAATAATACACTAGGCTGTTTTTTGAGTCGATATATGAATCATTGTGAAGTTGTTAATGCCCAAACCCACTTACTTCACTGTATAGAAACAAAAATCAATATTCAAATATTTTAAAAGGGGATTCTCGTACTACATTTATATAACTTTACTGATTAGTGACTAACATCATGCAACATTTATAATTATTTTTATTATAATTATAAAAGTAATTATAATAAGGAGAGGGAGGAGGAGAGGGAGAAGGAGAAGATAGAAGAAGAAGAAGGAGAAGAGAGAGATGGAAGAAGGAGAAGAAGAAGAAGAAGGAGAAGTAGTTGGAAACAATAGAGAAAAGAAATGTGTATCTGGTTTTATGATGGATTGAGATTAAGGTTAGTAGGCTAAGAGAACAATGGAGAATTTCTTACACACACTAATTTTATTGCCGAATACTTGATACAAGGTTATGGTACATGATGTGCCTTTTATAGGCTGTAAATGACGGTTATGGATTTTTTTTTACACATGATGGTGCTAGACTATTCTATATAGGCGGTTCTGGAACTTGTACTACAGAGGCGGTTTAACTCTAGATATTCCTGCTACCATCTTAACAGCTAAGTAGGGGTGTTGTAATACTAAACATAGGCGGTGCTCCACTAACATCATTTCTTAGTGACCAAGATGTTCTAGATGCTTCTAACGTCTTCTAGTTTATACTTGATTTAATTTTCTAACAAAAAAGGTATTAGGCCTATAAGAGTATTTGTCAAAAAAATAATATTAGGCAACATAAATCTTAAATGAGTATATTTATTTTTTATTAGTTAATTAATTAATCAGTTCAAACAATACAGATTAATCGGTTGGACCATGACCTCGATTAATAGACTTAAAAGGAGGTTGACAATTATTTTAAACCAATTAACAATTGTTAGGGTTAAAAAGGCCAAATACCTCCCTAAGTCCTTTAAGTTTCACGTTTGTTTCAGATAGGTCTTTTAAGTTTTTAAAGTTTGTTTCAGATAGGTCATTTAAGTTTTTAAGGTTTTAGATAGATCCTTTAAGTTTCGAGTTTATTTCAGATAGGTCCTTTAAGTTTCTAAGGTTTCAGATAGGTCTTTTAAGTTTCGAGTTTGTTTTAGATAGGTCATTTCTATCAACCTTCGTTAAGCCAAAGTTGACCTGTACGTTAAGCGAAATTTGAAACTTAAAGGACCTGTCTGAAACCTTAGAAAGTTAAAGGACCTATCCGAAACAAACTCGAAACTTAAAGGACATATCTGAAACCTTAGAAACTTAAAGGACCTATCTGAAACAAACATGAAATTTAAAAGATCCAGGGAGGTATTTGGCCTTTAAATTAATAAAACTAACACAGATGAAATTATTAAAATTGTTATTTTGGATGAAATAACGAGTTTTTAATTTGGTTAGGTAAATTTTTTCCACATTATTTTAGTCTCATCAAAATGTTAGGGCTAGATCCGCCCTTGATTGATGTTAAACGATCTTGAAATTTTAATAGCTATCCCACCGTGAAATGGTTAATGGCTAGCATTAGGTAGACGAAACACACTAATGGAAGTCCGTTGAAGTACCAACAAAAATGCAGTGAAATTTATGCAATGGATAGAGAATTTCAAGACAAAAAGTCACTTGCCATTGCCACAAGTAGCGCATTTCCATGAGATAGCCATTTCATCATTGGCGGCACTACCATACAAAAATAGACCACACACCTCACCGATTTCTTAAGTCAAAAAATTTAGTTGATGTTTGAATTAAAGATAAAAGATGATACTAACATATGTTCTGTAAATATTTGTTGAAAAAAATTAATTTTTAATTTTTGATAAATAAATTGACATAATTTTTAACATATTTTTACTTTTGATAGTTTGACATGTACCTTTGAGTTAATAGTGTGATTGACAAAAGTCATTTTGACAAAGACAGGCATTTGAAGCTTCAGACAATTACGTAGTCATTATAGTTTTCGTTAGTTCAAGCATACATTTACCATCAGCTCCAACTCAAAATCGTCTTCACTTTCCACTCATAAAAGGAGTAGGAATGACCATAACTCTTACTAAAATACTATGTCAAAGAAGAAAAATTGATCATGTCTTTCAAAGAAAAATTTTCCTAGAGATGGCTCGTCAATGTCGCTTACCAAGAAGGGCAAGGTTAACTAACCTCACACATGAGTAGAAGTAACCAATATTTGTGTCTCTTTCTTTCAACCACATGGATCAAGATCTTTGGAAAATCTGAGTGTCCTTACTCTTTAGAAGCACCCACAAGTCAACATAGGGTTTAGTCTGAGCCACATTATATTCCTTGAAAAGTTGAATCGCTTCTATCTTTATATCCAAGTCCTTAATCATTTCGACTAACAACTCTATCATGTGGTCAAGATTACCAAAGACCTCTTTAATTACACCACCTTTTGAGGTTACCCTTGAGCACTTTAAGCCTCTCCTTAAGATTAAAGGTGATACAACAAAAAAATCCAGAACTCATCCAACATTGTGTCACTACGTTCTCTAAACCCTGATGAGCAAGCTTATAATTGTTGAAACAAAATTATTTTGGTCCCCACAACTACGAAGAATACCAAAGCACCAAGGCAGTGATTCGACGCGTCTCTCGGGAGCGTCCATTGGCTAGCAACCCCATGCTCCCACCACTCCTCAGAAACAAGAATACAATCAAGGCAACTCATCATATTGTCGTCGTCGACAAGTATGAAATTAGCAATCTCACAACCCCCCCACCCCCACCCACCGAATTCCCCAACAAGCACCAAACATCCCCCAAAAGACATGTTTAGTTAAACCAATTTATTCCATATAATTTTTTTTCTCTTACGAAGCACTTAAAATAGACAATGGTCATAAAACATCGGGTCTTCGAGACTCCTCACTCCATACACAACCCCCACAAAGCATGTACCAGATTAAAAAAAATACGGAGTTCACTATCGACTTGCATCAGATAGACAAAATTCCTCCACCACCACTACTAACTGAATGAGCAAAACTTCAATTGCAAAACGAGTTACTCCAAAGAAAGTGAAAAAGAGCATCATCCACGTAATCAAAGTTAGTTTCCTTTACTAATAAAACCATCAAGATGATTGGACGACATCGAATCCCACACTTTAATGATTGGAGATGTTGCATTACTCTTGACATTTAATCATATGTTGAAGAAATTAGTTTGGTTAGAATTTAAGATTTTGGTTTGTTAATATTATTTTAACTTGTGACATTTCTATGTTTATGGTTAGTGTTTATTTGACTCACTTCTCACTAGTTTTAATCTTAAAATGTGGATGAGAAAAATCCGAACTTATAATCAATTTGATTGAAGCTTATTTTAGTATTTTTGAGTGAGGCTTGTTTTACCGTTAAAAAATTATTGAGCAAACCATCCAACAAATTTTGTTTTAATTAGTTAAAAAAGCTGCAAATGGTGGTGCCCTTTTATTTTTATTATCTTCAATGACAGAGAGATAGATGCCATCAGTTTTTTATGTTGACAAAGAGATGCCTTCTGTTTAGAGCTTATAACACACAAATAGCCAATTTAACATTTTTTTTTGGTGGCTGGAGTTTTAATCCCGAACCTTGTATATATCATGCATTATTCATACCAACTGAGTTAAGTTCGTGAGGACCAATTTAACATTGTTTAGCACAACAAATTAAAATCGACTAAATAAATAAATTAAAAAAAATATAAATATTTCTAGCCAAAAAAATAGACTATAGCATACAACTGTCCCCCACTGAAACTCCAGTAGTCATTGTCGACATTTACACGCAATTATGTAATAATTATGAATATGAACAAATTTCCAAAAAAAAAAATTATACCAAAATAAATAAATTAAAAACAAAAAAGACCAAAAGCAAGAAACAAAATATTTAAAAAAAAAAAATCACAAAACACACCTCTATGATTCTGTCATGTGTTCTTCCCACATGGACTTGTTTACTTCATCAATTAAATTAAACGGTCCATTTCCAGATCTTAAACCTAACATCAACATCACACTTAACGTTCGAAGTTGACGCCGTTACTGGTTTCTTATTACCGACAGGAACATGAACTCTAACACCGTCACATGTAACTCTTATTCCAACGTTAGGTGTTTTCATTTTTCCCATTTTAGCCTTCACTTTTGTATCCAACTTCACTTTCAACGCTAAACCGTTTTTGCTCTTCATGTTCTTCTTCAGCTCCGTGGATGCATCTGATTCTAATGCTTGTCCAGTACTCAAAATGGAAGATTTTAGAAGAGTAGTGTTCTTCTTGCCATGTTTGAAAGATGGTATCGTTCCTTCACCGATGTTGATTGTGTTAGAGAGAATTGTGATGGTGGTTGGTTGGTAAACGAAGGTGATATGTTTGTTAGGGTTTTTTGCAGTGATGTTGACGTTGAATTTTGAGTTGAGGGTGGAGGAGGAGGTGAGGTTGAGGTAGGAAAGTTTGAGAGATGTGACGGTGAAGGAAGGACGGTGGGGACGGTAGATGAGGTAGAAAGCGGTGCCGGTTACGCCGAGGAGGAGGAGGAGGATGAGAAGTATGAGGAAAAACCAGAAGAAGAAGGTGCAGCAGCAACGGCGGCGGGTGCGGCGGTGGTGAGGTTGTGGACGGTAGGTAGGGCGGGTGGCACCGTAGAGTTGAGCTTTTGTGGCTGGAAATGATGGGTTTGCGGCGGAGACGCCGTTACCGTTTCCGTTGGTGACACCGTTGCCGTTGGTTATGGGTTTGGCGGCAGGATATACACGATCTGCCATGATGTTTTTTTTGTTTCGGGGGAAATAATGTTGTCGGTGAATGAAAAAGAGGGAGTGTGTTTTTGGTTTTGAGGTTAACTAAAAGGTGGATTAAGAAGAAAGTACTAGCGGTAGTAGAATAGGAAAGGAATTAATCACCAAAAGAAAAAGAAAAAGAATAGGAAAAGGAATTGAGTTTGAAGTCAAAAAAAGAAAGGGAAGGAATTAAAAAAGGAAAATGGGGTAGGAAATTGGAGAGAGAGAGATTGCAACATTCTAACTACTAGTTTTTAGCTGTATCCAGCACTTTACTCTCATGTTAAGCGCGTACATAATGCTCCTCACACTTAATTTCACAATCTCATTATTCATAGATTAATTAAAGACTAAGATCAAGTCAATGTAATATGATTATTGTTCGGTTTAGTGGGTAAAGATTCAATTATACTAACTATTGTATTGGTACCAAATCATTTAGAATTTTGTTGCATTTCATATGTTTGCAAATAAAATGATAGTTTATCGTACCAAATCATTTAGATATTTGTTTCAACAAACAATTGTCTTTTAAACTCGTTGTTCAAAAGGCTATGTATTATAATGATATTTTCGACCATGGTATGACCGAGCTTCGAATAAGTGAATATCGATCATGGTATGATCCGGTTACGCCAAGGAGAAGGAGTAAGATGATATTAATTCGAAATGAGCAATATCATCTTCACAATCCTAACTCCAAGTTATAAGCAAATATTTATCAAAATAGTATTGTAATTATTTGTTACCATCTTTGACGTTGTTAACCTAGAATAATATTGTATAATCCCTCTATTGTCAATTATAAGTTTTGATTTTTTAGGTTCATTCAATTAATGACGTATATGATCTATATTATGGATCATATACATCATTAATTGAATAAATATAAAAGTCAAAATTGCTTATAATTGACAATGGAGTGAGTATTGTATATATACATTATACTTACTTCATCAATTAGAAAACTTCAAAATATTACAGTTATGTATGGTATAATAGCCGACAGTTTGTCTCTAGTGATATGTTCATCATAATAAAAGTCTTCATGACGTTAGTAGTCACACAACTCCCTTTCATTTTGTGAGCCAATTGTACAAGAGTATATGGATAAAAAGTTGTTTGAGCACAAAAATTTCAAATGAATAGATACTCACATTTGAGAAGAGATTGTTCGTATATCAAGTGTGATTAGAGTCTCACATTGAATAAAAAAATACATGTTGAGAATCATATAAATGAAATGGTCCTGCGTAATGTCTTGAGGTTTCTGATGAATGTGTGGTTTCCAAATCACTAATATGATTGTTCTTAGTTCAATGTGATGATCAAGAGATGAAAAAACATTAATTATCAAAGTACATGTACCCACGAGAGTGTCATGGAAGGGCCTATGGGCATGCAAAATTAGAATTAGTCGGGATGTCATGTGCATCCAGTAATGGTCACAAATACGCATACTACTAGCGAGAATATCCTAATACAACAGTCAATGCTTTATTTTGTAGGTCACGATGCTTGCTAGTAGGGTTATTAGCTCTTCATGTAAATTCCAATTGTAAATATCAACACATTTAATCAAATTTTTCATTTTCTCACAATTTACCTTAGTCTTTCTCTTTACATTTTACTTATGCTTTGATTAATTTAGTAGCTTACAAAAACTCCAACATCCACACTTGATACTCTTTGAAGAGTTGAGGAGCTCATAGCCAAAGGACGGAGTTTCTTTCTTGACGTAGTTGCATGAAGAAAAAGGGGTTACAATTGAGAGTCGCCAATCAATTCTTCAACTAATATTCAAATCGGACAGCACACTAAGTTAAAAAAAAGATTATATACTATTTGACGACATAATTAGATTCTAATAATCTGGACTTCGACCATAAGAATTTGACGAGATAATTAAGATGAAAAGAAAACAACATATCCTACTCACCGACTTGGCAATCGAGCACATAAATAAAATGGCTAGTTTCATGAGATTCAATGTTCGAAAATGCATCACCCTTGTGATTATTTGACAATAATTAAGGTGTTTTTGGCAGCTTTTATATACTACCTGTTTGTTACTGAAGTTTCTAACTAAATAAAAGACAAGACAAATGTTTGATTAAGATTGTCCTCTGCCTGCGAGAGAATATGAGTTGTATACTTGTATTAGTACAGCTATATGATTGTAATCAATCTTACAGTACATGTGAATAACAACTTATGCGCTTTGACTTTTCTTAACGTTTGCAAACAAACAAAAGGAAGTAAAAACTCACTTTGACTTTTCTCTAGTGTTGACAAACAAACAAATTTACCTAAAAAAACAAACAAACAAATTCTTTGGTGCGAGACTAATTAGCACCTCCATTATTTTCTCATATTACGGGGTCAATTAAACATTTCGATTAATGTTTAATTTCGGCTAACTCCTTGAATCAAAATTAAACATGCATTTCGATTAATTAAACATTGCCAATTCAACTTGTTAACACTTGTTTGTAAAAAAAAATTTGAACAAGTTAAAATGAAATTTAAATTACCACTGATGATTCATCTCGCGCAAGACGTGCAAAAGGGAATCATCAAAAAAGAATACAAAGAGTAGTCAATGATGCATAAATAACAAGCACCGAAGTAAGGAAACAACAAGATTACAACCGACACTCATACAAGACAAAGGGTGTTGCCATGAGCCATGATAGCTAAAAACAAAACTAAACATATTTGCCTTTAACCATTGGAAAGATAATAGTTTAACTTTCTCTGCTAAATTTTGAGGAGCTGCAACCATCTGATGAAACACTCTGTTATTCATTTCCTTCCAAATAGTCCAGACACAAGTCAACCACTTGTTTGTGAAAATTAATTTCGATTAACTAAACTTGTTAGCCTGCAACCATTAATTTTCACTGCAGTTGTGATGTGAGATGCCACCTTCTCTCACCATGGCTTCTATTGACTAAAATGTATACTAAATACCATCTCAAATAACAGGTTTATTAAGATTCAAATAACGGTCGCGAGAGATATCCATATTTAATTTTCAATATCTTTAAAATATATTTAATTTACGTGGAGGGAGTCCATGAAAACAATAAAAAAATTAGTTTTTTTTTAATAGCATATTTAAAATGAGAAGTTAGAAGGAGAGACCATATCAAAAGTCGTATTTAGATATACTTCACTTATATAAAAGACTTTTTCTATAATTGATTCTAATTTAAAATAACAAATTGTAACTTTTAGTTTTAAAATTGATGTTTACACTTAAATTTATTGTTCAATTCTTTTTTTCTTTTTGGATCAATGTTCAACTCACATTTACATGCATATTTTTGCTTCATTTTAAGTTAGCCAAAATCAATTTATAAAATCAATTTCTATAACCACTAATTAATCATATTATGTCATTGTCATATATGGACTTTATTATTCTTCTCCAACGTGCTAAAAGAAAACTTGTGTAGATTTTTTTTGAGGAAAGAAAACTTGTGTAGATGGATGCTATGTTCATTATGAAGCTTGTGCCGGTGACTACATCGAGTCAATTATTCTATTGATGCCGTCTTTGAGTGGTTATCATGAATTCATATCGGACGGCCACGATTATCCAGACTTCCTAATCAGGACTCCCATGGTCTGTCATACTTGCTCAACTACCAAATTATTCCTTACTCAAACACCCAACACAAACAATGAAAAACAATGTTGATTTTTGAACATCTCTACAAAATAACACTAATTTAACATCACTCATTCTCTCTCTATCTCTCTTTTATATCTCTCTATCTGTCAAATAAAACATTTTTCAATAATTTGTTTTTATGGTCGGAATCATTTCATGAGCCCACCGTGTTTATATTTTTTCTTTCTACGTTTTTTTAAGTATGTGTGTGTCACATGGTCTATTCAAATGTTTATGAACACCAAATGACTAATACTTCCTCCACAAATAATGAACTTAACTGTAACCACCAATGACCAGCTAATTATCATATATAGGAGTAGCATATTAATCATTCACACCGTCATAGTCAACAACAACTACTAATAACTTGTTTGTCAAAAAAAAACAACTACTAATAACTTTATTCTAAAAAAAAAAAACACTAATTGCTAAGTTTTCTTTTTTTGACAGAACTAATTGCTAGTTTTGATTCGTCGTCTTTTAATTTATAAATACTTTTCAGGCATATAAATTGATCGTATACTTACCATGGCTTACATGTAGTTTGTCCTTTTTTTTAGTGAGCAATTAAATTAGTCCCTTTGTGAGCTCTTCTTCAACTTGAGCATTTTTTTCAAATTCACACAATTGCATGCTGCTTTATTTTATTTGAAAAACTTTATATATTTTAATTTGTTCCTCACAACTCAAATCCTTGAAAGGGGTTATTTTAACGTTGATGCTTCATTGCTTCGTACAAGGATGAAGATCTTGCTTTAAACAATTGTTTTACGATTCGAGAGTTTACCTCAACTCGTTTTATCTAGATAAACTCGTACGAGTTTACCTAAAATTAAAATTATGTAGAATCTATTATATGCATGACATATATAAGCTTATAATATTGTAAATATTTCAATAGTGCAAAATATGACTTAATTACAAAGACAAATTATATCAAACTACCATAATAAAACGTTATACTCAACTTAGCATCAAAATACAAAAATTAACGCACAAAATCATGAGTTTCATAAGTCTCTAAGTTCAAGTCATCCATAAAACCATCCAAAAAAGAAAGTTTCACAAGTTCCTAAAGTTGTCAATAAAACTATCTAAAAAATAAACTAGTTAATTTCTTCAAAAGGTCAACAAACACCACCACCGCAACCCTAACCGGCGTCGAAATCTGAATTTCCATCGTCAGAATCGCAACCCAAACTGGTATGTGTTCCCCTGTTCATGGTTTGAGAACTTAAAGAAGAAAGAAAAAGAAACGTTTCATCTCAGGAACAGTCTTTGGGCTTGTAGAAAAGGAATTGAGTTTTAAAAAAAATGGCCCCAAAAAAAGGATCGATTTTTTTTGTTAGATGTAAACTCGTAAAACTCGGTAAACTCGGTCGAGATTACAAGAGTTTACTGAGTGTTAACTCGTCAAACTCGTCAAACCTTCCGATTATACCAGAAATCGAGTTTACCTCCGAGTTAACACGATTTTGGTACCTAAAAACGTAAACTCGGTAAACTCGGAGAGCTAACACTCGATTTGCGGAACATTATTCCCCGTATAGAACCGTCACCATTAATTTTTTTTCTTTATTTTTTAGTCTTTATCTTGTTCTTCTAATTCTCTTATATTTCATATTTTCTTCAAGTTTTTTTTTTGAAAGTTATTCTCTTCAAGTTTGTCATCTTTAATCTAGTTTTTGGACAGTCATAGAATTTTTACTGAGCAAGAGAAAACTAAAAATCTTAAGGCCACCCTTACTCCGATCGGTTCATCTTCCCATATTCAAGTCATCTCATTTGGTACTCGGTCATGCTAAAAAACACATGATCTGAGCAAGAATCAGATATGATAGTAGGTTTGTGAGGGTTAGTGCTTTTTTTTGTGGTGGTCAGAGTTTGAACTCCGGACCTTGTATATATTATACATTGTCCCTAATTGTTGTTTGATCACATTTAAACTGATTTACAACTCATGATTTGAAACGAGAGTGAAATTCATGAATATTTGAGATTAATTCATGTCTTTGTAGTATAGAGATTGATGCAGACACATGAAAGCAATATAATTTCTAAAAATTCTCTGCTTAAATTTTAAGTATGCTAAGAGATTAAGGGTTATCTTTAGATTAAAGATTCAATTGCCAACAAATTAGGATCAAACACTCTAAAAAATTGGTAATAATGCAGTGAACGAGCTCAATGTGTAACATCAGATTAATAGGATCAAACAAGAACCTTTGGTCCAGTATAGATTAATTTCCAAAGTTATTATTACTATCATATTCTTACCGTTTTAATTACTTGCAACAATTTAGTATACTTGAATTCATTGTCAAGTTTTTGGCGTTCAATTCACTATTGATCTTATTTTGAATTACTTAATTGAATTTCTGTTGTTGCTAATATCGTGCGCTGGTAGGTGGTCAATTCACTATATATTGATCTTATTTTGGTCTTTAGTATACTTCCTTAAAGACCACATTTTGCTTAAAAAAAAAAAATGCTTATGATAATTCAAACAACAACTAAGTAGTATTCGTCAACAAAAAAAAAAACTAAGTAGTAAAAGACAAAAATCAATTTTATAGTCTGAGTGACTATACAGTTGGTGGTCAATACAATGAACAAATTAAAGGTGCAAAATCAAATATTGAAGGTGTGCAAAATAGTCAGATACTAGGTGTAGTTTCAGGGGTAATGTTGTATTTGGACCGTTGTATTTAAGTTGCATATTGTAAACTCCAATCTTTTACCGATAATAAAAATGAATGTACCTGCTTTGCAATCGGAGAACAAGGTAAAAAATTGGCCGAACGTCGTTACCAAATATATTGTTTGTGTTTATTCTTTTGAATCGGGTTGATAAACTAAGTTCACATTTATTTGTTTGGAGTTGTCTTTCGGTTTTTAGACATGTTAACATTGCACTATTTTAGTGTCTGTTTGGTATTGCGTTTGCAAAACGAGTTTAATGAAAACCACGTCAAAAAACCACATTGGCGTAGAAGCTAGCATTCGGAGCTTCTAGAAATCACGGCAAAATGCATCGGAAAACGTGCAAACATTTTTTTGTATGTTGCAAACGTGAAACGAAACACACGCTTATTCCAATATCTCTAGTATACCGTACAATGTGGTAAGAAACAAAACTAATGCACTTACTAAGATTGATGTTCTACCATATCTTTTTGGTAAGTAAAAGTTGCCAAAGGACCTAAGAAACAAAACTAAAAGACTCTTATTTAGGAAACTAAACCCCAGCAGAGTCTCCTAGATGCACACATTGAAAATCAAGAATGCAATAATAAATTCTGAAGTGAAATTAAGAGGAAGGCAAGATTAACACATCTACTACTATATGATAAAATGATACTAATAATTAAACAGTAACTGTGAGGACTACAATAGAGACTATTACAAATAGATGGGTCAAAGTTTAAGCATGCACGTCCATTAAGAGTTGCATTTTTTTGCTTCTTAAAACCAAAACTTTCATCATTGTTCAATAATCACAATTCACTCACAATTAACAAAAAAACAAGATGCACTAATTCAACTTAAACTAATAATACTCTAGTCTTCTAGCAACACTTCTTTTTGTTCTTTTCATTTTTCTTGAGAAGATCCTCAACTATTACACTACATACTTGTCTTCAAACACCAGCAAATTTTCCCAACCTATCTCTTAAAATCTTCACTCCCATGTACCTGTGACAAACATAAATATATTATTAGCATGTCAAAGGTAAACATTATTATTTATTTACAAGGCTTGCACAAGAGATTAATTATATTCTTAACTAATGACATAAACACTTTCATATGTGTTTGAAAGAGCTTATCAAAATAGATTATGACAGGTTTATAAACTTTGTTGAACTTATTTCGATAAACTGTTTATCAAACGGAGTCATCGGTAAGCCCTATACATACCTGCCCATCATCATGACCGTAGCTTGAGGATTTGTTCCAGGTGATTCGGTAAATGTTGATCCATCTATGACACGAAGTCTGTTAACACCAAGAACCTTATGATCCGAGTCGATAACCTTCCCTACATGGCATCCACCATGATAGTGCCAAATAGTGATCACAGTGTCTCTACAAAACTGTTCTAGTGATTCTGTATCATTGACATGCTTCGGTATAAGGTTGATATTAGCCTTCACAGTGTTGTTAAGAAGTTGTTCTGTAGTTTGTCTTTCACTCAAAGTGAGATTTGTGAAGTGCTGTGACTGGACAACCTTTGTTGCTAACCGGATTCCTTCGACGCAGCGATGAAGATCATAAGGGTGACTGAAGTAGTTGAAGGTAACAGCAGGGTTGTCATCCACATTTGTGTTGATCAGTTTGAGATCACCAGTTGACCATGGATTAGCAACTTTTGATAAGATGAAGCCTCCCTTAAATGCTTCAATTGGAATGTCTTTTTTGTTCTTCACAAAAGCTTTAATGGATTCTGCTGATCTTTGTTTAGGTGGGATTGTTGAGAGCTGCCCAATCTAGTTTATCATGAAAGGAAAAATTACTTCTATGCATATTACTTGTTAGTTTCTATTTTACTATTAAATGAGTTTAAATCTGACTCCTTAAAGCTAGCTTAAACGATGAGGGCGTTCAATCACATATAAGCGTTGCACGCCTTGTAGATTGTTCTCAGTAAGTGGTTAATGACTTCCAAGTTCCAACATCACAGTTAATTGTGTTCGGTAAATGGTTAATGAGTTGCGACATCTTGGTAATATTCATTAACCATCTACTAAACTTGATTTATCGCGTATTTGAACTATGCTAACGTCTAATTTGTTGTCGAAATTTAATGACATTTTTGTGTGTCAAAATAACAAAATTCAAATTAGGTGATGAGTGAAGACATACCTCAGCTGATAGCAAACCATGGTGGCAATGAATGCTGTCATTGGTCTGTCCAAATCCACAGCTAGCTTCAATATACACACCCTTATTGGTAATACCAACTGTTTCTATCAGTGACTGCTTAACTGATTTCTTAAGAGGAACAAAAATTGTGTTCATTGGATTATCAGCCATGCCTTTTCCAACAAATCTGTTGTCAAGTACCACAGGGATTTTCAAGTTCTCAAGTTCTGCTTTTGGGCCAATTCCACTGAGTAATAGCATTTGAGGAGTCCCAATTGCCCCACTTGACACAATCACTTCACTCTCCTTATCATTTCCTAGTATTGCCTTATGCTGTTTCCCATTTTCATCCTTGAAAATTACCCCCATTGCTTTTGGTCTTTTTCCTGCAATATTTAGCATTACTCATTTTCGGTCATCATGTGATTGTAAACCATTTTTAAATGTATGAACGGCTTAATTTTCAACTAAGTACAATTTGTAAGACGGTTTTGTAGAGTTGAGTTAGACCACCTAAGTCATGTTTTAGATGTCTATTCTAAGACGTGAATGGACCGATTTTTTTTTGTTAGGATTGAGTTATTTTTAATCCAAATTCAAAGATATGTTATATATGTGTCTACCTGTTGTATCAAATACAATTTTTTGGACAGTGGCATAGATCAAGACAGTGAGTTTGTTAGGATTTCCAGAAGAAAGCAATTCAGCAGCAGTGTGGCGGCGACCAAATCTGTCAAAAATGGTTCCACCAACTTTGGTTCCATACTTGTGTTCATAGGTGAATCCATTAAAAGGAGACACACCAGCATCTAGAAGACCATCCCTAAATGCTCTCTGCCAGTGTGAAAATGTTGGACGATGAACAATCTGCTTCTCAACCCAAGGATATGACTTATTTACTAGCTTTGTATCCCACCCCATCTTCTGTATAAATCTGCATTTTATATAGAAAACAAATGTTAAGGAAAAAATATATAATAAATGAGTTATATTCATGCTTTGCACGCATGAATTTCTCATATGATTATTAGTATATTGTTGCACAACACAATTATGGTGAGTCACTATAGTCACGTTAATCTAATATAACAAAATGATAGATACCAGAAATCACCTTAGTAGATATTTATGAGTTATGGCTGAATTTATACGTAGAAGAAGTTTAATTTTTAGTGTAAAAGTAAAGTCTAGTTTTTATTTTACATATATATTTAATATTAACTAATAATTTCAAGTTTATCTCCTAAAAAAAATGATGGTAAAATGAAGTTAAATTATATAAAATATTAAGCAAAACATATTCTTGATAAGTTTATGAGTGTGTTTGGATGTAGGGTTTAAGAAGGGAATGGAGGGTTCACTTTTCATTTTTAAATCACAAGACATTATGAAATGTTTTTTAAAAAGTTAACATGATAAACAATTATATAACACTTCAAACACACTTAATTTATTTTAGAAAAACATGTTATATAGTTCGTAATTTAAAAAAGAAAAGTAAATTCTCTCTTTCCTTTCCATCTTAAACCCTCAATCCAAACACACCCTAAAAATTTATGTTTTTTTTTTAAAACAATGATAAAACATATTGGTAAAACACTTTTTTTTTTGTCTTACTAACCATTGACCCTCCTTCAGGGCAATGGCTAATGAAACCATAAATAAAAAATTTGTTTTGAAAATATAAGTTTTGAATTTTGATTAAATAATAATTACATCACTTTTTATAAAAAGTTACTGCTTGTTTAAGTTATTTAACCAATGTCCTCGAGACAATGTTTAATATATTTTTTTAATGAATAAAACACGCTGCTATGAACTCAACATATATCACCTTTGTAAGCCGTAAGTTAAACAAATGGGTCCTAGATCCGACGCTTGCACCTAATCACTTCCACGGCGTAAATAGGGTAGGGTCACGAAGGACCACAAGTAACATAACATTCAATTGATTAAGTGAGAACTTTATAAAAATAGACGCAGTCATAAATAAAAAGTAAGGTATCAATATAAAATTTGATAGGCCCCTGACAACAACTACTTCACCTTAAGTATGTTTGAATATACTATGTCCTTCACGAATCACATGAGTAACAATGTGCCATAAAAACTTGTTACACCGTGTCTCCTAGGGCCGTTTCTTTTTTTCGAGGGAACCTAGGGCCGTTTCTGATGGTCTACGGTAAACATATAATTTGAACTCTAACTAATAATTACATAAAAAAAAAATTCTATGGTGTGAATATTTTTTTTTTGATATGATAGCTTTTGTTACGTTAGAAAATGTGATTTTCAATTCTCTAATATATCTTTTTTTCAATTAAAATGTTACTCCCTCCGTCCCAAAATGTATGATGTTTTGGGCATTTCACACAAATTAAGAAATGCAATTAATATTGTGTGGAATAGAGATATTATGAGTTGTTTTACAAAATTGCCCTTAATAAATAATATGGGAAAGATAAATGAAAGAATTGAAAGAAGAAAGAGTAATAAATAGTTAAAGGTTATAATAGGAAAAGCAACATTAATGTTGCATTGGTATTGTAAAGCGACATATAATTTGGGACAAATTTTTCTCTCTAAAGCGACATACAATTTGGGACGGAGGGAGTATGATTTTAGCATCAAGAATACCTAAATTTCTAAAATCATAAATATAGATATTTAAAGGAGGAGGTGAAGTTGTTATCGATGTCTACATCAACATTTGATGCAACAAGAACATCTTTATTGTCTTTTATGGGATTGTCAACATTCAAATTTTTATTAGATTGTTCAACATTGTCTTCTTCTACGGCAAATTCATCATTATTCGAAGAGTCTTTTACTCATTTACAAAGAAACTTATCTATTTTTCCCATTTGTGATTTTGTTGCTCATTTTTTTCTTCCTTTTTTCACTACCAGATACATGTTTTTGCGGCAACATTATAAGATAAAATAAGGAAACAAAGCGAATCAAATAATAGCACATAAATCCCGCTCGCGGTTGAAGCTGCTGCTAAAACCCTTTTTTTTCTTTCTTTTAAGATATCGTTGCAGCTTTGTCTTTCTCTCGTGTGCCTTTCTATTTTGTTACATGCATTGTTGTTGTTCCAATTATAGATTTGAACTCATTTCAGTAACATCACGTGATAAATTCTAAATAGGCAAGAACTAAGTCTTTAATTATCTTTTTACTTGTGTAAAAAAAACTATTTTTTTTACTTAATGGACCCTAATTTTATATTTGGACCCACATTATCGTCTTTCCTCAGATATGACACTGACTATCCGTCTCCAAACTCGGCCACTGTGTGGATTGCATTAGACTTAATTTTACAAAATTATTTTTTATAATATGGGTCTTATTAACGAGTGCCCCCAGAATATTTTTTAAACATTCTAAATTAAGTAATTATTCTTTAAAATGTCAAAGTTTTCGATTTCCAACACAAATTTTCATGAAAAGTTACTATTTAAAGTTATTAAACAATGTCTCGAAGGCACTAGTTAATATTTCCATTGTAATATTTATAAATTTATTAGAAATAATTACATTCAAAACATCATCAAACATTAAATATAAACACATCTCTCAACCGAAATTAGAATATTGATTTATCATGTTATACGAATCTAACATTTTTTCTAAACCCAGCCAAAAATGGAAACACTTTCAACAACAAAAACCCAATGATAATATTAATGATACGAGAGAAAATCAATGTAGCAATAACTGTACCAAAAACAAAACGTCACAATAAGCAGAAAACACAAAATGTCATAATAACTCTTTACGACAATATCTATTTGAGATTTTGAGTAAAATGATGTCCGCAAATAAGCACGCATAAGATTATAAAATGTCAGTGCTCGATGCTTGATGATTGAAGTGAGACAAACACGTTTATAATAAGACATGTTTTTAATTTAGATCAAAATTTTGTTGATAAAATAAATTTAGATCAACTCTTTTTAAGTAGTTTATTGGCTAAATATTCATCGTTTGAGTTAAATTTAGCGATGCAGTTAAACAAAATTTCATTTTTTTTCTTTCTAAATTTTAGTCACTAATTAAATTTTTTTAATAGTAAAGTGTAATGATATATATCATGATATCATCTAGTTTAAAGTTTAACTATACCTTGAGCTTGCTCTAGTGTAGAAGCCAGCATTGATGGAGCTACCACCACCCAAAACCCTTGCTCTTGCATTGAACACTCCATCTGTTGACAAGAAGAACTGTGAAGCTGAAGTTGGTGAAATATCTGCCAAAGTAATGTGAAAGTTGTCTAGAAATGACACATTGGGGTTTGTGAAAGGTACTCCTCCTCTTTCAAGCAACAAAACATTGAAGTTTTGTGAGAGGGTTGCAGCTAAAGGGCACCCTGCTGTTCCACCACCTACTATTATGTAGTCATAACCATCATTTGTGTTGGTTGTTGAAATTGATGGTGGAGATGAGAATGAACTTGCTTTTCTTATGAAAGGGTACTTATATCCATTGTTCAAGTTTTGTTTACCTGCAATCAAATCTTGTAGTTAAATTTCAGTCTTATTTTAACCCTAGAGTTAGAGAACAACAAAATTTGTTTACCCAAACAAACAAACAAAAGGAAAAAGAGAAACATGCTCAATGGTAAAAGTTTGACTAAGGCGAGTTTCAAAATCTATTTAAGAAATTTGTAAAATGATCATTAACATTGCCGTTTATTAATAATGAATTTTCTTCAATTTCCTGATTTTTTATTTTAAAAAGAGAAACAATTTCCTTTTTTAGTTGACAAACACATATCATCATATGGAAAATGACTATTTCTAAAACTAGCAAATTGATTCTGTCTTAGAGTTAATCATTGATTTAATCATGATTCTTGTCTTTTTCATGTTGCTCTTGAAGTAAAGATTTGTGCCACAAATATTACATGTTCAAGTTCCAAAAGCTTCTTCAAAGAACAAGGATCTCATACAGATATATTACACAGTTAAAAAACCTTAATAATGTGAGACACAAATTAATAATACATCAAATATAGTTAGAGGGGGGAAACCTTGGTATAGAGGTAGAAAGTTGATGAGCCATATCATAAGGAGACAGAGCAGGAATTTGACAGCACCAAGAGTTGCCATTGGTTGGTATCACAGTGACAGAAGAGCACTCACTCACTCACCGAAGAAGCTGATTTGCAACCTCTTAGTGGCTTCCTTTGGTTGGCCTTGTTTTGTGTGTGCACAACAAATATAAATACCTAAGATATGTCTACATCCTAGTATAATCCATAGGCAAATTAAGGTAATATAATAATGTATCATTATTATGAGAAATATGGGTCATTAGCTATTAGGACACCCAACTACCTATTCGTACTTTTTTTCATTCAAATAATATAGTAATTAATATGTGATTTTAATGTGTCACTAATTTTTTTAGTGGAATTAGTCTTTCAAATTTTAAAATTGTTATTATGTAAGTTTATCTCCAATTTTTTTAATGGCTAATTGAATGCTATAGAATCATGAAAAAGACAGAATCATGATTAAATCAATACAATGAAGCCAAAAATAAAGAAAGAGAAAAATGAGATACAAGAAATAGTCTACCAAAAGAAATATCGAAAAAATCCCTTCAAAAAAAAAAAAGAAATATCGAAAAATATAATGTCGGACCTAAATACGATTAAGAGTCAATGTTTTCAAATACGATTTGTTTCACTTCCCTTCAACTACTATGGCTGGTGGCTTAGTCCGTTCGCCATCTTGGGCATAGGCTAGAGTTTATTCTGTTCCTGTGTTTTTAATTTAGTGTACAGGTTTCTGATGTAAACATTGTTTCGTCTTTGGTGTCGATTTCTTTGTACATCTTGTGCTTAGAAGGACACCTTATTTTTGGTAATATAATTCATTTTAGCCTTTTCAAAAAAAAAAAAGATTTAGCAGCATTTTTTTAAAAGAAAAATTCAGGTGAATGGACAGTGCCTCAGTCTACGGTAGAAAAGATATTTGAGATCAAAAAATACTTGCAAAGATATTTACATTTGTCTTCCTCCCAAGACACTAACATAAATCTAGTAGTATCTTTGAATTTTGATGCATATATTTGTTCTGCTCATATATGCAGATTCTAATTGTTTAAAAAAATGAATTAGTACAGCTTTAAAAATATATATATATATGAATCTTGTAAGCATGTTGTTAAAATTCGACTTGAAACCCAAAAACTATTGGATGAGATGGTAAATGATCTCTTCTTGCTTAATCAAAGATATTGAGTTTGAATTCAACTTTAAGAATGCAATCGTGTTAAATTTTTTGAGTGAGAGTTTTGTCACCTATTACAACCATAGTTTTAAAACTCGGACCGGCCGGTTCGACCGGTTGAACCGTGAACCAGACCCCTGACCGATCTGGTCTAAGTTTTGGATCGGTTATGCAATCAACTCGATGAGAACAGATACAACTCGGCCAAAACCGATGACCCGGCGGTTCTATCTGAACCAGACCGGTCTGAAGCAATAACAAATTTTAATTGAATATGCTGAAAAAAAATGGCATCAATGGGAGTTAAACTTGTGACCCTCCTATTATAGAAAACGCTCCCAACCACTGAAGCACCAATTCTTTTAGTGTTTAATGTTCTTTCAACATAGTTATAATAACATATGTTTTGGGTAAAATAAATTCATATTTTCAGAATATTTACTATAAAGCAATTACCTTCAATTTTTTTTTCTTTCCGTCTGATAAAACTTCACATTCCTTCAAAAAAAAAAACTTCACATATAAATATGTATATAATCTTTGTCAAAAACATGAACATATATAATTATTTAAAAAATAAAATGTAAACATATATAATTATTAAGCTCAAATATTTTATTTAAAGCTCATAATAATTAGTGCATGAAATTATGTTTGTTGGATATTTATTTTTTATTCTATGTGTTATTATTTTAGATTTTGGAGTGACCGAGTCACCGATTCAATTCGATTTAATCTGATTAAATACCTATACAAATTTAATTTAAACACCGGGTTATCTTACCGAGTCATCCGGTTTGGTTCGATTCAGTCATGCGGTTCAACCAGTGACCCGATGGTTCGACCATGGACTCAGTGACCCAATACCTATGCCGAGTCGATGACCGAACCGAGTTTTAAAACTATGATTACAACCATACTCAGTTCAAGGGATTAGTCTTTGACTTTGTAGCTTTTAGATGAGAATACTCAATTTACATTTAAAAAAATCAATCTAAAAGTGAATATTTTTATGTGGGAGTAATTTTTTTTAAGATAGTCGAAGTAAGTTGCCGGTCCATATATCTATGTATAGTCTATATACACACTTTTTTTTTGAAAGAAGTACATACTTATATGTTATTTTTGTGATTGTTTATTTCGGTGTTGTTTATTCTAATATAAATATTTTATTTCAATTGAGGTTGTACATCCCTTTGAACGATGGTTGGATAAGAGGAGAACAATTAAGGTTAATGGGTTTGAGTAGTTCAACTCTTTGAGTTAAAGGCTAAGAATTGGAGATGCACGTTTTAAGCTTTTGTAACGAGAACAAACTAATATAATAATTAACATACTAACATTTGTTATTAGAAAACGATTAATATTCATCCACTCGCGATGACAAATTATTGATAGTTATGGTTTATGTCTATCCGTCTTAACATTACATCTCATGTTATATTTATTTTTGAAAAATGCTAACAAGTATCACAAGTTCCCTAACAACACTTGATAAGAAATCCAAAAAAGAAACTTTATCTTTGAAAATGATGCGTTTAACACCTCTAAACTTTAAAAGTTGACCCTTTTTACCTTGAATTTGTCACTTATTTCCATTTTTACATTCTTAACAAGTGTCATAAGGACACTTGGTAGCATGACCCTTTATTTTTTTTGGGAAATGCTAACGAGTGCCCTAAAGACACTCTTTAAGGACTTTAAATGATAATTTTTTTAGAAAATTATGCATTCAATACATTAGGAATTGAAGTGTCAAACTTTTTCAAAGAATATTTTCTTAATTGAAAAACCTTAAAAAGTGCACTTAGAACACTCGTTAACAAGACCCTATTTTTTTACCAACAATGTTGTCTAGGACAAAACTGAGAATCAAATTGCACTAATGTCTCAACATTGTTTTTTAGTTTGAACTTTCAGATATGAAGATGACTAGTAAAGATTCTTGTTTAGTTTGAAATTTTACTGTGGAATAGAACTTCTTAGTTCTAAAATTTCAAAAACAAAGAAATAATTTCTTCAAGCCAGTTCAAAACCTTACATTAATTTAAAAGATTTTTCATGTAATTTTGCCTATTATATATATGTTATTAGTGAAATTTGACCCAAAGCGAGCATCATAATCCTCTTATTATTTATGATAATGTTTGGTAAAATTGATCAACTAACTTAAATCGAAACCGACTTAAGTTAATCCGGTGGTATTTACTTAGAATCCAAAAATTTACTCCTTCTTAAAGTCTCAAATTCGATTCTATCCGAGACTAATTTAAATAGGTTAATATTTTAACTAGCGTTTGATTTTATAGATTGTGTACATCCATTTGAGTAGCATGAAATCTACAAACAAAAAAGGCTCCCAATGGATGCACACACTCTAATGGTGGCTCTGTCACTTGATACACACAATCTAATGCTCTCTATCAACTAAAGGTCAAATTCAGTCCTTTCACACACAAATAGATCCCTTCTTTTGTGGATACAAAGCACCCACAAGCAGAAGTGAGTAATTGTTCATCACCGGTTCTCTGTTGCTTTCTTTAGCAGTAATAAATTCTCATAAACAACCATAGACAGGGAAATTTAATTTGCCTTTCCGTTAGTTCTGAAATTTACACCAAAAATAAATAAAAATGAGTCAGAAGTACAGAACTCATAGCTGATGGGGTCTCACCACAAAAAAGTAAATATTGCTGGCTTAAACCTGGCAACTTAAATTCATGTACTACCATTTTTTCAATATCCCACAACGCTTCACCAGTGGGGTGTCTCATCTAGTGGCTGGAAATTTATTTATGGTAGGAGTAAAAAGAAATGACTCATTGAATAAAAGTGTACAACTATGAATATCACAATTTATGTGTCACGTTTAATTAGAATTTTAATATGATTAATTTGTAAACAACATGGGGATGTAGCTCAAATGGTAGAGCGCTCGCTTTGCATGCGAGAGGTACAGGGTTCGATCCCCTGCATCTCCAAAATTATTTTTAGTTTTAACAATAGAAATATATAACAATTGTTCTTTTTGAAAATCTTCAAAATACACGATCTTCACGTTTTTTTACCCTCGATTTCCAATTCAATTTATAAATTACAACACTACATTCTTTTATGACTTTTTACAATTGCAAATGAAGACTTCATCAAAATGAAGTATAACGAGGAGAGAAACACTAGCGACTGAAAGGACACAGTGACAACAACGGTTGAAGGAAATGAGTTAAGAAGCAAGGGGGACACTGATTGTTGAAACTATGCCACTAATACGGTGTTATTTTTAATTAATTTTTATGATAATATGTTGTGATGAAATTATTGATCACAAAGTTTTCAATTGAACTTGTTAAATGTGCTGATTCTATCTATTATTCTAAGAAATATTGTAAAGAAAATCTTAAGGACAAAGCATTAAAAACAATGTGGAGGATCAATATTTGAATTTTGTCCTCATGGTTATCTTCATCGAGTAATCTTGACTCTGGAAAGGCGTCCAAATCCATAAAGTTTATTGAGCCAGTTTCATGGTTTTCCATTTCTTCTCTTGCTTTCTGACGGCCTTCGGATGGTCCTTCCATTGATGCTGGGAAGCACGCACGACCTTCGTCCAGGTCGGTTGACACGGAACCTAAGTCCCATTGGTCATTATGGTAGTGCATCTTGAGGTAAACCGTCGAGGAGACCGCACCTAGAGCTGCCAATCTTACAAATGTTCAAATTTGGTTCAATTTATATCAAATATATCAATTTTGATTGAACCAATTGTGTCTAATATTTATGGTCGAAATATTATTTTCTTATAAAAATGTTAGAATTTTAGTTGACCATAACTCAATCTTACAAATTCAACTTGTAACACAATGACGATCCAAATTATCAAAATTCACTCCCTGAAACCCAACACAATGAAGGTGCTAAATGCTACAATGAGAACACACTAAACGTCGTAAGGTAAATATGGAAGAGATAAGTTGTTGTTAAGGTATTAAATGCTACAGCGAAGACACCCTAAAGGTTGTAATTAGGCGAGTGATGAAGACACCATGTTTGATAAGAGAAAAGAACAATACTCATTTCACATGTGCTGAATTGCTTATGCCCCGATGTTATTGTTATGTACTCCTATATCTTCGTGTGTCTCACAGTTTCACTCTAAAATTAAATATTACCTCATGAAATCAACAAAGTCTACATTATGTACAAACTGATAAGATATATCATTGAAATAAAACACATACAATTTAATGAATATCTACTTTATATCTATCAAACGATGATCTTAGTTTTATGACGCACAAATAAGATAAAGTAAATGTTTTTTTTTACCATTTGTCAATATGTCTCACTATCCATTCAAGTGAGATATAATGATATCTATTAATCCAAAAGAAAAATAAATTATAAATTTGTGCGCGATGCAATATGTTTTACTTAAGCACAATTAGGGTTGAAGCTTCTCATAGGTCACACATGTAGACTCGAATATCGCAGACATTTTTACATTTGAACCATGTTGATCAAGTCAATAGTCCCGAAAACTAACCAATGACAAAAATGTAGTAATAAGGTGGGAAAATAGATATTTTCACACTTTAAAACTCACCAAAATTTGAATAGTAGCACAAAAATGGTAGAGAAAATAAAAAATGAAGCGGGAAATACAAACAAATTACTATCTCTCTTTCCGCTCTCTCCCTCTCCCTAAGCTAGTCGATATAAATACATAATAAAAAATAATTATCAATTCATACACATTCTAGAGAGAGAAAGTGAAAGAGAGAGCATAGTTTTAAAAACCGGACCGGACCGGTCCAACCTGGAACCGGTGGGGTAACCGGTTCGAGTTGCTCAACGGATCGGTTATGTTGTCGAACCGGTGAAAACCGGCCGGAACCGGCCAAACCCGGTAAAAACCGATGAACCGGCAGTTTTAGAAAACCGGCCGAGTCAATGCTGCTGCTTCCACTTAGTTTTTTAAAAAAATTGGCCTGAGAGGGATTCAAACACGCGACCATAAGCTAAAGAACAAGCTTTAACCAACAAGCCAACATGATGTTTTGTGATTGCTTTTCATCATTTATATATATATATATAACATTCTAGTGCAGAAACAATGCAAAAATGCTCATTGTGCATTCCACTATTTATTTATTTTATATTTTTGGTATACTCAACACTATTATTATTTTCTTGAAAC
>Ga0228711_1002517_pt1 | contig 28209 bp, 20 predicted proteins | sample MedpolnodulmetaG_2_FD_177996 | JGI IMG/M metagenome (GOLD analysis project Ga0228711, IMG submission 177996) | Root nodule microbial communities from Medicago polymorpha collected in Santa Monica, California, United States - brown nodules | ecosystem: Host-associated > Plants > Roots > Nodule... | reverse complement strand
AAACCATCTAAGCCTATTTTCTACCAACTTTTCTACTATAGGTGCTACCCCCACTCTCTCTCTAATGGTGTCATTCCTAATCCTATCATGTCTAGTCTTACCACTCATCCAGCGCAACATCCTCATCCCTGCTACACTTACTTGATTCTCGTGTTGACTCTTAACCGTCCAACACTCCGTACCATACAACAACGCCGGTCTGACTGATGTCCGATAGAACTTTCATTTCAACTTAAGTGGTACTTTCTTATCGCACAAAACCCCTAAAGTGCCAAAATACATTTATCAGCACATCTTCTTAAAATCTAGCAAACAGCACAATGACACTCTGAGCTGAGTTTTTCAACTCGGCAAATGGTTTCATATGCTCAACCAGTCAAGAGTTACATCACTCATCACTGATCTCAAAAGAAAACTGTTGCTGCAAGCAAGGAGTCACATAATGGTTAATTATATGACTATTTTAGATTCCTAATAATTACCTAAACGATGTATTATGGCAAGATTGATGTTTCTGCAGCAAGAGCAAAAAATTAATATTTTTGAATGTTGGGACAAATTGCATTATTGGGGAAGCATCTTTTTTGTACTATGATAAGTTAGTGTTACCCTTACCTGAAATAATTACATTGAGAATACCAAAATTTTGAGAAATCAAAAACAACAATGCTTGGAGTATTTCTGCCAAGGTATCTAGAGATGGAATTCCAAGTAAGATAGAAGAAAGTGATGATAATATTAAAGATAAGAAAGCAACAACAACAATAAAATAACAATGAACAAAAGCCATAAACCATATATACTTACTAACATGGTAATAACGATTTAATAAACCAATGCACATGATCTCTTCATTCAAATTAAGATACAATAATAAAAAGAATAGGAAACTCAAGTTTGTTTCTTCATTGCCAAGTAGCGAAGAAAGTATTAGAAGATTCATTGAAAAAAATCACGGAAATGAAGAGTGAGAATCAATAACCAGTTAGTAATTACTAAGTAAAACTCTTTATAATGCATCAAACATAAACAATACTAGGAATTGTAAAAAACACAAAGTCTTCTAGGAAATAGAACACTTTTGGCAATCACTGCATATTGTCAGGACTAAAATAATAGCAAAAGATTAAACCAAGTCTAGGAATTGGAAGAAAATACTAATAATGTATCAAACATGAACAGTTCTATGAATTGAAACTAAATAACAAGTCTTCTTGGACATAAAAAAAACTTTGAAAATCATTGTCACTACATAAATAATAGTAAAATATTAAATTGGCATATTGCGATGTTTTGAGCATGAACCTGGTGTTGTGCCTGTCTCTCACCACTACCTCTTTCTTTCTCTTGCCCCTGTTTAATGTGACAAGGTTTTCCGTTAGAAACTAAATGAGAATATCCAAAACCTAATAAATAATGTCATGAAAAATTTATAGTGATGAGTAAATTGATTTTCTATTTCTAATATGGAGAATTTCACATGATTTATGCACACAAACCAAAGACATGGTCAAAAAGTTCATCTAATATATGAAAGGATACTAAACACAATAATGAAATATCAAAATGACATTTGGAACCTCAGTGCAAGATAACATACTCTTCTTATGAATGCTACATTATTTTGATGATCCACTCCGGAGGTGGCCAGAACAAGCTTAAGTAGTCTGGATAATCAGACAAAAGGGATAGCCGACATTGATCCAAGTGAAAAACACACATCCCACATATCATGTCGTCAAAACTGTGAAAGGCTTCATCAATAAAGATAACACAATTTCCTTTGACAACAGACAAATCTGAAGCAGAAGAAGAAATTGAACACACATTCCCCAACAGAATTCTATCCCTTAAACTCGTCAACTTGACCCATTTCTTCTCCTTCTCATCAAGTATGCACACATCAAGCCTTAAACCATCTTCACCAGGGAAACCAAAACGATGAGAGTCATAGATGTCCACTAGCAACAACTCACCCTCACTCTCCACCAGGAATTTCATGTCCCTTCCATCCACATATTCAGCCGCTAATCGGACACTATAGTGCGGTCCAAAAGCAACTGTCCGACCAATTTTATTGACTGCATAAATCCGATCTATAAACACGCATATGTCCATAAAGTAGGTTGACATGCAGGGGATCTCCGTCCAACGCTCTTCCCGACAATGGAACAGTACTGGATGGCATTCATGGTTCAATTTGCCGAGAACTAGAGGATTCTTTCCCCACAGGTGACAGCAGCAGCCTTTCAATCTGCTTACTAATTTTAACTCCCTTTTTTCTCAATACTAAAGAACTGCAAAAATTAATACTTTTATGAAGATATGTGTAACATCTTTTATGTCTGACTAACAAAACCACAAAGAGAACATGCTCACAATTGCACACCAGGAAACCATCAGATTGGACAAAAAAACACCGTCAATACCATCACAATTAGACCAAACCCAAACCAGACAATTATTTACACACACAAGCAAAGCACACAGTTTTACTCAAAAAAATAATTAACCAAAGGCATCCTCTTACGACAGGAACTGCGGGCCAATCCTGCAACAATTAAATTCACAAAAATCCTTCAGTAACCTAATTAACCAACAATCAACATCTGCCCAAATGAGATCATAGGCCACCACTTCGATCAGATCGCCCCACCCCAAAACTAGACACAACAATAGAAGACAGCAACTCCTCGTAAACCCTGAATATTCCATAGGATTACAAAACCATTATGCAATCGAATAACTAAAATTATGCAATTTTGAGTGAGTTTTTAAACTCAGCACATGGTTTCATATGCTCAACTAGTCATTACTTACATCACTCATCATTGATCCCAATAGCAAATTGTTGCTGCAAGGAGTCACTTAATGACAATTTTGTCAAATAACGAGTATAGTGGTGCTATAGTGTAGCGGAATTTGAACAAACTGCTATTGTTCCACAAAACAATATTTAGAACGAAGTGTTTCCAAATAGCGTAGTAGCATAGCGGAATTCTAATAAACTGCTAATTTCCACAATCCGTGATTGACACATTGCATAATGCTTCTGTGATTATTTAAGATTCATAATAATTACCTTGACGATACATTTTGGCCAGATTGATGTTTCTGTAGAGGTAACAACAAATTAATATTTTCAAATGTTGGGCCAAACTAAACTGTTGGGGAAACATCTTTTTAGTACCATGATAAATTATGCTTATCTAATTAAACTGAGCCCTCTTGTGGTATGTGTATAACTTAGAAATTAGCATACTCGTAAAATAAAGATTTTTTTGGGGTATAAAATGGTTTTCTGCATCATTGGCTCTTCCTTCTTTTAGTCAAATTTTTTCATAGCAAAGTAAAAGAACAGCCTAATCCTTAATTTCGGTACCTCTATTTGATTTCAAGAGATGTTAGTAATCTCAACTAGCTTTTGTCAATATCCATGTGTGGTGTGACAAGAACAGTGTTGCCTACCCTTTACCTAAAAATATTACATTGAGAATACCAAAATTATGAAAAATGAAAATCAGAAACAACAATTTTGGGACCATTTTTGCTAAGGTACCTAGAGATGATATTTTTTTAAGTAGCTTCTAACTAAGATGAAAGAAAGTGATGATAATATTAAGATAAGAAAGCTACAATAGTAATGAAATAACAATGAACAAAAGCCATATAGACCATATATAAGTACTAACAGAGTAGGAACAATTTAATAAACTAGTGCACAGGGTCCCTTCATTGAAATGATGATGCAATGAAGAAAAAGAAAAGAAAAAAAAACTCAATTATGTTTTTCATTACCGAAGATTCACTGAGATTCAGACATAAATAAAGAATGAGAATCAATGAGCAGTTAGAAATAACTAATTAGAACTGAATCATTGAAACAATACTGGGAATTGAAACAAAATACTAAGCCTTCTAGGAAATTGAAAACTTTTGAAAATCATTGTCATGACATAAATAGTAGAAAATATTAAAATTGCATATTGCATGTTTTGTGCATGAACCATTGTCGTGTCTGTCTCACGTGCTCTTTCTTCCTCTTGCCCCTGTTTAAAAGTACCGAGGTTTTCTGTTAGAAACTAAGTGAGAAAATCCAAATCCTAATGAATAATGTACAGAAAATGTGTAATAAGTAAATTGATTTTCTATCTCAAATATTGAGATTGCACATTAAGTGATAAGTACATGAAACTAAGCAAAGGAAACTAATGCAACATCACAACTACATTAGAAACCTTTGAATGCAAGATAACATACTCTTTTACGACCGACTGCAGTGTTTGACGATCCACTCCGGGGGTGGCCAGAACAAGTTGAAGTAGTCAGGATAATCAGACAAAGGGGAAAGCCGGCCTTGATCCAACTGAAAAAGACACATGCCGCAACCAAAAGGGAGGAATGTATCATCAACAAAGACAACACAATTCCCTTTGACAACCGATAAATCCGAAGCAGAAGCCAAAAACGAACATCCATTCCCTAAGAACAAAACTCTATCCCCCAAACCCGTCAATTTGATCCATTCCTTCTCCTTCTCATCAAGTCTGAACACATCAAGCTTTAAACCATCTTCACCGGGGAACCCAAAACAATGAGTCATAGATGTCCACAAGCAACAACTCGCCCTCACTCTCTACCAAGAATTTTATGTCCCCTCCTCCATACACCACATGTTCAGCCACTAACTGGAAACTGTAATCCGGTCAAATAGCATATGTCCGACCAACTTTATTGACAACACAAAACCTCTCTTTAAACACGCAGATGTTTTCTAAATAAGTTGGAATGTGAGGCATTGAGGTCCAACGCTCTTCGCCACAACGGAACAGTTGCAGCCGGTCTTTATAGGCCAATCTGCAGAGAGCGAGAGGGTTTTTTCCATAGGATGTGATAGCAGCAACCTTTGTTTCCGTTTTCTTTATTCCCATGGCACGTGCTAAAATGTTAGTTTTTTCTTTAACGAAGAAGTCAGTTCCCAAATGGACAACGGAGAATTTGTTGAAGTCAAGCACGTAAGGGAAATCATAAGGGGAACGCGAGTCAGTTGGGCAGAGTGGGTGGAAGAGTTGTGTTTCGCCACGTGAGTTTTTGGTAATTCTAATCAACCAAGGACGGAAGTTTTGTTGTTGTGGTGGTGGTTTGATGAGGAACAGTATGTGTTTGAAGATTGAAATGTCAAAATCATCCTTCAAAAAAAGTGTCAAAGGGGGCTTATGAGAATTTGTTGGTCTAAATAATTTGAAGGGTAAAATGCCATGGTGGTGATTTGAGATGGAATATCGCCTCCACCTCGAACAAACTGATCGAAAGCGAATGAGATCAAGATCATTGTCAAATCATTGTGATATCAGATTGAGGAGATCCTTAGAAAGGTCAGACCAATCTGCCTCCGCCATGGATGCTGCTCTTCTCTTATTTTCTAACGTAAAATAGCAACAAAAAAAAACCCTAAAAAACAAATGCTCCACGTTTGGAAATTAGAGTAGTGTTTCAGAAGGGAAATTTGTTAAATTATTTTCTTTCTTTTTCTTTTTTTTCAAGAAAAATTGTTATTATACTTGGGAAGCGTTTTGTTTGGATTCCATAATTCTGAAGACAAAAAAAAATTGGTGGAATTCTGAAGGCAAAATAAAATAATCAATTGTAGGCACATTTGGATTTTGCAATTCAGGCACATTGGAAACCAGAAAACAAGACATAAAATAGGGATACCAACATAACATAACAATGAAATCGAAAAAAATTATCGGTCTATTTAATCAAGTACATCAACATAATACATGAAAGAAATTAAAAGACTAGAACGAAGGACATAAAGTAAACCAAAGAAGATCATGGATGAGTCAACCTACTTTCTTGAATAGAACAAAGTGTCTGACTCGATTGGCCTCTTGGAACTAGACAAACCAAATATAGAGAACATAGAACATGGCCTCACATCGTGTCATTTTGGTGAACCAAATGCATCCAACGAAGTCAATTGACAGACATCGATGATCAACATTGATCACCGTTCATATCGTTGTAGTTGAGAAGACCATTAAGTTGGTCCTTTATATCACAAAGTGTAAAATGATCGTTAACCCTACAAAAATTAGGTTCACTTCTTGTTGGCGGGATTAATTTATTTATATTTTTATAAATTAATAAAAATATAAATAAGCAATCAAGTGCATGTGAGGTGCACGAGAAGGCTTGTGAAATTCGTATACGTAAAAAGCTACAAGCTTTATACAACAAGCAAGGTTTTCGACAACATGAGCAGTTACCACTCAAACTCGCACGCTTCAAAACAACAAGCCAACCCTACATATGACTATGCAGTATCGGAAACAGTTACAAACCTATGACACTTGGTAAACATGTATGTCAGTTGAAGTTACTATATTTTTCTATAACTAGCTCTCTTGGGGCATTGTAAATGATCGTTTAATTTATTTAGAAATCACATCTAACACATAAAACGATCTTAGATTATATGTACATGATTAACTATGTCATTTTTTCCTTTTTTTTTGTTTCATTTACTCTTTTTAAACTTTAATTTACTTGCACATTTACATTTTCTGAACTTTTTTTTAACTTTCTGCACTTTACTATTTTGTACTTTTAAATTTCTGCACATTTACTTTCACTATTAAGAAAAGCAAAATTTTGGAGGGAAATTAATGAAGGAAAAAATAAAATCCGTCACAAATCATTGGTCGCAAAATTTAGTAACGGAATTAGAGAGGGATTTCATGTTTTCCCTCACTAAATTTCCCTTACTAATTTTTGTTTTTTTAGTAGTGTTTCAAGACTTTTGCTTTTTCTGCACTTTACTTTCAATATTTTGTGTTTTTCCTCACACTACTTTTTTCAAAGCCTTGAACTTCAAGTTCATTGTATTGCAAAAGTCTTTTCATTAAAAATATACACTTCAATTTCTGCACTAATATTCTCTAGTTTGGGTATTCAAAGACAACAATGACACTGTTAATTTCCATGAAATATGCGAGCCTGACAACACATATATCGACTCATTCTTGGGAAAAAGAAACAGTGGAATCTTATTTTTTTTAACTTGTCAAGTACCCACATTTAAACATTATATTTGTTTGTGATTGTTGGTATATGCACCCTTGCCCCGATAATATTAAAATTCCCACAAAAATTTGGCACACCCACTCGGACTTGTTTGAGTAAATTTTATGTTAAAAACCAAGAACAAACTTATGACTTAATAAATCTTAAGGAGAGAGTGTTGAAAGGGATTGAGGAACAGAAAAGTTTGAAGACCACTCACTGTCCTTAAAAAGTGAAAATATATGTGAGCTAAGTTCATGGTAGATTCCGCATCTTCAAGTTCAAGCACATCGAACGCCAGCTCTTAGATCCCATACAATGGTCCTCGCGGCTACCAATGAAACTTTTGGAGTAGTTTGAGCAGCAACTTCCACAGGGAAGTGAATTTTTTGAACATAACGGACAAGGATAATTGTTTCTATTTCTAGGATGGACTCAGTGGAACCATCGTTGTGAGTTACATATCAAGAAAAATTGAATTTTGGAAACAAAACTAACTTTCACCCATTTGATTCAAATCTTATTGGAAATATGGCTTAAACGAGTATTAGATCTACAATGGCCAAAACTATGTAAGGAATGCTTTCAAGTTATATCCAACTTGCAACTGTCATTGAGAAAAAATGGCCAACTTGGACTGAGAAACAATATCAATGCAATGAATCTGAATAATGACACTATGATTGATGCGTCAAAATCAGAAAATAATGTGACTTATCATTTGTTTCCACAAATGACATACTCCTTTCTATAAGGCATTCTTTGTTTAAAGTGACATACGCATACCCCTATGATGAAAATATAATTAAAGTCGCATCCTTGTCCGCCATAATCTTCATTTTTCCTTATTTTTCTTGTTGGAGTTCAGGTTCAATGATGACTATTCATTCGTCGATCAACGATTATGTGTCATCAAGCAGTTGTTGGATTCATTGAGGATTTCTTTATGTTCCTTAAGATAATTAAGGTGATTAATGAACGTGGTATAGTATCTTTGGGCATTATCCAGATTGACCAGACACAACAAATGACTGGAGTGCCATTCCTGAAGTAAAGGACATCATTTTAAAAAACAGTGAAGATACCCATCTTAGTTACATCAAGATGACCCTTCGATCTACTGATGTATTGATAAGTTGAGAGAGGACTCAAATAATACCAGGATCAACCATGACAACTTCAAAACTATATTCAAGTACTTCCTTGAGTCTCTCCCACAAATGCAACACCTTCTGAGTGGAGTTAGAGGAAGTGGAGCTGTGAGAATCAATATATATGTGAAATTAGCATTGACCTATGCGATGCAAAGATTAAATGAGTGCAAGCTCAAATGACAAAACACACATTAATAAAAACTTGGAGAAACAAAGACAGTTTCCATGGTAGATTCTTGATGTAGTTAAAAGAAAGCAGTTATCACACTGAGAAAACCATCAAATTCATCCCTTTTGTTATATAAGTATCAACATTTGAATTTCAAAAGTCAAAATTTGGGGTGTAATTGTTCGCAGGATAAATTTATTTATGTTTTTAAAAATTAAAAGAAATATATATAAATGAGAAATCAAGTGCCTATTAGGTGCAAGACAATGCTTGTGAACTTAGCACATAAATAAAAAACAAGCCTTACACAACAAGCAAGGTTGTCGACAACATGAGATGTTACCACCCAGACTCACGCACGTCGAAACAAGTCAGCCTTGCATGACTCTGTAGTGTCAAAGACAGTTCCAAACCTAGGACACTTGGCAAACATGGATGTCATTTGAAGTTACCGTATTTTTCTATAAATAGGGGTATTGGAGCACTGTAATAAGGGTTTCTTAAAGTATTCAGAAATCACATCTAACATATAAAACGATTGTAGATTATCTGTGCATGATTAAGTATGGCATTTTTCTCTTTTCCTTGTTTAAATTTCAAGTCATTTACTTATATCCTACCCTTTAATTTCCACGCACATTTACAATTCTTGCACTTAACTTTTACATTCTTGTACTTTTCAATTTCTACACATTTACTTGCTTTTACTTTTTATGCAATTTACTTCCATGAATGGCATAAATATATTTTGGCCGGATTGATGTTTTGTAGAGATAGCAAGAAAGAAATTAATATTTTTCAAATGTTGGAACAAATTACACTTCTCGGGAAACATCTTTTTAGTAACATGATAAGATATGCTTATCTGATTAAACTGGGCCATCATAAGGCATGTGTCTAACTCAGAAATTAGCATACTTGTATAATCAAGTATTTTGTTTGGTACAAAATGACTTTCTGCATCATTGCCTCTTCCAAATCCTTACTTCTAGAAGCTCTATTTGATTTTAAGAGATGTTGGTTTTCTCAATTGGTTTTGTAGCGTTTGCAATATAATAGAACCAACACCAGTAGTCAATACCCAAATATTGTGCTACAAGAGTAGCTTCTAACTAAGATAAAAGAAAGTGATGATAATATTAAAGATATGCTAAGAAAGCAACTGCATTAATAAAATAATAATGAACAAAAGCCATAAACCATATATACTCACTGACATAATATCAAGAATTTAATAAACCAATGCACATGATCCCTTCATTCAAATTATGATACAATGGGAAAAAGAATAGGAAACTAAGCTTTGTGTTTTCATTGCCCAGTAGAGAAGAAAGTAATAGAAGATTCATTATAAAATATTCCAGAAATGAAGTGTGAGAATCAATAATCAGTTAGTAATTACTGAGCAAAACTCTTTATAATGTATCAAATATGAACAACTAGGAATTGAAAGAAAAAAAATATACTAAGTCTTCTAGGAAATATAACACTTTTGGCAATCACTGTCATATTGTCGAGACAAAAATAATAGTTAAGAGATTAAACCAAGTCTAGGAATTGAAACAAAATACTAATAAAATGCACCAAACATGAACAGTGCTATGGATCGAAACTAAATACCAAGTCTTCTAGGCAATAGAAAACTTTTGAAAAGCATTGCCATATTGTTGCCATTTGCGCATGAACCCAGTGTTATGTTTGTCTTTGTCTATCACCATACCTTTTGTCATCACCATACCTCTTTCTTTCTCTTGCCCTTTTTTAAAGTGAGAAGGTTGTCAGTTAGAAACTAAATGAGAAGATCGAAATCCTAATAAGTAATTTATTGAAAAACTTACAGGGCCCGTTTGGATTAACTTATTTTAGAGCTTATGTAAAACAGTTTATGCAAATAAATAAGTTTTTATGTTCTATTTATAAGTTTTTAAGGTAGTTTATAAAAAACCCGTTTATGAAGATACAATTTTCGTTAGTGAGAGTTTATAAATTAAAATAAAAGCTTATTTATTTACGTAAGCTATTTTTCATAAGCTCAAAATAAGTTCAAACCAAACGGTGCCATAGTAATTTTCATCGTTGTGTCATCGTTTGTATATATCTATTGTTTATGTAGACTTTTCTTTTGGACAAGTTTTTGTACACTTATTTAATACGTTTACAAACAGAATACTTTAATTTTCATGCAAACTCGGTTACCCTAATTTCCATGCAGATAAGATATGTATTTGGTTGGAAAAATATATTATTACTTTTAGTAAATATCAAAGTGTAATTACTCTTTTTAGAGTTGTATGTGTAGTTTAGAAATTCTATTAGTGAATTTGTTTTTCCATGTTAGTAGAAATTTAAAACAATTATTACATGTTAATTTTTTGTTTAACTATAAAATGTGCAACAATATAATATTGTATTCTTTTTATCTTTTTTCTTTATAATTTAAAAAAATGAGAAGATAAGCCCCAATAATATAGTTTGATAAAATAAAATAACAATCTTTGATTGATTAGTTTTTCAAAACTAAAATGTAAAATTTGATAAGATTCATGTGTCATTGAAGAACATAGTAAAACAAATTTGATTGTAATATTGTATCTTTAATAATCTAATTTGCGTTTATTGATCGATCCATGATTTTACAGATTATTCATTGATCTTTATTATAGTCGACAAGACTCGTGCGTCGCATGGGTCAAAAGTCTAGTTTGGTGTGAATAGGAAAAATAAAAAATGTTTGAGTGAGCCAAATGAAATTGTTAGCCACGTGTCAACTTATTATGAATGGAAATGGAGATTACCAATAGTATCCGGACTTGTGAGAAGGAGGAAGCGGTTGGCTGAATCAACCGAAAGACAGATAGATAGAGTGTTAGATTAGAAACAGGACCACAAAAACAGAATCCAAGGAAACTGTTACTACCTTTTTTTTTTCTCTTTCTCGAAACAAAACCAGTTACTGTTTTTGTTGCATGAATGAACTGAATTCTATAATCTAATCCTCAAAATGGAAACCTTACCTTTGGAAATCTGTATGAAGATATTCTGTTTCTTAGACCACACCCATCTTGCTGTTTCTCAACAAGGTCAGTCATGATGATCATGATCATGATGATGATGATGATGCCATCTTTATTTTTATATTCTCTGTGTTTCAAAAACTATCATTTTGTATTAAATTTCAATTAGAATTCCGTTGACTTATGAATTTCAAATCAGTTGCATGTTCCATCGGTTGAAACATTGTTATTAGATCTGAATATGTATGGAAATTGATCATGTGATTTGTTCTGTCTAAAATATGTTCATTGATTTGTTCTGTGTTTCTCAAATTATTTCTGTCTTTAATTTTAATGTCTAAATTGATACACTTTTCTTTATCAGAAAACAGTGTTGATGGAATTGAAAACAGGAACACATTTGTTTGTTACTATATATAGTTTCTGTTTTCTGGGAAGAAATGGTTAAAAATTGTTACCTCTGTCAATCCTACATGATATGCAACAAATTTTGTTATGCAACTCCAATAACTGTTTTCTGTCAATCTAGTTTAATTTGAAGCAATAAAACACACCGCTATGTTTCTTGGGCCAGACTCTAACTTTCACCATGCTTTTCAAAGAAATACAGAACCTCGCCTTCCATTATGATCTGGAATTTGACCAAAATTTGCCACATGGAACTTGATTCATATTTCTTCTGTTTTTTTCTAAAATTCAAACTTTATTGTTTTGATCAGTGATTAACTGATCACTGTGATTTTATGTTACATTGGATATATGATGTTCACCTTTTTATACCATTACAGTCAATTGAATCGATCATAATAATGATATAAAAATAATAAACAAGGTACCTAGTAGTTCCAAGTTGTAAACATTTAGATTCATATCCAAGTTGTCCATGGTTCATTATAATCTTGTTAGTATGTCCCGGTATTTTAAACTTAGAAAACTTAAAGGACTAACTCGGTATTTTTCTCAAACTTAAAGGACCAAAAGAGGTATTTGACCTTAATTTTTCTATATCTTCCTTTTAATGTTACACATAGGTTAAAACCTACGATTTGGTATTTGGCAACTGAGTGTTAACGGTGAAAAAATATCGCACTCTAAAAAGATATTTTGACAAGTTTTGATTTAATCTTTTGTCTAGATTATTCTGAGTTTATTACCTATTTCGGATAAGCCTTGAATTTGATAAATTGTTTTACAGTCTGTAGGAAGTGGAAGCTCATGGCCTCAGACAATGCTCTATGGTCAAACCTTTTTAAGGAGAGATGGGGAGGAGATCATGCTGCTTTTTATGCTCCTCTTGGTTCAAAATCATGGAAAGAAGTATATGAGGCGCAAGATCGATGCGATCGAGTTGGATTGTAAGTTCTTTAATTTACTCTGCGAGTAGTATGCCATGCACAAGCACACATATACATTCATATTTCATCTTAAATGCCATGATGATTGAAGGAGAGTTTGCTTTATCTTGCCTAATCACACGCGTGCAATTATTCTTGTCCCTTGAGTTGACATGAACATAATTGCTAATTGTCTATGATGTGTTAACTGAGCGGTAAGAGCTTAATCCTATAACTTCAAAGGACAGAGTTTAAGTCCTCTCAGGGACAATTGTAAAATGACAATTTGTACCACTTTTACAGATATAATAATTTCGGCTTCCCCGATTTTTTCTAAAATGAACATAATTGCTAATTCCTGCACACTTATAACATTGGTGTTGGCTTCCTCTTACCTGGATTTGCTTTAGATCTAGCATGAACCATAGTTGTTCAACATAACAAATTGTTGTCTCAAAACTCTGCTGACATTAGTAAAGGGAATGACTTTTTTAATCTTAACAAAATAGGGGTTTGAAGATTGTTAGAGAAGGAAGTGACTACTATCTTGTTCACCAAGGCGAGGTACAACGATATCTGGGCTCAAGAAAAAATCGGCAACAAGTATCTAGTCATACTTCTAGTTCAGAAACGGACTTCACTGGAGAAAGTTCTATAGCTGAAGAGAGATCATGTCGAGGAATTTTGGACAAAATTCTTTTTTTTATTGGGGATTTGGAAGCTGCTTCTGTTGATGCCAAACGCAGCCGTGTGATATAACCATCTCTACCATTCAACCCAATAGTGAAGTTCACTGTGGAACTTCTTTGTATGTAAGCATTATTTATGTATATGCTTGTTTAATAAATATCTATTGATAATTTGACAGCGTAAAAATGTTTAACACAAACATTCAGTTTCAGTTATATCTTACTACAATGTTGGTGGTATGTATGTATAAAAAATTGTGGTATTAGTGCTTCATAATTAAATTGTATATTCAGTTATTTTGCAGAATTTATACTTGTAGACCATTATGCCTTGTAATCTAATTACTAGGGTGGACACTTTCATTATCAATATTAGGAGAGTTGTGTACTTATGTTAGATTGTTAGTGTCATAATTTCCTTTCACTAGCTGTAATCTAAAATCTTATATAAATCTCACAGGTTTTTTATTGACACAAAAATCAAAGCAATGAAGATAGCTTAACATTGAATGAAGTAAATAAACAAATTGATCCTTAAAATCATATAATAGGTCAAAATAGTCTCTAATTTTTGGTGAATTGACAAATACATTATTGAAAATTTATCACATTAATCCATATGGCATGTTCGTTGAATCCTACTCTACTCTTAGAGACTATGATGTGGCGCTCTAAATGAACATGTGATTTTTTACATAGATCTTACATCAATAATCATAGGCTAAAATAAAACATTACTAAGAAGAGGTAAAAAAGTATGGATTCCAATGTGATAGCTCTAGAGTTGGTATGAATTGGCATCAGTTCATGTGAAATTAATGTAGGGTCTATGTGGAAATAGACACATTCATTTTTTGCCAGCTTAATCGAAGATATAATTTTGGTCAATGTTCACAATTTTGAACATTAGCTTACCTATACACTTGATATTTTTGAACATTAGTTTACCAATTCACTTAATATCAAATGTATAAGATTGATTAGTTTTTGTAATATTAGACTTATTTACATTTTTTAAAATTCTGATTAAATTTTAAAGAATTTTGTGAGAATAGGGTCTAAAAGGGAAAATTTTCAAGATTATTTTATTGAATGGCATTTATTTTTATGAGATTAAATGACACTTATTATCTTGATAGGCAAATTTTTAGTAGAAGAATGTACAAAAGAATTTAACCATGGCATTTGTAAGTTAATATATCAAGAAATTTGGAAATTTAAGTTAATTGAAAAGTAATGAAGATGCTTAACTATATCAATTGAAAAGTTACAAGACTAAATTCTCTCAAAAGCTTATTAGAAGTAGAATAAAATACAATAGTCTTGTTAAAAAAATATATACTTAGAATCAGTAGTATATATATTTCGAAGTCTTAACATAGATTGTTGGTCAAAAAAAAAGAAAATGAAGAAAAAGAATTGACATAGATTCAACCCGTTGTTTGTCTGTGTTGAGGGGGAATAGCAACCACTGTAAACGGATCGAGAGCATCTTTACACTCGTGAGCACTACTCCTATCATGTTCGGTGAGGGTAAATAAATGAAGATTTAGTGCTGCATTAATTAAATGTAGAGTGGTTTCATTACAAATTACAAAATTAAGACAATTAAAGGGTACATATACTATTCCCAACGAGACAAACTTAGATCCCGCCCCCAAAAGAATTGACATAAGTAAGAACTACCAAAATGGAGATTTCTCCTCAAGTAAAATAATAGGCAATAGAAATCTAACGTACTACAGTATTGATAATCAGAAACACTAAAAAAGAAATTGACCCACAGATCCTTTTAGCTTGAACCCCTTCACTTGTTGGTGGGCACCAGATTTACCTTCACACTCAAATTGCGTAGTACACAGTTTAGACAGAAACTGCATTATGTAAGGCTGAAGCAGCAGCATTCAGTGCCTTCCCAAAACTTAATAATCAATTACAGGTTCAATGGCTCTGACTCGGTGTCCCTTTCCTTTAGTTGCCAATCTTCGGTTTCTGTTTTCAAACAAAAGAACAAAATGTCAGCACCAAGAACATTTTTAGTTGTTTAAAAAAAAAAACATTTTTAGTTGTTTTATATGAAAATGGGAAATATTGTTTGTAAAGAAAATTTATTTGGTTCGTGTAGCTGGTGATCATGTCACTCATATTGCCATGTGTTGATATGCCAGATAAGATAGGCAGGGCGAGCCTTAGCAGCAAAGAAACAACCCATGGACTTTACTTCAAGGCAAAACAAACATGACCAATTAACCAAAGTGGGCAATCATCTAGCTTGAAACATGTTTGGCCTTGCTGCAGTATCAGAGATCTACCAAAAATAGCTTGAGGCAGGATATATAACATAAGGGCATGTATGCTACACAAAGCCAAAGGTGTACGAGCAATTTCTCAGATAAGAAGCGGTTATAACTTAAAACAGTATCTTTGTCGCACAGTGACAGGATTGTAGCATAAATAAGCTTTGATCCCATTACGATACAAATTCCACATAAGCAACAGATCATAGTGTGAGGGTCTTACTTGGCTTATCTGCAATCACCAGCAGTCGCCTTTGTAAGATACTAGCCATGAAGAGGAAAATTGAGCACATGCCAAACATAACAGTGATAGGGAATGCATCAACCTGCACATAAAAAAATAAACAAATGATCTGAACAGTTAGAGAAAAAAATGAACAGTTGATCTAAACAGTTAGAGAGAGAGAGAGAGAGAGAGAGAGAGAGAGAGAGAAAGATGCAGATAAAGAGAGCTAATATCTTTTATATTTTGCAAAAAAGGGGCTGTAAGTGTAAAATTCAACAAGATGACTGGTCCACCAATTCCAGGTTCAAATTAGTGCAATATAAAAGTGGGTTAGATTGTTTAAGATCAAGATGGAATCTAAATAAAAAGAAATGTAATATTTTTTAAGATCAAGCATTATATCTAAGTTGTAGATTGTGCAACATACATTGTACAGCACAACACACACAAAAATGTTCAGAGGAATGCGGAAAAAGTTCATGATGGTGCTCCTGGCTTCCTCAGGAATGTATTGGGATCTCATCTTCATAATGGATGGCCAGAATATGCCAACACAACTTTCAAAAGTACAGAAACCCAATAGCTGAATGCACCCGGCGAATGAGAGACTACCACCTGTTGCTTTGGTAGGAACTGCAAAAAACTGTTCCACAGTAACGAAGTCAAAATATTGCAGAATAGTGTGAGATGTAACTCACAGTACTAATGGGTGGAGGGAGAGTATATTGGAAGAATAGCATACGGTGGTAAGAATGGGAAGCATTAGAGAAGCAGAAGAAACTGCAAAAACAATCTGCATGTAGCTCTCCACACGGAATGATGAACGAGCCATCAACTTAGATGCAAGCGAGCTTCCCAACATTGAAGATAGCATGAATGTTGCAAAAATAAAACCATGGGGAATCTCTTCATCATGTGGGCTCAATGCAGGAGTCCATAGGAACACAAAGGTATACATTGAACCTTCAAAGAGAGACTGTATGGCACCAAGCAAGGCTATTTTTTCATCTGAAACACAATGAATGGAATCATAAATTCGTGAACGTCTGAACTAGGAAATGAACAAAATAAAGACAAGGTGAATAAAATAATGATAACAAAATACGGGAAGACAATGAATATGTTCATTTCAACATACATCACCCCCGGAAAAAATAAAATAATGACCAGCCCACTCCTTAGGCAGATTAATGCCACACATTAAGAGTTTCAAAGTTAAAATTCATAGTACTGAACCACTGTATAAACAATGAAAAAAACTATCTAAGGTAAGAAATATACCAGAAGCAATGGCCACAGCAGCACCCCTGAATTGGGCGAGCAAGCTCTTGTTTTCAGAAGCATCTCCATAGTTTTCTGTCCATGTAGACAAAATGACGATCATACCAATTGTAAGAAAACCTGCAGCAGCGTCAAAGGGGGCCACTGGTCCAAGAGCCAATGTATCAACAAGGACATTTCCAAACAGCCCAGAAAATATGGCAACAAGACCATTTCCAAGAAATATAGCCTTCGAGAATGTTAATGATAGCCATTGCTGATCAAAGCCCCTCTGATAGATTCATGCAGAAAAAATTGAGATTCATAAGTACAAATGTAAAATGAAGGAATCAAGACAAAGGTAAATAACAAAACCCTATGTCACATATTTTAAGGGTTAAACTTGTATTCTGATGAGCAAAAATCACTTAGTTGGCCACTTGGAGGATATTGTAAAATGCATGTTTATCATGTTTAGAGGTGATATGATAAATTTATAAACCCCAGAAATAAACATCTTTTGGAATCAACCTAGTTTGCAGGAACAAGTTGATTCAGAAAACATGAGTTTCTAGAAGTAGAAAAGTAAGAATATGAAGCAGAACAAACAACTACAGGACCCTATATTGGATATGAAAACCTAAAACAAGCAATGAAGATATCAAACTTCAGACGCCATCAAACTGTATTGCCTCTACCTTAATTGTTTTGTTAAGTGAACTGCAGCATTTAAATTAAACCATGCCGAACTTGTCCGATACCAACTAGTGTGTTTGTTTATATTGAGTCACAAAAAGAAATAAGTATAAACCGAAAACCATGTCTCAACGACTCCACTACACCACATAGGTGATATTTACATAAAGAACACAACGCATGAACCAAACATAATGATCCACGTCTAAAACCATTTTCAAAATTTGTAGCTGCAAGATCTATCAACTAGTAGCTAGTTCTGTTTAGAATGACATATTGAGTTCATGTAATATAACTACATATTAAGTATTACATACAACATTGGCACAATTTGGATTTTTGTTCAAAAACAATCAAGCTAATATTATCATTTAGAGGATATACAACCTACTCTTCTCTGTGGCACTTATAATAACTATTATTCAAGACATATACAGATAAAAAAATATTAACATATTTACATGTCAATGAGCACCTTCAAATTACAAGGCACTTCCTCTGTGTATAAAGTTAACATATCAAGAGGAAATTTGATAATAAAGAGCAGACAACTTTAAAAACAAACAATTAGTCCTCACCTTGAAATGCTCAGCAACTAGCCACGACTCAAATGCTGAAAATAGAAGTGAAGTGGCAATGCCTCCCAAGATACGGCCCAACATCAAGACTCTGTATTGAGGAGAATGCTTGGTGATGCAGCTCGCAATGTAGGTTATGCAGTAAGTCACACAAGCCCTCTTCCGGCCCCTGATTTCATAGTTAGAAGTATAAGATACTAAAAAATGCTATGATATATGTCTAGCAAAAGAACAATTAGAAACAAAAATGCATCTCACTGTTTGTCGGCAAGTGATCCCACAATTGTTCCGAATAACATAGAAGACCCAAATCCAGCAATGAAGAGTTGTCCAATCTCCCCTTTTCCATATCCATACGTACTGTATAGGTAGTAAACATATGGGCCTTGTAACCAATCACCAGCTATAACCATACAAAAAAGAAACCTGTTAGATCACTAAAAACTAACATCTCTACTAACAATTACTATCTTCCGATTACGTAATATGTATACACCAACAACAGTGTCATCTAAAGTATATAACTTGGTAATAAAAAAAAAAGTTACTAAAATCAGATCAAAACATCGAATAACGTAAAATATAATCAAATCAACTCCTTTTAAAGTATAATTACTTTGCCAAATCAAAAACTTACAGTTTAAGTGCGATCTCATCCAACATTATTAAAATTCGAATAATGAAAACGAAATTTAAATTAAAAAATAAAAAAGTAATCATAGTAAAAGATAGAGTAAATAAATCATAAATAAGCAAAGTGTAAACAACAATTTAGAAACCAAAAAGCAAAGAAAAAGAGTAAAAAATCACAATTTCAAGGATCGAAAAAAACACATCACTACTATCACAAGCAACCAAAGGTAAGAAAATCATAAAAGAAAGAATCATTGTCCATTCAGATTTCAAAATCACGCTAAGATCCATTTCAATTACATCGTTTTCACACCAAATTTAATTTCAAAAAATAAAAACAGAAAATCGCTTTTTCTTTCTTTTAGCAATAATAATAATAATAATAATAATTCTATGAATCACGATTCACGAAAGAAACAATAAACAGAGAAACACGATCACGATTAACATGAACATTGAGAATCGATTTGAATAATGAAGTGAAAAAAAGCAGATCGAGAAAGAAAAAGAAGAGATCTAAAAGAGAAAAGAGAGATCTACCCACCCATCATAAGAGAATAAATGAGAAGATAATTGTTCTTGAAGGAATTGAAAACAGAAGAAGTGTTGATACGATCTTTGTTGTTTTTGCTAAGCTCGAGAGCAGCAACAACAGCGGCTAATCCACCGAAGACAAGGTAGAAGAACAACTCCATTATCGCGAGTTAACAGAGAAATGTTGTAAAATTGGATTGGATCCCAGTCTCTCTTGCAGAGTGTGTTTGTAAGATTTGTGTGAGATGGTACCACGAGACACGAGTGGTATGAAAGATAGATGAAGAGAGAGAGAAGGGTGAACAAGCTTATATAGTGGTTTTGTGATGGGTGTTGTGATCAGCTACGATGAGTGTGTTGGATAAAATTGCCTATAAACGGTTGTCCGTTTTTGTAATTACTTACTTTTTTTGTGGACATTTGCAAAGGCTGAGTTCAACTCTTGCTATTAAGGTAATGACTTTTTTGTGGGTGGTCTATAAGTAACTTTGTATCTCACGAGTTATTAGAATTCAATTCATCTAAACTTGTTTATGTTAGAACAACTGTGAAAATTGGCATATTGAAACACTAAATAAAAAGTCATATCTTACATATAATTAATGTTGTGTGAGTTGAACTAAAAGTTTTTTTTTGAGGAAGTTGAACAATAAGTTGAAGTCCACGTTTGATTTGTATAAACATTTTTAGTGTTTATATAGTAGAAGAATGTGTACTCTTTTTCTTTTTCTTTTTTGAGGTAAGTAGAATGTGTACTTTTAAAGGTACATAATTTTGTATAATTAATACATTGGAAAATAGAATGTTTAACTTTTATTATTAAAAGGTTTGTTATTTTAAAATTCTGAGTAATTTTCTTAAAAATCAAAGATTATCCAAAAGTGTTTTTTCAATCTTTAAGTTTTGCTTCAAAAACTTTGGAACGCGGTCGAAAATATTTTGGTGTTTTGTATGAAATTGTTTGGTACTCAATCTAAAATATTTGATGGATTATCCGATATACTTTGATACACAATCTGATATATATATTTTTTTAAAACTTGGTATCTGATCTAAGAACCGACTAATTCGAGGGGATCAATCCCACCGCCCACTTGTGGGGGCCCCATTTAAAGCTAAAGCAAGTTATGTATGGACTTAGCCCACCAAAATTGACACAAGAGGGAATCGAATCCGAGACCTTTGGAGGAGCAAACTCCAAGATTCCAAGTCAACCACTAGGCCAACCCCAAATGGGTTGCAATCTGATATATTTTGTTACGTATTCTAAAATATTTTGATACTTAATCTAAAATATTTTGGTACTCAATGTAAAATATTTTGATACATGATATGAAATATTTTAATACTCAACCTAAAGTATTTTGATACTCAATATATGTTTTGATACTAGATCTAATATAATTATTTATCAGATTTTAATTACCTCTCTATTCAAATTCTAGATTGTGTAGTTTTCTTCCCTAAAAATAAGAGAAATAAAAAAACAGATTACATAACACAAAAAATAACTTTTTTTGTATCAAAGAATTATTTTGCATCATAATCATATTAAACAGTACTAGTAGCTGTCAAGATAATGATTAACGAATTTAAAGTAAAATTTTTATTGTATTTAATTTTTAACTAAAAAACTGAAATATTGTTAATAAATGTATACATTATTTAAGGATTCAAAATATAGAAGTTTTTTTAATGTTATCCTACCCAAAAATTAATAATTTACTGTAAAATGTAGTATTCATTGTACATTTCTTTTTTTCTTTTTTTTTTTGACAATAAATATGCTTCATGCATTAAACATTAAAGGTTTAACTTTTTATTTAAATAAATTAACCATTTTTTCATAAATACTATACTTGATTTTTTTTTTAAAAAAAATATTTGTACAGTATTAGGGAATAGAAATACTATGGCCTATGGGCACTCGTTTTTACAATCCTCGTTTCAATTTTTTCGACCCTATTTTTTGTTTGTTTGGACGAAGGTGTAAATAAAATAAAGAAAATGCAAAAATAAAAATATTAAGACGCGTGAATCTGGGAGGGGTGACGTTGCATAGGATAATTAAATGTACGACGACGCGGTTTACTGTTGACATGCTAATCATCGTCCCTTAACTGAGATTGGATACCACGTGGCATACTATGAAACGTGTGATTAATATTCAATTGAAGAAATAGATGCTGTCGGTGGTAATCGGCTGTGGCGCGGCAGAGAAACGCTCCATGCGGCGATGTCTCGGATCTAGTACTCTGCAAAGTTTAAATGGATAATGTGCTAATGTGCGGTGGACCCCTTCCTAGTTCCTACCTTCCCTCTTTCCAAAATTGTGAGATCCATTTTTGTATTTTATTTTGACTTTTGTTACACTTGAATGTGCACTCAGACTTTCAGTTCAGTGATAACTTACCTTCTTCCATCCAAGTTTTTTATTTTTCCTTCAAAACTTTGTTTGAAAAATTAATAATAAAAGAACACTTTTTTTTGCCAAAATAAAAATGTTAACCTATAACATCTAAATATCATTTATACTACTCACCCTTGGAGCGAGTGTTGTAAATATTGATTATAGTGGTTTTTTTCCTCTGATTCTTCGTCAGATAAGAAGTAAAAGGAGTTTTTGAATCCTCGTTTGCAGTAACCAAAAGATGTTGAACTAAATCGAGATCCTTCTGCAACATTGAAACTCATAGTGCACATTCAAGTGTCAGGACATGGCATTTGTGTAGAGGCGTCATTGCCAAAATGCCAGCTCTTTGGCTAATTCCTCTTGTGCTAATGCAACATTGTTATCTGTATAAGACTGTGCTTCCCGTGCAACTTCAACCTGAGAATACGAGGCATTGTTGGATGACATTACCAACACAAGGGAGTTGTGTGCAAAATATTGAGTTATACTCGGTGTATCAAGTCTTCTTGCAGGTTCATCCTCATGCACCACCAATTCAGACGGATCGTTCAAATGAGAGTTGTGTTGCTCAACATTCTCTTCAACAACTAAAGACAAATGAGATTTGTATTCCTTATTTTTTTGTTGTTGTTTTTGGCCTTTTCTGAGGGTTTTGGTTTGCCCTTCATCCCGTGTACATATTTTTTCTTTTTTTTTAATAATATTATTGAGTGGGCGGCAATTGATAAGAGTTATTGTGATGTCTTAGGCTCTCCTTGATGTTTTAACACACCCTTAAGTTATACAAAAAATCATCTATATATTAATTTGCGACTATTCAACTAGAAATGAAATAACAGTAATTTTACAAGAATAATACTAGAAGTAAACTCTCAAACACACATCGGGACACTCTTTTATTAATTGAAATTTACATAAATCTCATGTAAATTTGGCGAATTTCATACGAATCATAACTAACATAAAATAATATGTGGAGATATAACTATTAAAGATTATGTTTCTAACACTCCTATAATACCCTGAATCTCAAATGTTAACCGGTAAAAAATATATGTGCCTACAGAGTTCAACAAATTTAAACCCTCGTTGATTCTCTCAACTCATCCTAAGGCACCATATGACACGACGGTAAATCACCAACACACAAGGCACCATATGACACGACGGTAAATCACCAACACACAAGGCACCATATGGTAAATCGCAACAATTTCACATTCATAATAAGGATGCACCTTATGATGCATGGAACATGGACTCACACACTCACACTCTTTTTCTTTGACGTATCTCATTACATGTTTGGACATTTCACAATACATGATGCAATGCAACTCACAAACACATTCATAAGATGTTTATTCGTCTTATTGGTATCATTTACTCTAAAATACATGGTGAGAAATGTAGTATTATGTTCCTACAGACAAGTCCGACAACTTTAAGCCATCATTGATTCTCTCAACTCATCCTAAGATTTCTTAGGTGATATGCAAAGTATTAAAGAGTGGTATAGTAGCTCAAATAATTAGGGCGCTTCTTCAAATCATTTAGGAATTCCTCTATCTAGGAGTTGAAAACTATGAGAGGTTACCTCTTATTTCAATGGGAATAAAATGTGAAAAGAATAAATTTACAATCCATAAAACAACTCGTTAGATTTTACATTTTTAAGTGTGCAACTGACCAACAAAAATTTAGTTAATAAGGTATTGAGTTAGTTAGGCTGTAATAGTTAGTCACGTCTAGTCCTATCCTATAAAAAATAACAATCAATGTTACCCGATGAATCAGTAATAAGTAATTTTTATTTTAGGAAAATGTTAACTAGTGTTTTGAGATATTCTTTAAGGATCTAAAATGGTACTCTATCCGGTCATATTTACAAAAAACAATTGACTTTTTTAAATAATTGATGTATCCAATCTATATTCTAAACCAAATACATCGATTTTTAAATGTATTCAATGTATTAAAAATTTAATCATTTGACTTTTATAAAGAATAACTTTCTAATTTAAAATACTTAAAAAGTGTTTTAGGATATTCGTTAACAAGATCATATTTCATGCCTCATCAATCAACTCTCCCTAGAGAAGCTTCATTAGTGTAAGTGTAGTGTGTGAACTGAATTCTTGAGTGAAACAATTACCCTACCTAAATATGTTGACGGTCACATGCTATAATGTCATAAATGTCAAGGTGACATGACTCACATGAGTGAGCAAACATATTTATTTTTTCTACGAAAGTGAGCAAACATATTATCAATTGGTGTTGTCTCAAAAGTCTTGGTGTACACAAAAAGCTGACCAAGAATGAAAGGAACAATGTCATCGTTGCAAATGCACTTCTTCCATGCAATGAATACCAAAAGTATACTGTCAGCTTGCTTTTCTCCTCTCTGTCATATTTTTCTTTGGCTCTGCCTGCCCAATCCCATTATCCCAGCTTTTTTGTACCAAGGAATGCATCAGCATCCCCAAATGCTTAGGATCGTGTTTTGTACCTATCGACTACGTGAAGTGCTTGTTTGTGCGTAGTGTTTTTCAACCAACACACGAAATTCTTGTTATAACAATCCTCGATTAAGGGAAGTACAATTCCACTTTACGTTTTGAGTCTTGATGGAATTTTTTAGTTGGATCTATTAGGTCAAAGGGAAAAATAAGTAGATTGCTATGGTCAAAGTGAAAATCAAGTTGTAATATATTGTTTCTTCTTTTATACACTATTTTCTTCTCATACAAAGTGACACAGTTGACTCAGTCATACATAACGATACATATTTTTTATGTTTAATATATTTAATTAACTATTAGAAAAAAATATGAAAAATAATATTTTGAAAATATTCATCAAGACGAATCCAACAATATCTTATATAATATTATTTATTTTTGTATATTAGTAGAAAAATATAGTCAAAATATGTTAGATCAATAATGTACATTATCAAATATGTCATCTAATATAAGACAAAGGGATTTGTAAGTTGCAATATATTGAAGTTAAATTCCAACACCATGAAACAAAATAAGATATAAAAATAAAACTCAAATCTGAAGTACAAATAAAGAATTGTAGTAACTGCCAACTTAATTTTAATTTTTTTCTCTAAAAATTATGAATGATAAAATTAGGAGCAAATTAATTAATGAAACTATACCAACATCATTTGCGAATGGCGATAAAACGAAGTTTATGCAAACATCTTTTCTAAGTCAATATTAGTTTTTCTATGTTCATCATCATGTGTAAAAAAGGTTAAAATGAAGCTCGTGTATTAAAAAGTTTGAAGTTATCCTAAAATTATAGTACCATAGTTTATGAACAGTTTAAATTAAATGTTTCATTCAGTTATTTAAAGTACAACGAATATAGAGGGATAATAACAAGGTCTCTTGATTCCCCTTGTCTTAACCAAAAGCTTGGTAGGTAGGTGCTAGTATAAAGAAATAAATGAACGGAATTATTAATAAATTGTCGGCAATCTTCCAATTAGGTGCATTATGGAACTAGAATGGCAGTACTACTTTACTGCTTAGCCAGTCATTGTCACGATTTATGGCAGACATTGACATTTTCATTAACCACATGCTCCTAACTTTTTTGTTTTGTTCCTAAACTGCATAGAGTACGTACTACTACTACAGCTAGTAGTATTTGACACTCACGTTTATGCACGACTAATCATTGACCGACAGACACTAGCCACTTTTCTTAATAACAATCGTGCCAACCTCTTCCTTCCCAATTTCCTCCTCTGATTAAGGAAATACTCAATTTTATAGTACTGAATTTTTAATCATGCCATTGTTTTCAAGTATAAAACAGGTATCAGTCACCATATGTATGTTTTTTTAGCATATGGTATCTTTTGTACAATCTATTTTGCATAATTCGAGTTGGGATTATTATTTTTTTGGTCGATAAGAAATGCACTTGAGACAGATCGAGTATCGCTCAGAATATACCAATGGGATAAAAGCAGGGATTGTTGATTCATTAACTTCGTGTTTCTATTAGGTATGGGCTGAATTTCCTGCATGATTCTTCTGCTGCAGCAGTTATAGCTCCATTTGTCAGATGCGATTCATTATGCAACTATTGTTAACATGGCAATACTGAAAAAATGCATAAGATAAGATTACAGAACAGAAACTTGTTCACATGGAGTATGAAACTATGCAAGTAAAGAAAGTCAATCAAATTCAAGGTGTATTTTCTGATTCTTCTTTAATCATTACAACACCCTTCTTAAAAAATTCTAAGCATGGATAATTCTATTAAATGGTTCCATAACTTCCAAATAGATATGGCAATGGATAAAGTCTATATATTTCATTCCTCTAAAGTGAGGAGTCAATGAAAAAAATTAAAAGTTATGATTATTAATTGAAGAGTTTTTTTTGCTGATTGGTTAAAGAGTTATAAGATTTAAACAAGGTTATACATCTTGTTGTATATGTATAAGCATTAAGCATCTACTTACTATATATTAAATATGAATCCATGTAATTTTACCATTTTGTCTCTAAGAGGGGCATTTTTGTAATTTTTTAATAGGTGGGATATGGTTGTTGCCACCTCACTATTATATGGGTGCATTTTCCATTTTGCTCCTCACAATTTTTTTTAATTATTTTATAATTTTTATATTTTTAATAACTTTTAACTATTTTTCAATTTTTATGTTTTTAACTATTTTTCAATTTTTTCTCTCAAATTCAGTTGCTTCTACATTGCTGTTGTGGGAGATTAAGATATCATTTGACCCGGCTTTTTTTCAACATCTCTACATTTTTAAGGAGAAGTTAAGTCAAACACAGTATCAATTAAGTACTTACTAAAAAAAGTAATTTTTTTCAATGCATAAAATTGAATGAAATGAGCTTTGGCCAAAAGTTGTTGAATGTTACTTTAAAAAACTACTTCTCGATAATTTTTTTCACAAGCACCTCTTTTCAACTCACGCTGAAAACCTTTTCTTTTATTTTTTAATATTATATTTCAATAAGTTTTTTTCTTCCATTTAACTTTTTTTTTTGAACCGTTCCATTTAATTTTATTATCTTTTTGTCACTTATATATTTAATTTCAATATCGTTTAATCATCACAACCTCACAAATATTTTTATTCACGCTGTCATTTAATGATACTAAATATTTTTATGTCATTTCTTCAACCTGGCGAATACACACACACACATTAACATTTAGAGTAATATTTTATGTCTGTCTGTCTGTTTTTTTGTTAAGCTAATGCACATAATTTTTTTTAGTGTTGCTTGGTTGACTGTTACCTCACCGATTTTTTTGACTATTTTCCAATTTTTATATTTTTAAAAACTTTTAACTATTTTCCAATTTTTTATTTTTAACTATTTTTCAATTTTTTCTCCCAAATTCAGTTGCTTCTACACTACCGTTGTGAGAGATTAAGATACCGTTTGACCTGCTTTTTTTCAACTTCTCTACATTTTTAAGGAGAAGTTAGGCCAAATACAATATCAATTAAGTGCTTACTAAAAAAGGTACTTTTTTTAATGCATAAAATTGAATAGAATGAGCTTTGGTCAAAAATTGTTGAATGTTACTTCAAAAAACTACTTTTCGACAATTTATTTCACAAGCATCTCTCTTCAATTCACGTTTGGAACCTTTTCTTTTATTTTTTAATATTATATTTCAATATGTATTTTTCTTCCATTTAATTTTTTTTAACCGTTCCATTTAATTTTTTTTAAGGAGGTCCCATTTAATTTTATTACCTTTTTTCAAAGGAATTTTATAATCTTTTTATCACTTATATATTTAATTTCAATATCGTTTAATCATCACAATCTCACAAATATTTTTATTCTTGCTGTCATTTAATGATACCAAATATTTTTATTATCTTTCTTCAACATCGCAAATATACACACACACACATTAGCGTTTAGAGTAATACTTTATGTGTGCATGTTTTCTTGTTACGCTAATGCGTATAGTTTTTTTTGACGTTGCATAATGCCTAAGATTATTTTTATAAAATTGTGATTTTAATTAAAAGTAAAATTGTAGATGTCTTTTCTTCAAAAAAGGTCCAGATGCCTAAAAAAATTATACTTATATATATATATATATTGTAACAAA
>Ga0228711_1002510_pt1 | contig 28262 bp, 18 predicted proteins | sample MedpolnodulmetaG_2_FD_177996 | JGI IMG/M metagenome (GOLD analysis project Ga0228711, IMG submission 177996) | Root nodule microbial communities from Medicago polymorpha collected in Santa Monica, California, United States - brown nodules | ecosystem: Host-associated > Plants > Roots > Nodule... | reverse complement strand
TTTTTATTTTTAAAAAAAAAAAAAAAAAAAAAAAAAAACTAATGCAACGTGAGGTAGTTCTTGGATAAAAAAATGAATTCATTCTTCATATTTTTCATATCCATCACTTCTTGGATGGTAAAGAGCACTTGCAACAAATACCAACTTTCTCGTACTCAAAGTTCTCTGGTCTAGAATTATCTTTAATATCAACTTCAGATCTTATAACAAAGTATTAAATGTTTACACATATTTGAGTCATGAACGAATTGACTTGCTAAATTGTTATGCTAACTTGTCACTGTTCACTAGGGGTGTCCGCGGGTTCGGTTTTGAGGTTAAAAATTATATGAATCGCAAGATAAAAAAGTATATGATTTGGTTCAGTTCGGTTGACTTTTAAAATAAAATTCGAACCAAATCAAACCAATCAAATGCGGTTTGGATTGGTTTGATTTTGTTCAAGAAAATACAATTGTCTGTTTCCAGCATTAAAATCAAGTTAAAAGGCTAAAGGAAAACATATTTCAAACAATGTTTTAAATTTCATTCAACATTATATTTTCAAAAATTGGTTTGATTTGGTTCAAGACAATATAGTTTTTTGTTTCCAACATTAAAATCAAGTTAAAAAGCTAAAGCAAAACATATTTCCAACAACGTTTTAAATTTCATTCAACATTATATTTTCATTTCCATCCAACAATGTTTCCAACAAAATAGACCAAATTAAAAATGTGGACAAAACATAATCATATTCTATAAGAAATATAAAAGACTCAGATTTATCATTCTCTAAAAGTTCAAGTAACACATAAATACATTTTTGAAATAAAAAGCAAAGAAGAATCACAACAAGAGAAAAAATATGTCATTTTATAAAGTTTCCATTGAATTTTTATGAGTATTGGTCTAGGTGAAATATGTTTAATTATTGTTTTTTTATGTTGCGGTTTGATTTAGTTTGGTTGGTAAAATAAAAACCACTAATCGAACCAAACCATGCGGTTGAGTAAAAAAAATGATTCAAATACATTTGAACCAAATGCGATTTTTTGCAGTTTTAGTTTAAATTGGTTCTATTTGCGATTTTTCTATTGGGTTGATTTAGTTTTAAACACTTAACTGTTCACTATTCTTGTGTGTGTTCTAGTATTTGTTAGTTGAAAATATTGTAATGGTATGCGTGTGTTGTGTTTTGGTTTGTATTTGTTGTGCATGGGTGTAACTAACATAAATTAAAATATTTCAAAGGGATAATTGACTATAAGTGGCAGCTTTCAGAAGGTATTTTGCATGTTAATTCCTACCATGTTTACTTAGTTTTTCTCCCATGAATTAAGTTGTCACAGTGTAGACATTAATATATCATGTAAGCATTGTCTCAAAGTGCAAGCATTAATATATCATGAGTTAAAGTGTCTTAAAGCATCATAAGAATTATAGCAAGGCATTATCTCATGGCAAATCATTGTGTCCGGTTCATGTTATTAATAAATTACACTTTTATATGGTGGGGGTGAAAGAAGTTATTATTCTGAAATTTGATTCAATAAAACTAGAAGCATGCAACATCATTCATGAAGTGGTGAATATAAAAAATATGATGAATGGATTTATCTTTTATCCAAGAACTACCGCACACTACATGAGTTTTTTTATTGCAAACATGCGTGTGTGTATTTATATAAAAGAAAATTCTTCCAAGAGAGCACAAGAAAAATTGTTTGTCACATGAACCAATTTACTTGATTATTATCAATTTCAGTCGATGTTTTTCATATAAATATAAAATTTAGGGGTGTATTTGCTCATAACCGTTTTAAATAAAATCCAGATTTTATTTTTTAAAAAAAATTGGAAAAAAAATTACCCTTATGACGTGGCAGTGCCACATAAACGTAGACAATCATCAACCCCGTCATGTTGACCAACGGAGAAAACTAATAGAGATAGCAAATTGACTGACATTTAAATTTTTTTAAGGAGTTTTGCTTTTTTTTTTTCTTTCCAAATTTCGGGGTAATTACAAGATTTTACAAACTTTATTTATAAACAATACACATCATAAAGTTGTAGGGTTTTGTATTTCATTGATTTCACTGTTAAGAACGATGTAGCAAATTGCAACTCACACGTTTGCAAATGGCTTTGGGCGACGAGGTCGTACCATCGACAGTTAGAAATTATTACATACTAACTATTACTAACTTGGTCGCTTATCGTTTTCTTTTTGCAAATATAACACAACATTTCTATATATAGAGTTTGATCAATATTTTAAATATTTATCGATCCGTTCATGGTAGTTGATCATTACTCCATCTTTTTAATTAAAATAAACAAAATTAAAACAAGTACAAAAAATATAATGCAAAAATGCAATAGATAAAACAAATTAAAGGAGAAAATAAAATAAGAGGAGACACGATCTATTTCTAGGATAAGTCCATAACACTTTTTCTTTATTTCTCTGCATAATGTATTCTTCCTCTTCAATAGAGACCAACAATCTGACTTGATATAAAGTTGTATTTTAATCAATATTTTTAAAATTAATTCATTCGTTTCCAGCATAGGTCTAACTAATTTTTTTTACAATTTAATCGTGTTGTACATATGTGCTTCTTTCTTTTGAGATTTTTTATTTTATAAAGATGCATACCAATAAACAGTATAGTCATTGCCTATTTAAGCGGCCTCATCTATTCTCTCAATTCACTTCACTGGTGTTTTCTCACTTGGACTATATATATAATAATAACATGTCGAGAGTACAACCAGCAAATAAGAAACAGAAAAGAGGAGGCAACAACTTGCCTTTTGGAATCATCGAGTATATGTCTAATGATAGTGCGTTAATGTATTCAACTGGCCATTTCATTTTTTTTATTCTTCCTATTCTTGCCCTTTTGTTTAACATATTCAAATATGATAAGTTTTCTTTTTTGTTTCTAACGTTACTGAAGTCTTGCAAGTGAAACTCTTTCTTCAATGTTTAAGGTGGAGGCACACATCAAAGCTGAAACATATCTGAAATGAAAGGTAAATCAATACAAAAAATAGTAGAATATTTTAACAAAACATGAATTAAATTTATTTTTTTATGTCTTTGACGTTTAAAAACTCATATTTAATTTATGTTTTGTTAAAAAATTCTAATATTTTTTGGAAGAGATTCTTATAACTTTCTAATCATTTTTTAAAACTTTCATTTTACATATACGAATATTACAGATCAATTAACTTAAAAGTAAAAATCAAAATGATAATTAAAATTCTATAGAGGACCAAAAGTCAATAATTTGTTTTAGATTGTTCAACAACACAATAACCTTGTTCTGATTTTGTTCAACAACACAAACTTACGGTTACCAATATTTCACCGCTGTTTTCAAAACTGAAGTTCGTCACTTCCATCGACTTGTTAGTTTGATTGTCACTGTTGTCATCTTTGTTATTCTCTCAGTTGGTATTATTGTTCTCTTATCTCTATCGTTGTCGTCATTCTCGTTGTGGTTGTTATTGCACAACTATCTCTACATATCAACTTGCTACTGTCTCTGTTTATCATCATTCTAACTCTAGCCTGAACCATCATTTGAAATATGATTTTCAAATACATTTGATTTTAGTCAAAATATATAATGGTTGTATAATGTTTAATTTTTTCAGGTTTGTTTGAACATTGCGAAGTGGAATCCAATAACCAAAAAAGTCTTCATTATACTACACATAATAATATGAAACAAATTCGGTCATACAAATTTAGAGAATGAATTAATTTTTTATTGGTTAGTTAAGACATATTTTGTAACACCTTAAACCCCTTTAACGCAATAAAACATGCAAATAATACAATTATTCAAAAGTGTTTAGATGTTACATCTTCAATCAATTCAAACATGCATAACTATGCTTTCAAAAGTTCGCAGCGGAAAATCATCATACAAATTTATCACAACAACATAAACAATTCTCCATAACCATGTCATAGGTCTTATAATTCATCACCAAATACAATTTCAATTCTCAAATATAAATGAGTAACAAGTCCCAACAAGACAAAATTAATAACATAAATCTGACACCCTAAATCTAGACCCCGAGTAAAAGAAAAAGAGGTAACTTCAAAGCAGTCTTCGAGCAACTCACAAGCAAAAGCATATCAATCCTGCAAGCCGTCTATCCATTCATACAAATAGGCAGACAAGCAACCAAACGACCGCTGGGGGTTAGATTATATTCCACAAATAATATATAATCGAATACAAGTAAAACAACAAATTCATTTTCAATAATCAATAGATAGACATTTAATTAATTCATTCAACAATTAACTTCCACATCAACATTTTCATCAGGCATACAAATATAATAAAATAACATGCACAATTTCACATTTTCACAACGCACATAATCACCGATTCACATAATCAAGTATGACACATTTCATCAACTATTAAGTGCATGCAATGTTTTAGACACTTCTACATGCATGTGGTACCAATTGGATTCTGAAGATAATTTTACCACTATGAATCCACCAACGTAACAAACACTGACAATTACATTCTTTCACCAAGAGAATCAACACGATTGTGAATGCATGGACTTTCAAGTAAAGACTCGACAATGCACAAATCACCAATTCCATATTATATAATTTACACCATCATATAATATCTTTGCCAAATTCACCAATTGCATTATCAAGTATTTAAATCCACACAATCAAAATGTCATAATCAACAAAAGAGTCGTTGCCAAAATTATCACCAACATTTATCACAACAAGAAACATTATTATTTCACAATTCACCAAATCGCATAAAGACGAATATTTCTCCACATCATGATAACAAGCATTTAATACAACAATCAAACATTGTTTCATTCTAAAGTCACCATGTTATCATATTTACAAAGCCATTTGCAAGTTATAAGATCATAAAAACTCATTTTGACAAAGTTAGTCTATTTTCACAAAATCGCTTATTTCCAATTTATTTCACCAAAAGAAGGCATTCACGTCCAAATACGTCAACATATCATATTCACATATCACATAGCATCAGAGAAATGCATTCATGTTATCATCATTTCATAATTCCGGTTATTTCTAAAACTTCACTAAGTTCGTCTCATTTTCTCATTTTTCAAAAAGAATTTCATTTACAAAGCAAGACCAAGTCTTAAGCTCACATATACCTTGCATGATCATTCTAATCTTATTGCTACATAAATAAAACATAACTCCGTCATTTTATTCGAGAAAAACAAGTTTCGAAAAATTGCAAATTCTTGACCATTTTCAACGAAGTTTCATAAAAATCATTTTGATCTAATCCAAATGATGTTTCTGTAGGTTTTCAACTTAAAACATCAGTTAAACACATCAAAAGAAACACTTATGGGTGTTTGAAAACGACCCCAATTGCCCGAAACACCAAAAACCATGGGTTTTGTCCTGAACAACTCACCATGGCAGAGACTAGCTCGCCAAGCGAGTTACCCAGGAACAGGGAACCCAAATTTTTGGGTTCCTATCGGGAAGTCACACAAAATCTTCCCAAAAACCCTGATTGTGATCCCCATTGACCCAAAAACGTTACCCAAACTTTGTTATTAGTTATCATACATCACAAGGCAATCAATATACTTATGAACACGAATTCATAACACCGTTTCATCACAAATTCAACATCAAACCCATTTTTCACCAAAAACTCATATCTTCCCAATTTTCATCCAAACTCCACAACAACACCAACAATTCAAACCCCAACAACATACAAACTTAAACAAACATACATTAAGTGATTTGAAACATGTTTGAACATTAATCGCTTACAAAAACTCACTTGGGTTGACCTAGTGGTATTGACTTGGGATCTGGGAGTGTGCTCATCTTCGAAGTTTTAGGTTCGATTCTCTCTGGTGTCAATTTAGGTGGGCTAATTTAACTTCTTCAAAAAAAATCACTCACAAAATTCATGGTTTACACCTAATTAAGCAAAAATCATCAAAACAATTTAGTTCAAACATCAACTATAAACTTGAACTTATAAACACCTCAATTTCATAAAATTCAACATACCCATAATTACACATCAAATAGGAGCACGACAATTAACATTTAAAATCATAAAAATCATAATTCATACAAATAATCTAACAAAATCATACAAACGATCTAAATTAAAAACACAACCAATATCAAATACATTCACGCCATTATATTGAAAATTATATGTTTAAAGTACAACAAATACTGATAGTAATTCTATAATTGTTGTCCGTGCATCTCACGGGTAGAGATCTAGTTATTAGGATAACACAAAAAAGTGCGGATGGCTCTCAATTTCGCGTAAACAAACAAACTAACATTAAGTGGTGTACAATTCATTTTTAGAATAAGTCCAAACAAATTAAAGGAGGTACAATCTATTTATAGGATAAGTCCATAACACTTTATCTTTATTTTTCTGCATAGTGCATACTTCCTCTTCAATAGATACCAATAATTTGACCTGACCTAAGGTTGTATTTTAATTAATATTTTTAAAATTAATTCATCCGTTTTCAGCATAGGTCTAACTAACTTTTTTTACAATATGACCATGTTGTACATATGTGCTTCTTTCTTTTGAGTTTTTATTTTATTTTATAAAGATGCATATAAATAAACAGTACAGTCACTGTCTATTTAAACGGCTTCATCTATTCTCTCACTTCACTTCACTGATATTCTATCACTTAGAGTATATACTATTAACATGTCGAGAGCACAACCAACAAATAAGAAACAGAAAAGAGGAGGCAACAACTTGCCTTTTGAAATCATCGAGTATATGTCTAATGATGGTGTTAAGGTATTCAATTGACCATTTCATACTTTTTTTTCCTTCCTATTTTTGTCTTTTTTTTAAAAAAAAACATATTCAAATATGATAAGTTTTCTTGTTTCTAGCTTTACTGAAGTCTTGTGAGTGAAACTCTTTCTTCAATGTTTGAGGTGAAGACACACATCAAAACTGAAACATATCTGAAATGAAAGGTATATCACTGTAAAAAATAGTATAATATTTTAACAAAACATTTTTTTTTTAAGTTTTCGACGTTTAAAAATTCATATTTAATTCATGTTTTGTTAAACAATTCTAATATTTTTTTGGAAAAGATTCTTATAACTTTCTAAACATTCTTGAAAAATTTCATTTACATATACGAATATTACATATGAATTGACTTAAAAATAAAAATGATAATTAAATTTTTATAAAGGACTAAAAGTCAATAATTTGTTTTAGATCGATTAAAACCAAAATCTAATATATTTATTGAGATGAAGAATATATTTAATCTTTGTTCAAAATAAATAAATATATCTAACCTTAGTTTTTATTTATTTTCTAGTCGCAACATTACATTGTCCGACTCTCCAAGGAAGAGAAGAGAGTGGACCAAGGTAGCAATTGTGGATGTTTTGTTTCGGAACATTAGTGACGTAAGCAAAAAGTTCCTTTCACCCTTAAACCCTCGCCATTCACAATTTCTCTGCAAAACCCTAATAACCCTCTCACAAATTCTCCACTACTATCTCAATCGCATCCCAATGATGGAACAAAACTCAGAACAAGACAATCGTGAACTCTACGCAATCCTTAACCTCTCACCCGAATCCTCCGACGAAGAAATCCGCAAAGCTTATCGTCAATGGGCACAAGCTTATCATCCTGACAAGTACCAAAATCCTCTCATGAAAGATGCTGCTACTGAGAATTTTCAACGAGTTTGCGAAGCTTATGAGATTCTTTCAGATCCGAATAAGAGACAGGTTTATGATATTTATGGTATGGAAGGGTTGAAATCTGGTTTGGAACTTGGTTCGAGGTTGGATAGAGCTGAAGAGATTAAAGCCGAGTTGGAGAGGTTGAAGAGAAGAAGGGAACATGAGAAGATGGTGGCTAATTTTCAGTCTTCCGGGACGATTTTGGCTAATTTGTCTGTGCCGCAGTATTTAGATGGTGATGGTCTCTTTAGAGGGTATGGTATTTCTCTTTGTTCATCTTATAACTTTATTGTTTTTAATTTTTGAAATGTGTGTGTATTGTTTGAATATAACTGATGGCTGATAATCTAGCTGATAGTGGATGAGTTTAAGCGAATAGTTGATAAGCTAGCTTGTAGTTGGTAGCGGATAAGCCAGCGTATTGAAATGGTAGTGTTTGGTAAAATTAGTTGTTGCACTGGCTGATAACTTTATTGTTTTTAAGTTTTGAAGTGTGTGTGTGTATATTGCTAAAAATGCATACCTTTTTGTTGGAATGGTTTTAAGTTTTGTTTGTTAAAAATAACTGATAACTGATAAGCTAGTTGATAGTGAATGAGCTTATAGCGGATAGCAGATAAGCTAGCTTGTAGTTGATAGCGGATAAGTTAGTGACAAAAGAAGACCTAGAAAAACTATAATAGAAACTACTAAGAAAGGACTAGAGATTAATGAGTTGTAGATTAGATGGATAGTAGTCAAATCACTAGAGGCAAAAGACGACCTAGAAAAACTATAAGATAAACTGTTAAGAAAAGTCTAGGGATTAATGAACTGGATATAGATATGATAGAACATTGCAGCATTGTTTGAATCATGTAGCTGAAGCTTGATTGTTGTTGTTGTTGTTGTTGTGTGTGTATTGCTAAAAATGCATATACCTTGTTGTTGCAATGGTTTATCGATATTGAAACTCGAGTGTTAATGTAAGCAATGATGGATAAAAACTGAAATCTCCTGGATGATATTATGCCCTGTGTTCTTGATTGAATTTTTATAGAAATATGTTCGTGGTCCAAGAGGTGTCAGCTCAATGGTAGCTGGACTTTGTAATCTCAAGGGACAGAGTTCGAATCCCACCTAAGACAATTTAAAATGGTCATTAATGCCACTTTTATAAATAAAAAGTTTCCCCTTCCTCAATTATTTTAAAAAAAATAAAAATGTTCCTGACAGTTAAATAATTGCTTCTTGTTGCGATGCATGTCTTGAGTTGAGATACCCATCCTTAGGATTTCATTTGATTGTTGATGTTTTTGTGTGTGATGTTTCTGACCATCAGAATGGCAATGACGAGTGAAGTTCAGTCTCAATTGTCAAAACGAAATGTTGTTGGGATTGGCGGCAATTTAGCAGTTGAAGGACATCAAGGTGGTGGAGCTGCTAATGCTGTATTAAGTCATCAACTTTCTGAGGCTTCGTCAATAGAATTTATTGCTTCAGCCGGTTTACGTTCACTAATTGGAGTGCAGACATCACGGTTGGTTATTTGCTTTCTGCAAATCTATTTGAACAGTGTTCTTTTGTCAGTCCTAGTGATGATTTATGTGTTTCTCGTGCATCATGCCCCAGCGTTATATCATCACACTCATCTGCAACAGCAGGCTTAACAATGTCTTTGAGAGATGGTTCGTTGAATCTTTCTAATGCATGGACCCGCCAACTGTCAGAAACAACAAATGGACATGTACGCTCTTCTATGCCTTGGACTTTTCTTTCTCATCTATGGTGTCATAACAAGATGAAAAATTGTACATAACATTGTGTGGATATGCATAGATCAGCTTAAAATAAGATCGATTTAATGATAACTATGGAATTAATTAATTTTACTGTGAGATTTGTTGATATCAAGATAATGTCCACTGCATCTGACTTTCAACCAGATAACTAGGATTACTTTGTATAAGCAACATACTAAATTCAAGGGAACAAAGGAATGATCTGTCTGCATGGTTTAGAATTTCTAACTGTGGGGGCATATTTTTCGACCTTGTAATAGACGAGTGTCAACAAAGTTTGTATGTTTGGTACTTTATCTAGCCAAGTTCCTTAAAATATAATTTGTGCCAGAATTGGCTCATATAAGTGTTGGCCAATTCAAACCATTGGTGAGCTGGGCTTTTTGTTGCCTCAGGGATTATGAAACAGATTTGAAATATTCTCTATCTGTGATATGTTCTTCTCACGTGTATTTCAGATACAACTCATGTTGGGATCACAACCATCTGTAGCTGTAGGGTGGAAGAAAGAAGACGAGAGAAGGACTGCCACTGCAGATGTGAAGGTACTTCTTTATTTTCTGCAAAATCAGTCATTTGTACTGGAAATTTTAGTACCATATATTGATTAAAAGTTGTACAGTATGATCCACCATTCTACTCTGAAAAGGAGAGGAAAAAGTGACAGATCATGTGCTTCCATCTTTAGAATAATGGTCTTTGATGTTGCTAATCTGTATAGAGAAATTTATGCCTTTTATCTTTTCCTATACTAAATTCTTTCTCAACTCCTTTAGCTCGGCACAGGTCCTTTCGAGACATCAGCTCGGTATACTCATCGCTTTTCTTCTAAATCTCATGGCTGCATTGGAGGAAGATTTGGGAGGTATGCAAATCTGATTAGCTGAAAATTTAGCTGGGGTGTCTGTTTCCAAGTTTCCTCTTTGTTTTTATTTTGAGGGAATAGTATACCATACCATCGTACTTAGATTTTGGTGACTAAATGCTTGCAATGTCACTGTATTATTGGCAAAGGTCTATTGTGGATACTTGATAACATAAATATTTTGTTTGTCGAATATTGACTCGAAATCCAACTAATTTTACTCGTTTCCATTGTTCATACTTTTTTTTTTTTTAATCTTAATGGTATATTTATAAAAAAGAAATTATTGCTGTAGATTGCATTGAATCATGTCCATTGTGGAATCATGTTTTTTTCAAAGCTCAATAGGGTTAGTTGATCCATCTAGTCAACACCTCCTTTTGAGAATTGATTAGGAATGGTTGCATATTTCAGTTCCCCTTAACATTGAATAATAAGAGGTTCCTTAGCCACTGACATTCCATACACCATCGTTTCTTTTGTTTTTATGCTGGGGTCTATTTTCTTGTTGGGAAAACTGCGAATGTATAAAAAATGGCATCTAATATCTCTCAAAGAAGGAAATTTTCCTCTTTATGGGAATCAAAATGAAAGGATGAATTTTTTCTTCTCTTGATTAGAATTAAATTGAAAGGGAAAGGCCAGGATGAAGTGTTGAGCTGCTGCATTCGGATTCTTTAAAGCAGTGGTTTTATTGAACATTTTTCTATTGAGGAATCTCATTCAACATATATAAGAGATGGTGTCATGGTAACTGCTTTTCTGCAGATGGTAGTGTTGGAGAGTCAAAAGAATTAATTAATGAAATTTGAAGATATTGATAAAGGTATTAGGAAACATGTCTGTTGTCTAGGTTGAAGTAAAATAGAGCATATTGAACAAAAATTAGCAAGAGACAGAAATTTCAGTGTAGAGGTGAAAATTGGAGAATATACAACTCCACAAGGCGTTTTAAAAAGATGATGACGTTGCAATGAATAAGTGATTACACAATAAAAAGTAAGATTGTGAATTGAGGTAGCTACAGTTGTAAAAAAGATGATACAGTCTCATCTTAGGTGGTTTGACATGTGTGGAGACGACCCAGGGAAGTTCTACTTAGGAGAGTTGACCAGATTAAACATGAAATTTAGACTGGACAGGTCAATAGTTAGAATTTAGAAATGTAGGAGACCAAGAAAATTTATATCCCAAACCTTAAAGAGAGATCCAGGGATAAATGATATATCTTTTAAATTAAATAAAAGTTGGGAAAACTGCACTATCTTTTAAATTAAATACTTGATAGCCTATAGGTGGTTATGCTAATAGATAAATGCTAATTTTACTCATTGACATTAAATTTTTGGATTTGTATGCTATTTGATTTTGACATTAAACCATTTGAACTTTTAGCTCTTCCATTGAGATGGAAGTTGGTGGTGGAAGGAAGTTATCCAAATTCAGTACTGTGCGCTGGTTGTATGTAGTAGGACTTCAGGTAATGCATTTAATGATTTCTTTTACAATTAACCATGTTTATCGTTCATGTCTTTGTTTCCGTGATTAATTATAGCGGGTTTAGGCTTAGGGTGAAAATCTTGTATTAACTGTTACTATTTAAACTAAAAACAAGAGAAGTGCTAGCAACACACTCTCTAACATACACTTTCTAACACACTTTTTAAAAGGGCAGCCGGGTGCATTAATGCTCCCGCATATGCTGGGTCCGGGAAGGGGTCCCACCAATTGGTGTATTGTAGGCAGCCTTACCTTGTTTTTTACACATGTGGCTGTTTCCAGTACTTGAACCTGTGATCTTTCAGTCACGTGACAACAACTTTACCGTTGCGTCAAGGCTCCCCCTTTTCTAACACACACTCTTTGATTGGTTAAAATTAACATTGTTTCCATTGAATCATGTGGGACCCATATAAATATGGTGGGACCTACACTAGCTTTTTCACTCCCCTTTTCCTCACCATACTAAAGAGACTGGCATGATTTATGGGGCTCTACTTGTTAAAATACCCTGCTAAAATACTATGCAGTTTGTTAAGTTCTAGATCCAACCATCAAAAAGTTTATTTGGGATATGGTACTTTAATGGTCCAAAAAATAACTTTTCCTCTTAAAATACCCCATCCAAATTTTGAATTAGGCCATATTATATTTTTAATTTGTCACATTGATGGTTCCTTGTTTCCAGTTTCCACCTATGGAAATTTGAAGATTCCATTTCATGATCCTCCCTTCCCAACACTTTAGTGTTCCTCCCTTCCCCACGCGTTAGGGTTCAATGCAAGATGTTTTTTTTTCCCTTTGTTAATGATTTCTTGTATAAACTATCATACTATTTATTTAACCTTTTCAGGGTATTTCCTGGAGATTTGAATTCTGCCGTGGGGGTCAGAAGTTGATTATTCCTGTAAGAAGAGTCTTCTTTACATGTTTAACCTGATAGATGCTAGACACCATTTTGGGATTTGACTTTTATTCAGATGTTTTATATATGATGGTTTGTGTGTAATTTCTTTCTGATTGTTAAGATATGCTCTAAAGGCCTGTCAAGATTGAACTATGCAATATGCCTTCTTAGACTAGCTATATAACCGATTACCAGAAATGAGATAGTTTATTTAGTTGAGGAGCTCATTTTATTATTATTATTATTATTATTATTATTAGAGTAAATTACACCACCCTCCCTTGAGAAGTAAATTAAATTTTACTCCACTCCCCTAAGAGATCCTTGAAGCCACCATTTTACTTCTCAAGGGAGGGTAGTGTATATTTTATTCTCCCCCCAAAAAAGTTGACTGCTATCATAAGAATGGATTGGAGCGTAATACATATCAACTTTAAGCCACCATTTTATGTCCAAAATAAAACTTTAAGTCACCATTTAAGAAATCAATTTTCATTTCTTTGAAAATTTTATTGTTAGTTTAATGATTTTAGAATATAAAATTCTGCCAATTCTCTGGTGCACAAGTGAAGCAAGCCTTGCATCATGGACAACTTAGTTTTCACCATTGGACCAATAAATCCCACCATTAGATCGAATGAGATATTGATATGACTTGTTGATCCAATGGCGGAAAGAACACTTGTGCATGGTGCAAGCCATTTTACTTGTGTACGTGAGACAGAGCCTATACAGTTTTATTTTAGATAGGTTTTTCTTTTAATTGGCTTTAGTAATTTGTCCAAAATTAAAGAAATAATTGCATTACAAGTTTGATTATATTAAAATGGACGTAAGATTTTATTAAGGGATGGAAGTGTAGATTTTAACTTAAAAGGGGAGGGGGATGTAATTCAAACTTCTCTCAGGGGAGTGAACTCTAATTTTCTTTAGTATGTTTTACATAAGAAGGGGGAGGGTATATATTTTAACAAAAAAAGGGAGGGTAGTGTAATTTAAGCATCTCTTAGGGTAGAGGAGTGTAATCTACTCTTACTATTATTATAATATTGATTTTGACTATCCTACCTTGTTTAGCTTCCTTTGTGAACTTCGGTACTGTAATTACCTTGAAACCTAATGTAATTGCTGAAAAATAATTTAGAAAATGTATACATTTTTATAATCTTCATATAGTGCAGCAATTTAAATTTGCTTGTTTGACTTATATTGTTTCTTACTTGTTATATATGTATTATTACTTGCAGATTTTGCTGACGAATCATTTGAACCCTATGTTTGCTACTGGAGCATTAGTTATTCCAGCATCGTTTTACTTTGTTCTGAAGGTGAATTCATATTATCTTTACGTTGATAACCTACTTGTTGAACCGTTTAAGTATTGTCAGTGTTATCTGGTAGTTTATTTTGTGAAGAACTATAAATATTTTTTATTCATGTTATTGTTAGTATTTTCCGTAAGAGAAATTTTTTTTCACTTGTTTTCCTCTTTACAATGATAATTTGCTCCCATAATATTTCCCTTTAGCTGAAGAGGTGTGAATCCAAATAAGTCATCATTATTCAGCAGGGTGAATTTTGGTTATTTAGAGTTTACTTTTCAATACAAATTAATTAAAAACTATATGGTTGCCTGCAATGGTCTCCATTGGAACAAAATAACACGCACAACTTACATCATCGAAGAATATAGCTAGCTCCATACTTGCTAATAATTTTCCCTTTCTAAATTATGATTGTACCTTTTCTAGTTCACAAGGTTGTCAGCTATTTTCGCTGCTACATTTATATTGATTCTTATTGCCTTTTGTTTTGCCATTAGTTACAGATCACCACTTTTTATCACAAAATATCTCTGGTGCAGAAATACCATACGAAGAATCAAGATAACTACTATTTTTTAGCTAATATAACATATGCACTCGTTTGATTTATTGAACAGCTTGGTGACATGTCCCTAATATTTAGCTAATTTAGATAACTTGTTTTGCTCAGAGATGCGCTTCTAATATTTGAGTTGTGTTTGCAGAAATTTGTCATTAAACCGTATTACCTTAAAAGGAATAAGGAGAAGGCTCTAGAGAAGGAGGGAAAAACTTCTACTCAGGTATGGGTGATTTTTATGGTATTAGCTGAGTAGTGGTGTTAGGATTCAATACTTGTGTGTCGTTGTTTCTGGTGTGTAACTTGTACTCTCATGTAAGATGGCCTATATTTTCTGTCTGTGTGATAACTACGTTCATATACACTTTTAATAATTTGGGATTTACTTGTCAATGCATGATACATGCACAATTGCGCACCTTCCTATGATTAATGAAAAAAATACTGTATCAGGAATTAGATTAACAGAATATATTAACAACTTACAAAGTGAAGCAAATAAATATTAAAGATTTGAAAAACCAATATATAAGAAAACCAATATTTAATAAATAATGAAAAAGGAACGGACATTTTATTTTATAATTGGGAAAAAATACCGCAGAAAAAGGAGGAAGAAAGAAATATATAAACAAACTGAAAAAAGATTAACACTTCCTAAATGGTCGTGGTCGCCATGGTGGTGGTGGTCGTAGTGCAGTGGTGGTTGTCGGAGGTGAAGAGAGAAGAGAGTTGAGATGCGATGAATGAGAAGAGACGAGAAGTCGAGATGTAAATGTTTATTTTTTTTTGAAGAAATTTGAGATGTAAATTTTAACATAAACAACCTTTGTTTTTTAGGGTTTTAACCCATTTGGGTTTCTAGTAAAAAAGAAACATGTGGGCCTGGGTTTGGGTCAGGTCTCAAGGCCCAATTTCAGTTTTCTCTCTTTTTTTTTAGTTTTTTCCGTCATGGCCACCCAACTTCATTGTGTCTGCCATGTGAAAACCAATACGCTACCGCCATTGTATGGCAGTCTGTCAAAATTCTGCCCCCACCTTTTTTACAACACCACATTAGTATGTATGATACCTGTTTGCTTGAATGTAAGATGCCAGCCTGTAAATCCCTGATTGAAATCCATTACTACTTAACACATCCTATTTCACTCTAAACAAGTCTATAGTTGGACAATCAGATTTTTTCCTACGAGTCACAAGTTCAATGCCTATTTGGACGGTGAATCTTTATAAATTTTCAATTGTACAGCCAGTGGCCTTTAGTTACCCTTTCATTTCATATCTAGGTATCTAGCATTAGCCCAAAATACAGAGGGAGCTAGAATACGATTACTCCAAATGCCTCCTTTTAGTTCTTGGCTGTGATATCAAATAGTCAAATACAAATTCAGTTTGAGTCCTAATCATGAGGCTTACAAATGAGTTTTTCTCCGTTTTCTGGACTTAGACAAGTTTTTTCATTTATTTCCTGTCTGCATAAATGCGTGCATTTTGTTCCACTTTTTAGAAGTTACATGTCTTCCATAGAAGACATATCAGATCTGTTTTTGGTGAATAATATTGAGTTAACTTAACACCCCCTTCCTCTGCTTCCCCGATTGTGCAGGTTCAAGAAGCAAGGGCAGCAGCAGAAAAAGCTCAGAAATTACAACAAAATGTAGCTAATAGGAAAAGAAACAAGCAATTAGAAACGGGTGGACTGGTTATTATGAAAGCGCTATATGGAAGTGATACAATTTTGAACAACTTGTATTCGTCAAATGGAACAAGTTTTGAATCTACTTCAGGAGTCATTGATGTTACAACACCTCTGAATTTTCTAGTGGGTGATTCTGGTCAACTTAAGGTATGGTTCCTTGCTTTCTCTCAAAAGTTATTCTTGACGTATGTTAATCACGAAGTTTGATAATTTTCAACAGTTAATTGTTCTGCTTGCTTATCCACATGAATAAAGATAATGCAATATATGTATATAGGATGGAATGGAATAGTGTGCTGCAAACTCCTTTGATTAGGCATGATGGGTTAAAATTGAAATTTTGAGATAGTGATTGGAGACAGTAACAGAAAGTTAAGTATAGGGTTATACTTTTCTGTTTAATTTCTTGGACTGACATTAAATTTCTGAACCTTAAGTTTTACGTCAAAGAGATTTATGTTCTAAAGATGTGGTAAAGTTGTGTTTTCATTTTTCAATACATGTATTTGTTGACCAATTCATTTAACTCAACTCTGAAGTCTTAGACAATTAATCAACACTGTAACATTCCTTTATCGCAAAGATGCAAAAACCTACTTGAAAGGTCTTTCAAGTGAGAGTTCACTCAGAAGCTACCACTTGTATATTTTTCGTAACAAAAGCTGCTACTAGTGTGAATTAATGGCTGAATTCTGAGCAATTAATCCAGTAAAATCCTATTTAATGATATTTCTGAGGCCATATTGTAACTTTGCCAAAATTAAGTTTTGGGAGCACACATGAAATAATGAACTTCCTATTTGTTGATGCAGCTTCACGAAGGTGTAAAGAAATCAGGAATCATGGGATTTTGTGATCCTTGTCCAGGAGAAACTAAACTGCTGTATGTAGAGTACGCTCATGCCGGCAATCAACACAAGGTATTAGCTGTTGCTCTTGTTACTGTTTAAAAAGTTCGGAGTATAAACCTTTTGTATCTGGTTGGTTGTATGGGCTAATTAAATTCTTTTAAACAGGTATTGGTTGGTGACTATGAAGAATTAGTGATACCCCAGGGCATCCACAGGATATAAACAAATAGTACTATACACATTTATATCATTGTTACCCTGCAGTTTTGCCTTGTTTACATACTTGAGGTAAATTATTTTGTACTGTTAAATGGAATTACAAGAGGTACCTTCAATCTACAATTTTCAGGCCAGTGGTATCTTTAATTTTTTAGCTTAATTAGTCTTTTCCTTCTGTTACGCCCTGCAAATGATGAAATAAGGGCGTTTTAGGATGTCATCGTAGTATTTGTCACACTGTTGTGCTCTATGCTGTGTTAACTCTGCTGCCGGACCGCAATTTTGTGTGATGTTCTTTTATTGTTCATTGGTTGCCATTGCCCAACCATATAAGTTCATTCTTGCCCAATGGCTGTAATTTTCATTTAGGTTTTGTTGTTGGTAGTTGATACACCAGAAGTTACAATAACAACCGGGAATAACATTGAGTGCCGTGACATTTTTGTATCGGTTCACTTCATTTTCCTTTTATCAGCCTAGGCACTGATTTTACATTTGTAGCTTGATAATCAAAAGGCTTGATTACCGTCTCATGCAACTTCTAGTTGGCTCGTGAATGACAACTTAATAAGGATTTAATGTTGTCTGAGTAATCTTTTTGTAATATATCATATCATCTTCACCACTTTATGCATTACATCGTGGAGAAACACCGATTCTATTCAAAGTTCCGTTTCTATCTTTATTTTTGTTCCGCCGAAAAATAAGTCATGCTTAGCTGGTTGGTTGAATGTTTAAGGTTGCATATAAAATTATTCGTTTTTGAAATGGTATGTTTTCACTTATTTATGTATATACGTATCAAAGATATGAATTCAATAGTCATAATCTTTTTAGAGCAACCCACCAAGCTGGAAATAATCATTTGGCAAAGATGACTTGCATTACACATTTTCAACACCAAGACTTCCTGCTACTGAATTTGAATCAACTACAATTTTCTTAATATAAAGCAATTTTTAAACCGGTGTAAGTTGGACGAAACTTTTAGCCATGATGGTTGAGCAAGCCTGAATTTTAGAGAAAAATTGATCAGATACATACCTTCCTAATCGACTCCAAAAGAACTCACAACAAGTCTTGCTTCTGCGTGATAGCTAACAATTAAGAACAAATTTTAATGTTAAGTGAGTTAAAGAAAATGCTAACAAATGTCTCTGGAGCCGAAGTTAAGATAATAAATATAGTAAAAATATTTTAAAATTAGTATAGTTAAACTTTTACAAGTGTAAAAAAATGTAAAAAAAAAAGAAGTTATTTTCAATATTTATTTTTTGTTCCTTAACTGATGTCTATGAGACATTAATTATATAAAACAAGCAAAATTATTTGCTCTTAAATTCCCTTTTTAAATTTATTGCCCAACAAATATATCGGGTTTATAATATAGACTATATACATGTAAATTAAATATAATGAATAAGTAAAAGCAAAATTTTGGTTATAACAGTAATAAGGGGAGTAATTACAAAGCATAGGTAGTAAAAGTATTGGATGTTTGTTGGGAATGATTGGAGCGACAGCAGGGTCGTGTATTTTCTGTAACATAGCGACCAAATCCAACTCCAACACCATTCTCCACTCTGTTAGTCTTCGTGTGTTTATCTTCAATTTTGTTGTTTCTGTTTCCTCGTTTCTCTCTAACTTTCCAAATCCGAAACTACAGGATGATAAGGTTGTTGCTTTTCGGGATATTAATCCATCTGCTTTCAGGTATTTCCAATTCATAATCATAGGTTTATGTATCAATTTCATAATTTTCAATTTTAATTAGTGTTATAGAAATCACTTATTCATAAGTGCTTATGCCATAAGCTGCAAAATAATTTGTTTATTCAAAATGAACTTATTGAGGTGATCAATTTGAACCTGGCAAATTTTAGGCATTACTTAGTGGTTCCTGTGGAGCACATTCCTACTGTTAAGGATCTTCAGAGAAGAACTGAAGATTATTCTTTGGGTAAATAATAAGCTTATAGCTGTAAGAACTTCACAGTTTAAATTTTGTGTAGATTTTCAAATCTGATCAGTTCCATTTCATGTTTTCCTTCTTTATACAGTGAGTCATATGTTAGATGTGGGGAAAATGTTATTAGTCAGAGATGCACCTCACTCAAAGCAGTGCAGGTATTTGAGAGTTATATACAACTGCAATTGCTTTATTACTCTATTTGTTCCTTTTTAACCGTCGTCGTTTTTGTACATAAATTGTTTTTATTTACTTGTTGTTTTCAGAGTTCAAGACAACTTTAACAAATGTTTTATTAATAATACCCTTAACTATTTATTGGAGATAGAGAAATAGGTGGACTGATATAACCGTAAAATTTATTGGTTTTCCCTGGTATGTGTAAATAACCTTAAAACGACAACTAAAAAAAGAATGGAAGGAGTATTACACTGATCCCGAATGCTGAATTCAACTGCAAAATTGCTGCCACCGACTATAACTTGCATTGTTGGTTTCATGCTCATGATGGCCACTAAAGCATAACTTGGTCACATTCTGATTTTCACTAGCAAATCCCAAATGCTCCCATGTTGTTTTGTTGTGTTACAGTTGTTTAACTCGGACTATAATCAGTAGCTTTCTATGAAGCAGAACACTTTTCTAACTGGGAAGGTCATTTGTATGCTGCAATAGAGTGTTATCTGTGAATTTGGGTTGTCTATGTGCATGAGATATTGGAACATGTAGATATATTTTTATCAACCCTTTGCTGATGCATAAACATTTGAGGGTTAATTTCTTGATGTCTGTTGAACATTAAGTTTAACATTCAAGGTAACTACGGAGAAAAGGAGAGTTGAAAAATTTAGGGACATATAGAGATAGATTGGAGATTGATTGCCCATTTATACTTAATTTGACTTGCCTATATTCATCAGTCACATTATGATATTTAAAAATAAGATTTTGATCTTTGAATACGCAAGTGAAACCTAGGGTACTAAAGTTTACTGAATTTCTTGAACAAGGACTCAATACCATGACTAGAGAAGCAAGAACAGAAATTGAACACTGGAACTACTGCATTAAAAGCAGGATGTTGTTTTGACCTGAAGTTAACATCTGTTCTTCAACAAAACATGACCATGTGATTTTTTGTCTGACATATTTCATACAGATTTGGCTTTCATCAACCTCCACTAAATTCTGTTAACCACCTACACCTGCATTGTATGGCGCTACCATATACACCCAGGTATTAATCTTTCTGGATACGCCTGCTTAATATTATTATGTATGCTGTGTGAATATTTAAAAATGCCCCTTCATGAATTTAAGCAGATGGAGATGTATAAAATACTTGTCTTTCGGACCACTTGGTTTCATTGAAGCGGAGAAGTTTCTGGAAAAGATAAAGCCTTTGCCCAAAGTTCATTCAAAAGTATAAATTATTGTGAAATTTTTGTTTAAAGTTATAATACAATCCCTGCAACGTAATTGCAAGTTTCAACATAACTGTGCCAATTAGAACTCCAGGTTGTGATGGCTATCATACTAAGCAAACACTAGCATCAACAACTTTCTCCGGCCTTAAAGAAATTCGTCACACTTGAGAAAAGTAGACACATCTTAGTCTGGTACTTTGCAGCTGTACTTTATTCATTTCTGGTTACCTAGACGTGAGTTGTCTTCGAGACTTGGGTTTGGAATGTGTTATCAAGAATCACATGCTTAGTTTTAGTTTTTGTCACAGACATGGGGATGAAACTGAAAGTAACAAAAAACACTAAAAAAGTACTTAGATGAACTGTTTTTTCTCTTTAGTTGTCTCTTTCTATGAGCCCATTACATACGCCATTGGAATAGTGGCTCTAATGGAGTGGAGGTGAAGTGGGGGAGATTGTGACATGCAGTTCCAGTATGGACGGGTTATGTCCTAATTGTGGGTTGTATCTTTTAGATTATTGCTTGAATTGTCTAATTTTTTTATAGAATTGATTTGAAGAATTGAAACCAAGAGAAATAGAGGTTAAAAAAAATTGATTTTGCTTGGATAGTAATAATTTTATCTTTTGATGCTAGCAAGGGCTGTTATTCAAACATGCTATTAAAGGTTTTGTTTCTCCTATCCACTTGGGTTGGCATTTACTGCTGGTTTGAGAGTTTGGAGTGTGTTACTTTCAAGGTCTTAAGTTCGATTTTGCATGTATATAACTTTACTTTGACTTTAAATGGGTCCTCTGCAAGTGGGTTGTGGGATTGGACCCATTTAATATATTTTTAACTTTTAAGAGGTGTTGTGTTGATATCTTGGAAATATAGAGTGCTTATTAAGTATTACTGCTAAAAAAAGAGAAATTCTAACGTGTACCTCTAGGAGACTCTTGAAGATTTAATAAATGGTAAGTATTTATGAAGAGACGTGTATTCAATGCATTAGAAATTAAAATATTTGACTTTTCAAAAGAATAATTGCTTATTATGAAATGTTTAAAGAGAAATTCTAACGAGTACCTCCCTCGAGTGTTTGGACTGTAATTTAAAACTCTTCACGTATTCTAAGCACTAAGCCGCAGAGAGAGAAGTACAACATTTTCCTACGAGCAAATAATAACTCCTTAACCAACCGAGACCGACCCAACGGATAAACCAAGTGTTTGGTTTGAGAAAACATTTATATTTTAATCCCCCGCTTTTACTTTTAATTATCAAGAAGCCGTGATAGTATTTTTAAAAACTTGTACAAGAAACAATGAATAATAGTTTTGTTCCTCTAAAAAAATGATAATAGTTTTGTTTTAAGTAGAAATTATTTCAATATTAAACATCAATATAAGAATTTTATTATAATCTGAAGTTAAAACAGAAAAGTGTTTTCTAAAGGCAAGTATTGACATGGACAAATGACGTCATATATTTAGAGACCAAAATGTGTAAAACTGTGTTATACAATTAACATTTTTGAAATTGAATAAACAAGGAAAATGAACCGATTGGTAGTTTTCAATATCCAGCTATCATTTTTTACATGTCAACATCTTTCAATGTGAATAAACAAGAAAAATGAGCAGATTGATGTGTAAAACTATTGAAACTACTCGTGATTATATTAAATTAAATTATCGAGCCAAACCTACGACTATATTTTTATGGATATACTCTACAAAATTGGGAGTTACTTCACTAGCAGTGAAAGATCTTCGTGGGTAATATTGGCAGAACAATCTTATATGCTTTGCCAGAACATTTATATAGATATTTTGCAGTATGCCAACTAGACAAACCTTTGTGCACCAAAATCTTGCAAGCACCCCGTAACCTCAAAAGTGCCAGTAGAACGAGTATGACAGTTTTGGATTCACAAGAAAGGAAGTATCGATAATCAAAGTAATGGGCATGCTAACAGCTGTAAAACATAAACTGTTGAAACATTTTTAGCAAAAATGGTAGAGTTCTTCAATTATGTGGTTGAGAATAATAATCAAAACTAAAGATAATCCACAATGTGAGATTTTGTGGGTAAAACTTACATAAAACATCTGGCATTCAGGACAGTATTTAAAGTAAAAATTTCCAAATGACTAGATGAGTTAGGCTTTGTAGGATTGGCATGCTAGATTGCTAGTTTAAGAGGTGTGTACTATCATGCGTAAGCTATTGCTAAAGTGAACTTTAATGAGATTCAATAAATACTATTTTACTACTTTATATTATAAATTTTAAGATGTAGCATGTGTTTGGTCTCGTCTGAAAACATAATTTAGATCATTGTCACCATTTAGGGTTAGTGGTGTCATAATTGAGAGTTAACCTAGTATTTTGAGATATGTGTAAAGTATGTCTTTCTCGACCATTTAGTCTTTAATAGTGTTCTCTTTTCAAAGTTGAGTAAGAAGGATATAAGCCCACCAAAGATTCTCCCTTAATCGACAATGATATGATAAGGTACGAGGGACATGCACATAATATGACCAAGTGACGTATATACGAACGACTACATATATATCGTTAGCTATTCTTGGTCCCCTTCCATGTTCTAACTTGATAGTTAGAAAGGGCGAGGGTGGTCGCCTCCCTATTATGTTTACTTAGTCCTCCTATGAAATTACGTCCAGTCGTGTGGTCCAAATATTTATCGTCGGATATAGGTCACAATGTATATCAGTTAGACTCTACAATTTGTAGTTTTGGTTTTAAAAAATAGTGAGATGATATGATTAAATAGAAAGACTCTCGTTGGAATTATTTTAGAGTAACGGCAAATGTCTCTTTACTTACGTAATAATCAATTCTTCGTAGCCTCCAAACTATGAAGTACGGAAACGGACACGGATCCTGACAAGTTGATACACTAATAATTTGATAAGATCACATAACTAAATATAATTATATGTGTCAGTGTCGTGTTAGTTGTATCCGACACCGAGACATGCCTAATCCGATGAGTGTCCATGTTTCATAGCCTCCAAACTGTCCACGTACTCACCTACATGGCCACAATTATTTCTATTTATGATCTAGCCTTTGCCTACTACGCATGGAGGTATTATAATTTAAAATTCATGTTGTTACTCTTTAAAAATAAATTAAAAAGATCATATACTTTCAGCTCCTTATGATTGCCTCTCGATAATTTGGACAGAACCAGACAATACATAGGATTGGTGTACCATCCATTAGGTAAGATAGACAATGCTATGGATGAGTCATTAGTTTTTCACTTGTTTAGCCTAAGCAGCCAATCTTGTGCTTATGCTACTCTGTTGACCTTATTAATTAATAATCGCAAAGAATAAAGTTAGTATTTGCTTTTCCTTTATGTGGACACCAATTACCAAACACACAATTATAAAGAGAGAAAAAATGCAAATTATATTGACGTAAACTTGAGTAAAGCCAAAGCATATGGAATTTCAGCAAGGGAAACAAAGTATTATTTTGCATGTTTAGAGACAAATAATTGGTAACATTGACCCAAATAGCTATCCTCCACTAATATTAATATTATGAAAGTGACTTGAGTAGGTAGGAGACACGGCTTGCAAATTGAGGATCATATTTTAATCTATTGCTTTAGACAACTTTTTTCCATGGTGTGTATAGTATTAGACTTGTTTATAGTTGATGTTTCTTTTATATGAATTACAATTTGTTGTGGATTATTATTAATGATACAACGCTTTTTTTATTTTTGATAAAATGATATGGAACACTTTCAATGATTGGTTTGATACATTATTCTATATTATATGCATTCTTTTATTAACTACTTTCTTTCGATGGTCCTTTCTTTTCCCTCTTAGAGTTTTTGTTACGGATGAACCGATATCCCTACACTTCTTATACACCTTAACAAACATAGAAATAAATAGAGTAAATTGATAAGTATGACAAGTTTATGAGGTGACACTAAGAGAAAATGAGATGTAAATGAATGTTGAAGAAATTTAAGGTGTACAAATGAATTCATTACTAGTCATTTTACTCTTGCAAGGCCCTTAAAAAAATGTATTCTAAAATGAAAATAAAAACCAACTATATTTATAGATAAAAGAAAAGGTTAAATAAGTATTTAGTTTCTATAAATATATCAAATTTTGTTTTTAGTCTTCGTAAGAAAAGTGGCATGCATGTTTATGTCTCTATAAAATTTTCAATATGAATTTTTAATGCCTAAATTTAAATTTGTTTAATTATCTTTAAACTTTTAAATTTTAGAATGACTTTTTGCTGACATGTTTAGAATATTATAAGAAGTCTTTTCACAAAAAAAAAAGATTTTTTTTAACATGAAATGAATTAAATATGAATTTTTTAAACTTTCAAAAGTTCAAGATAAAATTAATAAAAATCTTGACCTACGAATCATATTTTGAACTCTTTTTATATAGAGGAATTTTTTATAATGTTTAAAACATGTATGAAAAAATATTAAAAAATTTAAGAATAATTAAACAAATTTGAATTTAGTAGAGACTCAAACTCTATGTTGAAAATTTGTATAGGAGCTAAAATATGTAAAATAAAATTTAGAATGACTAAAAACAAAATTTAATATATTTATAAACTAAGAAAAAATTTATTCCTAAAAGAAATAGCATAGAATCTCAAATTCTACTTTGATGTTTTTTTTTAACAAAAGTATGATATCATAAGTATTACAAGTAATTTCTTGACACAAGATGCTTATGGAGCGCACTTACATGAGCTTCCACAATATTATAATTTAAAAAATTAAAAGTAAAATTAAAATTGATAAGTCAATTAGCACAATAGTTTTCCTCCTTCATTCAAATCCAAAAGATTGTGTGCATCAAACCAAAATATGAACCCTCCCATTAAATTTGCAGTTATCCGTCATTTATTTATTATACTAGCAATCCAATATAATTGAAAAACAAAACTCGCATTTTGCTTTTTTTGTTTTACTTCATGTTGTGATTGATAAGATGTGAAGATACATTTTTTGACTAGTTAGTGAACAAATACGTTCACCTATCTAAGCAATTAAAAAAATTATAATATGTGTATAAAATTATTTTATACAAACATATTACCTAAATATTTATAAAGAAATTTATGTATTTTAACAAAATATATAATTAGAGCTCATGCAAATCTCTTATAATTGAATTTTAGATACTCACGATCAAAGAAAATCTCAATGTTGAGAGAATGTCGTCATAAGTATTTGATGTAAACTTATTGTCATTTATTTAAAGTTTTTTTTCAATAATTTGTTGAATTACTAATTTCGAAAATTTTAAAAAGTTTCTTTCAATAATTTGTTGAATTACTAATTTCGAAAATTTTAAAAACCGATGAAAACTCGATTATTGTTTTTTTCTAGGGAAAAACTCGATTTGTAGTTGATTTATTTATTTATCTGGCTGGAAACGTTATTGAAAGACAAAGATGTCAAACACGCAATTACTAGTTTGCAGTCAACATTGATGTTGACTTCATTTGCCACGTTCTTCTTTAATTTATTTTTTTCCTGCCTGTTGGTTTTGTATTTTAGTTCTTATAATTAAAAAAATTCGTCGTTACTAATGCTTTCTATAATCTATGATAATAGGGTTAGGACCCATGATAATTGGATTAGGACCCATCGTCATTAATATGATGCTAAGTAGTCCAAATATTTTAAATTGTTGAATGAATTGTTATATTTTTTTTTTTGCTTTATCCACCAAATAACAACAATCATTAAAATCAATGCACTTTTGTCAAATATTTAACTACTTTAATAAACATTAATTACTCTTATTGCATCATTAGAGTGTGTTTGGAAGTCGAGTTTAGCTCTAAGGACAGTGCATAATATACGCAATGTTCGGGTTCAAACTCTAAAAAGAATGTGTTTGAAAATAACTTGTTAATACCGCCACAATTAGTATAGAGACGTGATTAAATTTAGCTAAAATAGAAGCATGAATAAACACGTTATCTTTACTAATAAAGATAAAATGTCTAATTTTTGGTTGATTCTGTAATGCGACAACTCACCAATCAACTCGGTGATGAGGTTAGTAATACAATCCTTTCAAGATTAAGAACACGTAAATACTTTTTGACATTTAAAAATAAAATAAAAATACACACACATCAATATGAGAATGGTCTTGTTAATGAGTGTCCCTGGAGCACTCTTCAAGCATTCCTTTTGAAGAAATTATTCTTTAAAAAAAGTAAAAACTTCAATTTCCAATGCAATAAATGCACAAACTTTCATAAAAGTTTACCAATTTGGGTGATTAAAGAGTGCCCCCGGGAGTAAATAGCAAGTAAGAACTAACTCAACATTGTTGAAAAAATTTCATTACTCTACCATGGTAATGGTGCAAATACCAACAAGTCACAAACATGTGTTACATCGTGCCTCAGATGATCCTATAAGTCCTTTATTTTTCAACTCTCCCATTGGATGGTAGGGTGATCTTATTGAGTACATAGCTTCTTTTTCACCACTCGAAATTAATTCATCCTCCGAAAAAATGAAATATCTCTCCCATTGCCTCATACTCAGTTAAATCAATTGAATGGTCATAACATTTGGGTTTAGGTTGGTGTTTGGACTTAGAACCTTGAAGTCAACTTGTTATGGTACCCAATTATCTTGTTATATTTTAACTTTTTCCTTATTTCCTATTCTCCATCTAAACCCTTTGTCTAGGACTTCCCTCATGCTCAACATACTCCTCTAGGCCTAACTAGGTAGGAAACCAACTTTTACTTCCATGAAGTTTCCTTCAAAACTTTCCCCATCCGAAGTTGTTCCCTTGAGTAGTCACCACCCATGTTTACACAGCAAAGCTTTGTAAAAATCACCAATTTCCCTAAAACCCATGCCACTCATCCTCTTAGGTTTTGACAACCTATCCTAACTCATCGGATGAATTTTCCTTTCTTCCTCCTTTGAATCCCATTAGAATTTGTCCAGCAATGCTTCCAATTCCTTCCCGCATCCTTATGGCATCACGTAGCAACTCATGTAACTTGGGATCATTTGGGTCACCCATAATTTTTTTAAAACTCCGTATCTGACCCTATGATCGACTAATTTGAGAAGTTCAATTTCACTGTTTGGATCAAAACTTTGATTAGAACTTATTTCCTTGCTCCAAATAAAAACTCTTCTTTCTATCTCTTCAACGTTTTCCAAACTCAACAAAGGAAAAGATTTCCTTTTTGTACATTCCAAATACAACATGCTGCCTCAATCTATGTTATTACATTTTTGTACATTCCAAATACAACATGCTGCCTCAATCTATGTTATTACAATATTATTAAAATTAAATATATATATATATATATATATATATATA
>Ga0228711_1002509_pt1 | contig 28263 bp, 14 predicted proteins | sample MedpolnodulmetaG_2_FD_177996 | JGI IMG/M metagenome (GOLD analysis project Ga0228711, IMG submission 177996) | Root nodule microbial communities from Medicago polymorpha collected in Santa Monica, California, United States - brown nodules | ecosystem: Host-associated > Plants > Roots > Nodule... | reverse complement strand
CAGACGCAGCACTTCAGACGCAGTTCTTCAGACGCAGTCTTCCAGATGCTTTAAGCTTCAAATAAATTCCTTTGCTCTTGAACTTGTTCAATCAGAATCTCTAAGAATAGTACTTTGATTATGGATCTTGCACACTTGAACAAATTGTTTAGCATATCCAATTGATTATTTTTAATACCTTGTTATTGTCAAAACTCAATAGGTGACTTGTGAAACACCCTTGTTCCAACAAATTGGTTTAGTGAATTTTGATGGTGGTTGAATGTGATGGAACACGTTTTTGGTGTTTTTGGAAAGAAAGAGCTGACTCTGTAATTCGGCCATGATTGGTGGAGTGGCTGAGAATTTCGGGCCCTGGACTTTTTTTGAACTATTCTAAGTAGTAAAAAAAAAGTAAATAACAAAAATAAAAATAAATTAAAAGGTCAATATAAAATAAAATAAAAAACTAATAAAAATAAAAAGACTAAAAATAAAATAAAATAAAAAGCGGCCCCGAAAACGAACAAAAAATGAGGTATTTTAAAATACCTCTGTGCCAAAAAAATTCTTGAAAAGACAAAATATTTCGGGCCAAAAGGCATGTGACAGTAGGATCTTAGGTTAAAAATTGGTGTATGACAGATGCCCCTATTTAGGTTTCTTCGTCCGAAGACTTGATGATAAAATCTTCGATTCGATGGGCCGAAGAGTATACCATTTTTGGAGCTAAGATGCTATGAAATGCTCGTGATGCAAGTATGAATGCAGGACGACAAAGACGATCTGACTGATAGAGAGAAACAAATAAAAGGATACCCAAGCTTTGTTGAAGAAAGGGATCCGACTCCGATAGGGAGTAATGTAGTTTCAATGTGGAAAATGGTTGTCTACTATCGTATTGATGGTTGTATGAAGACAAATGACACATATTTACCTACTATCGGGGTCGATAACTGTATGAAGGTAAGATTGAAAAGGAGATTGTCTACTATTTGTATGGATAGCTGTATGAAGGTAAGATTTAAAAAGACATTGTCTACTATATGTACGGATAGTTGTATGAAGGCAAATGACATGTATTTACCTACTATCGGGATTGATAGTTGTATGAAGGTAAGATTGTAAAAGACATTGTCTATTATCTGTACGGATAGATGTATGAAGACAAATGACAAGTATTTACCTACTATCGGGATCGATAGCTGTATGAAGGTAAGATTGAAAAAGACATTGTCTACTATCTGTACGGATAGTTGTATGAAGACAAATGACATGTATTTACCTTCTATCGGGATCGATAACTGTATGAAGGTAAGATTGAAAAAGATATTGTCTACTATCTGTACGGATAGATGTATGAAGACAAATGACATGTATTTACCTACTATCGGGATCGATAGCTGTATGAAGGTAAGATTGAAAAACATATTGTCTACTATCTGTACGGATAGCTGTATGAAGACAGATGACATGTATTACCTACTATAGGGATCGATAACTGTATGAAGGTAAAATGAGAGAGACATTGTCTACTATCTGTATGGATAGCTATATGAAGACAAATGACATGTATTACCTACTATCGGGATCAATATATGTATGAAGGTAAAATGGAAGAGACATCTTTTGACCAGACACACTAGGGATGACACTTTTAGAGAAAATTGAAATTTGCAAGCTAACCGCTTGGCTTATGACGAGTGACATCTCGTTATCCGACATACCGGGGGATGACACTTTTAGATAAAATTGAAATTTGCAAGCTAACCGCTTTGTTTATGACGAGTGACATCTCGTTATCCGACATACCGATGGATGACACTTTTAGTGAAAATTGAAATTTGCAAGCTAACCGCTTGACTTGAGGTATTTTCAAGCATGTACGCTTGACTTAGGGTATTTGTAAGCATGTGCGCTTGACTTATGGTATTTGCAAGCATATTCGCTTGGCTTAAGGTATTTGCACGTATGTGTGCTTGGCTTATGAAAATTGGAAAAATAAAAATTTGCAAGCGATTCACTTGGCTTATAACGAGTGATATCTCGTAATCCGACATACCGAGGATGACACTTTTGAGAAAATAAAAATTTGCAAGCTGTTCATTTGTAGAACCTGCCACTTGCTGTTTGGGTCAAGACCGAACTAAAAAGATACGGTCAAACAAGAATCGGGGTGACTAATGCAAACATTTATGAATGATGTTGCGTGTATGTTGTGTATGCGTGAACGTATGAATGTTTGGGTGTATGAATGTATGATTGCATGAATGTATGAATTGTACGACTGTATAAGTGTATGACTATACGACAAATGAACTCGACGAAACAGACACAATCAAATGAACTGGGAGGTGGACTGACATCGCAGTATAAACACTCGGCAAACTTCATCAGGGATGATATCATAGGACACAAATTAGGCCACTAACGGGGTAACGCCTGGCCCAAGATAGCAACTGATGGGGAAGTAAACACTTCCTGGGGAGAAAGCCCATGGTTGATCAAACATCTGGAAGAAGTCGCCATTTGTAAACCGGCACAGAGTGTTCTTCCATTGACTTAATTTAGTCGTCATGCTTTTTCTTTTGTTTTTTCTTTTTGAGAATCCCTAACTTTTGCCTGGACCGCCCTTTTGGGTTTTCAGTCCACCGGGAATATATTCCTTTTTTGTATCCCTAATTTTTACCTGGACCGCCCTTTCGGGTTTTCAGTCCACCAGGACGCTCTCTATTGCCTAAGCCGCCCTTTCAGGTTTTCTGCTTAGCGAGCTCTTTTTTTTGTATATTTTTTTGACAAAAGTCCTCCCACAGCGTACAAAAAGTGTGTTTGTTGTTTACACTTTTCACCTACTCACGAGTTCAAAGAGTGTGTTTGTTGTTTACACTTTTCAAAAGATCTGAAAAAGTTTTATATTTTTTTTTGAAAATTTTTGTTTCAAATATTGCCATTAAAAATAGAAGAAATTTTGCAAACAGAATAAATGAGAATTCCAAATAAATGGGCACAGACTCAAATTTCATTAATTGAGTGGTGGCCTGCTAATGGCGTAACTCCACGGATCTTTAAAATTTGGAAAATGGTAAATATATGGGAAAGGTACATTGAACACAACAACCGTTATTCTCCCTAACAACTTTGAATTCCACTGTTCCACGTCTTTGATTTACAGATGCTTCGAATCGAAGGCCTTTTGACAGCTGAAATTCCCCAAGTGAATTATGTCTGACCTGAGGCAATTACTTTGTCATAATCCTTAACTTTTGCATAAATTGCCTTTTTAGGTTTTCAACCTATCAAGATAATAATTTTTGTTCATGTCTCTAATTTTTGCCTGGACCGCCCTTTCGGGTTTTCAGTCCACCGAGACGCTCATTTTTGCTTAAGCCGCCTTTTCAGGTTTGTGACTTACCGAGCTGTTCTTATATGTTTAGACAAAGTATCTCTTGACTGCATCGACCTTCACAGGACAAGCGAGTTCATCACCATCCGTAGTCACAAGAGTCATTGCACCACCAGAAAAAGCTCTCTTGACAACATACAGGCCTTCGTAATTAGGCGTCCACTGGTCCCTGAAGTCTGGTTGAAAAGATAATTTCTTTTTTTTGCACAAGGTCTCCTTTATGGGGATGAACTTTCTTGTTAAAAGCTTGTTTCATTCTCTTTTGATATAACTGTCTAAAACACAAGGCAGTCGTGCGTTTAAGTTCAACCAAGCTTGTCTTTCATCAGAACTCTCATTGACGGGACTTCGACCTCCGCGGGAAGCACGGCCTCCATGTCGTAGATTAAGGAAAAAGGGGTTGCCCCTGTTGAAGTGCATGCTGAAGTATGATACCCGTGCAAGGAGAACCGTAGCATCTCATGCCAGTCTTTGTAAGTAGATTCCATCTACTGGACAATCTTCTTGATATTTTTATTTGTAGCTTCAACGGCTAAGATGCTCCAGTATGCGAGAGATCTCATCAGGAGTCTCTTCATCCTCCTCTTCTTCAACTTCGAACACATGGAACTCAAAGTTGGGAGGGAGTACAGGGTTAAAGTGTTCAACAGGTTTATCAATGTTTAATCTGCATATATGATTTATGTTTGATTTTAGCAAGTGAATGATTGTATGAAGACATTTGAAAATAATTATTCTTTTTAGGTTTTTTGTATTACCATTTTTCCAGAAAAATCACAAAATAAAAACAAAGTCGGGATCAAAACAACCTTTTTATTAATGACGGAAATACATGAAGCAAAAAGTTTACACAAGTTCACTTTCGTCTCAGGCGGGACAAAAAGATTTTTTTTGAAAAATAGAAAACAACAAACAAACACATTGTTTGAACAAATGAGTAGCGGAAGGAACATCAACAACGACACAATTGCGGTTAACCACTCCATGTGTCACAACACTAGGTACCATGATTCGACAGCGGGTTAACTTGTACGTTTGGATTCACATCTATGAAAGACAAGATATTGGCTTGAATCATCTTCTAGACTTCGATACTCAAAGAAAAACAGTGCTCAACGTCATGACCTGGTGCCCCTTGATGGAAGGCACATGAAAGGTCAGGTCTATACGAACCGACAATCTTTTAGGCAACTGAGGAGGCGCTCTGGTCATGCACTTGAGAAAGCAGCTCTGCATATTTCATAGGAATCAAATCATATTGTGGCATCCTCTGAACACAATTATGCAGGGCGAACAGTTGGGGAGCCTATTGTCGAGGTTGTTGTTGATTTCGTTGCTGAAATGGTTGTTGGGGCTTTTGCTGAAACTGCGGCGGATTCTGCGCAACTGCCAGCGAAGCTACCAGGGTACTCAACTTCTCTAACTCGTCCCGAAGTGTTGTCACCTCTTCACGAAGCTCGTGGATCTCTTGTTCAAACTGATACATTTTCTCTTTTTTGTTTGCACGAGTGTTGTAGGTTCGAGTTGGCTTTGGGTGAGGACGTCGGGCCACTTTTTGAGGCAAATTGACCTTTTGTTGGAAAAACAACGTGTGAGACATAGACTTCAGACTATGAATGCAAAATGATGCATGCTGCTTATGCAAAAATGGACATTTTTTATTTTACCGAAAGACTTGTCAAAGTAATTGTAAACATTATAAGGAACATTGTTTCATTTGATAATTTAAAATTATATAAACAGTTCCCTTTTTAAGAGCAAAAGAAAAACCAAGGAAAAAGTCCCTAACAAAAACTAAAGTCTAGTTAAGACTTTTGAAACTGAATTTCTTGGTGCTCCTTTTTCACAAGGTTCATATCTGTGATGTTTACAAAACAACTTGTCTAAGTCCTTCGATATTAATCAGTTTTTATTTTTATTTTTATGAATGCATGTATGCATGATTATGCAACAAAAACAGTGAAAACATGGTCTATGGTTTAAGTCCATAATGATGGAGCCAAGGGTAAGAGTATCGCCGCATGGTAAGAACCATGGTTTCATTTGTACCTGTATCATGGGCTCTACCAAGTTCCCAATGTCATTGACCCCTTCCGGATATTATTGGCTTACAAGACTGACTCCTGGTCCAACAATATTCGCAAGAAAGTCTCATTTAAGTGTAGTTTCGCGTGTCAACTAATTTCAAGACTACTCTTGATTAGTCACTGCACTACGCCCTTAAAAGCCAAGATGGGTTAAAGGTAACTCTAAAGGTCCTCAGCTTCACGGGACACACATATTGAAAAGTAATAACGCCGACACGACTACTCGTGACGACATAGTACTACCTTCATGAGGCCTCCATTGAGCGGGATAATATCACATGTACAGAGGCTCAAGACTAATCTTGGCATGACACTATGATTATACCACCATCCTATCTTATTGTTTCCCTCAAGTCCGAGTAAGGGACTTATCTCACTACTCACGGAAAGAAAAAAAATGCACATATTTACATTTTTTACAAGCAATTTACAACACAAAAATAAATCAAATCAAGATAGGCTTAACCCTCTTAGGGGATCCTCAGTGAAGTCGCCATTTTTGTCGCGGTGTTTATCGGAGATCAAGCTATTGATTAGCGTTGACTCACTAATTTAGGTTCACCACCGAGCTTTAATTTTTTCTAAGGGAAAGGGGGAAAAGTTCGAATAAACCCACAATTTTTAAGAGATTTAAGGTTTAAGGTTTAGAGATTTAAGGTTTGGCTAAAATTATTTATTATTTGCTTGTAAAATGATTAATGTAAATGAAGAAAGAAAAAAAAATATTTTTCATTGTTTTTTGATTTGAAAAGACAAAAGTCTTTTGCCTACGTACCCGCAAGGGATCAAAACCACGTAGTTCGGGGTAAAAAGCCTAGTGATTTGTTTGTTGTTTTTTATTATTTTAAAAAAAAAGGTTTTAAAGATAAAATCCAAATGGCAAAGAAAAAATTTGTTTTTTTTATTTTATTTTTAAGAAAGGGTTTAAATATATTGAAATGGATTAAAGTTTTTTGTAAAGAAAATAAACGTGGAAAATCTCTTGATAAGAATCAAGGTTTTTTTAGGAAAAGAATTCCCTTTTTGTTTATAGATTTGTTTTTGATCATTTGAATGTTTTTGGTTTTTTTATTTTTATTTATTATCTAAAACCTAAAAATTGACGTGACGATGAAATGAAAGCGAGTGAATTTTGTAGTGACACTAGGTCAAAACCTAATTAACGAATCCCCTTTCCCTTAATAAACTAAACCTAATTTTTTTTGCATTTTTTGATATATAAAGCTAGATAAATAATAAATTAAAGACATGCATATTTTTTTGATTTTTTTTATATTACAACTTCCTAAAATACAATCTAATTCCAAATTAATAAATAACAAAAATTAAAATTGTAACATTCCACTCGTCAGCTATGGGAGTTTTATCATTCGGAGGTGTCAGAGATTAAATGTCCATGAAAGATAGATATGACGAGGGATATTATCATGCAATGTCAGACGAGCAGGTTTAGTTATCGGTACCAATTTAAGTACGTGTAGGACCAAGGGCATTTTGGTAAATAGCCATAAGGGCTATTGATGAGTCAATAATTAGTGATTTTAATATAATATTTAAGTTTATTTTATTTAGATTTAATATGTTTTTATTTCCTTTTTAGAACTATTTTACTTCAATTGCAAGTTATTTTATTTCAGGAACAAATATTTGAAAGATTGAGTTTTGGAGCAAAAGAAAGGAGAATTGGAGCTGATTCGTGCAAAAAACATGAAGATCTTATACAAAAATATCTTGTGCAAAGAAATTGAAGATCCTTCACCAAAATATAAAGATGGCACGCCCCATATTGTCTTTTTGCTGCTTTTGCTTCTTCGACAAGCTGCCTATTTTAGTATTTCTGACCTAAAGTCCATGGTTTCTTATGTAACACTTTAGTGATTTAATTATTGGGGCTCAAGTCAATGTTAGACTATAAATAGAGCAGCCATCTAGCTTGTAGAATCATCTTTTGTTCTTGGAATTCAATAGCGACAATTGTTTTCTTTAATAAAAGTTCTTTTATTTTCTTGTTATTTTATTTATGTTCTTCTTTTCTCTTCTATGTCTACGATGAACATGAGTGAGTAGACTCTTCTTGTCTTGGGATTATTGGATGAGTCTAATAACCTAATCCTAATCAAACCAAGCCTCGAACCCTAATTTTATGTAAATCTACTTTCTAATCTAATTTCACCGTTTTTTATAATGAATTAACAAGTATCAAATTCACAATGCGACAACGGAGGGTTAGTACTTGTTAATTTATCATCACAAATATCATAGCGAAGCATCGAAAGAAGAATTTTGATATTGGAACAAGCGAAATTAGACAAGGATTGTAAAACATGAGAATAGTCTAGCAAACCTTGAGACAAATAAAGTTTCGTTCTTCAAGGATTCCAATAGCAATCAACCATGAGAATAGGCGTGGTTTCTAGAGGAACACACTCACTGAAATTGAAAGGAGATGTGATAGGCTCAAGAGAAACTTGTCTTTAGAAAGTAGGTCCAACATAAAGTTCTAGGTTTAGGGTTTGGTTTGTGAAGGGTTTGTCACCAAGATGAACCAATAATCCCAAGGCACTTTTATTATTATTGTTTTTAAACCGTTAAAAATCCCAACTTTTCAACTGAACTCTCTTCTAATCATTCGTAAAGGTTAATTGAATTAAACAACTCCCTGTCGGAACGATACTCTTGTTACTACACCGGTAAACCGTGCACTTGCGGATTTACTACATAAGCTATATAAGGCCGCAAGGGCCATTTTCCCTCATTCTAACATGTTCTTTCTCCCTCTAGAAAACATAACAGAATTTCTCTCTCTTCTCTCTACCCACGCCCTCCCTCTCTTCTCCAATCCTTCCAAATTGCATTACTATGAAGATTATGCACAAGTTGTGGTTCCCTCGTGATCATAGAAGTAGTAGAAGACTTAGATTGAGTTGATTCCATTTCTTTTCCTCACAAGAAGCATTCATGAAGATAAGGTTTGATGTTGGAGGTGAGTTGGAAAGTGGCCATGCATTTCGTTGTCCATTGTTAATAATGCCTTGCATTTCATTTTCCATTGTTTTTATTCATCCTGGATGGTTAAGGTACATTAGATTACTTGAAATTGAGGTTTTGATGTCAAAAACTGCATTTTCTGCACTTCTCATCTCAATCCTTTTTTGTGGCAGATCAATAGGTTATGTGGCAAGAGACGGTATGCAAGTAGCTGAATGGATTAACATCAAGTACATGTTTGTGCCGACTGCAGATTATGGTTATGGATTCAAGTGGTTACTTTAAGAATATATTGGATTCTAAGATTATTGTATAAACTGTACAAATTTTTTTAGATGTGTATATTCATTAAGGTTGTTATGTTGTAAATTTTAATGTATCTAGTACTGAAATAAGATACATACTAAATTTTCTAGATACGTTTAGTATGAGCGTTACAAAAATGCTATCAAATAAATAAACAATGAAACAAAAATAAAAGAAATAAAAAGTGGACAAAAACGAACCAAAAAAATGAGGTATTTTAAAATACCTCTTAGGGAAAAAAAATTGAATAGGGACTATGGTCTTAAGATCACTCTTAAAATCTGACGGGACAGAAAAATAGGGATAGGAAAAGAATAGCTCGTCAACACAAGCTAAAGGAGGGAGAAGAGAGAAAAGTTCTTTGACAACTCAAGAGAACTTTTTGTGTGTGTATAAGTGAGGAATGAGAGCTCTATTTATAGGTTCAATGGTTGGTGAAAATGAAAAATTGGTTTAATGGATTTTGATGGAGATTAAATGTGATAGAACACATTTTTGGTGTTTTTGGAGAGAAAGAGCTGACTCTATAATTCGGCCATGATTGGTGGCGTGGCTGAGAATTTCGGACCCTGGACATTTTTTGGACTATTCTAAGTAAGAAAAAAAAACAGAAAATAACATAACTAAAATAAAAGGTGAAAATAAAATAAAATAAAAAACTAATAAAAATAAAAATAAAATAAAAAATAAATAAAAAGACTAAAAATAAAATAAATAAAATTGAAAGCGGGCCCGAAAACGAACAAAAAATGAAGTATTTTAAAATACTTCTCTGCCGAAATTTTTGTTGAAAAGACAAAATATATTCCGGGCCAAAAGGCATGTGACAGTAGGATCTTAGGTAAAAAATTGGGGTATGACACTTCTTCTCATTTATTTTATACTATTACATGTTTTCGAAACTCACCCTTCATTGTTTGTGTTTGCTGGCTTGGCTCTGCGGTTGCGAAACCGTTGTTATATAGGTTATGAGTCTTGGAGTCAAGTACATGCCTTCCATGAAGATTTGTCTTGTGCGTCTGTTAATTTGGGGAAAAGCACCACTCTGACAGTGACACGAGAAAAGGGATATGCTTACTTATTTAGTTTTGTACAAGAAAACCATTGTCTATGATGTAAAAGAAAGTATTTTCAAAAGTAAAAATTTTGATGTTAATATTATTATAACTAGCGAAAACACGGGCACTCACGTGCCAGTATTTCCGCTCTTTTTATTGCTCTAATGTTTGAAAATTATAAACGATGTTTTTTTTTTTATGAAATTTTGATTTTAATTAAAACTAAAAATGTAAATGTTTGTTGCTTTCAAGTTACAACAAATCAAACTAACCATTGAAGATGCTTTGAACTGAAGGTGAGAAAAACACAAGGGATGGTTGAATTTCGTTGTGTTTTTCTTTAGATTTTTGTAAGTGTTTATAAAAGCTAGAACATGTTCTGATAAGAAAACAGAGTATGATTATAGTCTGAACTAAAGAACAAAGTTTGCAACAAAATTAAGATAAACACAAACAGAGAGAGAAAGGCTTTGAAGTAGAGCTTGTAAATGTTGTGCATATTCCATATTCTTCCAATGGTTTCTCCTTTTGCGAACATGTTTTGCTTTATCTGCTAAGCATACACGCTCTTCTCACTAGTTCCAAACACCTTTATGCCTTTATTCTCGAATATGATGAATTTAGCTATATACTTATATCCCACTTTGAACTCATGATACTCACTTAACAAATTTATCCATTTTCCTATGGTGGGTGTCAATTGTTGTGCATTCAAACATGAAATTACACCAATAAAATTAGATGACTAGAGCAAAAGAGAGTAGTAAACAAATCAAAGTAGTTTCAAACAACTACATACCTAGATCTAAGTGTGAAGAATAACCCTAAGCAGAACCAAACAACAATGATAAGATAGTAGAGAAAATACAACACACCAATATTTCTTTACCCAGTTCATAAAGATTTATTCTACATCTGGGGGAGAAAGAAACTCTCCAATCCTCTATGATTTAAGTGATATAAAGAGATTATAAGAAATTAGATCGCAAACTCACTAAGAACAAGAGTGAAAACAGTTTAATCAATAATCTAATGGAGTCTTACTTTTGAAGGTGTTTGTGAAGTGTTTCCTAACCCAAAAATATCACCCAAAGACACTCAACCCTAAGCCTCTAAGTTCTCTAAAAGTTCCTTTAAGCCTCTGAGTGCCTCTGACAAGACTCTCTCTCTCTCTCTCCCTCTCTCTCCAATGTTTTTAGTTGCTAAAAAAAATGATGAATAAAGACTTATATAATTAACCAAACCGAATAAAAATTGCGCCCCAATTTTCCTAGATCGCACCACGTTATGAAGCTTGTACACAACAATATCCAGTTTTAATAAAATAATTAGGAGTGGAGAAAGTTCCACCATATAAAGAATGGAACATTGAAAGTCATATTGAGTAATGATGCTTAACTTTAAATGTTGTTGACATGGAACCCATGCCAACTCAAAGAAGGCCAAATTTGGTTATTTTCACCCACTAGTTTTATTATTAATATATATCAAATATATAAAAAACCTGATTATAAAAAATAAATACCACGAGCAAGTATTTAAAGCAATCCAAGTTTAATATCCACTTTTAAGGAATTAAAAAACATGGACAAGTTTAACAAACTTGTAAGCTGGGAAAAGTACCAAAATAAAGGAAAGTAACATAAACTTAGGTTAAAGATGACACATAATAGTTTGAAAACATCATGAAATAGTTTGAGGTTCAGGAGCTTTTCTCAAGCTAGTTATTCTCCATTGATGTGCAATTTCCTTCATATTTTTTGACCTAAAATACACATCACAAAAAATACTGTCAAACAAGAGTTTTGGCTAATCTATAAGATATTTTTGTACGTCAATCAATAAATCATAAATTTAGAAGTTATGTTAATTGTAATTACAATTTTTTTTTAAAATTCAATTAGATATTTAACCGATGAGACATCAGAGTTTTGGTTCAATTGATTAAACATTTTGAACTAGAACGAAACTACAATCAAACTATTTAAGTAGTCAAACCATAAAGAATATTGATTGGCAACTCAACTGATGCAATCTTTAGATTCAGTTCAATTCTCTAAATAGTATCAGTTACTTCTTAAAAACATATTATTGACATCTATGTAACACATTAACAATTTGTCTACTATCTATTGGAAACTTTTATAGATAAAAGAAAAAACTTAAGGATCTTTCTACTTACCACAAGATGCAGATGTAGTTCATTTTTTCTTTGCTCGAGTTGATCCTTCTTCTACGTCAGCCTTTTCCTTACCAATTTGCTTCTTTGAACCATTTCTTTAATTGTATGTAGTTCATACAAGGAAAACAAGATCAGTTAGATTGTAAGTAATCTAATGGATAGATAAGAATATATTCAAAATAAAGTTAGAACTTTATCTATTTGATTGTAAATATTACTACTAAAAATAGTTGAATTACCCAAAAAAAGTGTAGACAAAAATAAAATTGATCTTCAATTCAATTCGACTACTAAACATTAAAACAAAAAAATTAGAGACTAACTCATTCGTCTTTGATCTTTATCGATAATTCAACTTTTTATTATAGTGTATATTGTGATAAAAAGTTTTTGCATACCTTGTATTTGGTGTTCGTTGAACTGTCAAAAAGTCCTCACTCTTTGCCATAGCATACAAAGCCTCAATTTGGGTCAAATATTCTATCATACCATCAACTTTGTACTTAACCTACATCCAAACAATAGTCAATTACTTTCCTAACTAATTGTATGTATATGTGGATAGTATACTCAACACTTCAAATAGATTTATAAGCTATATATATAATTCTTAACGAATATCAATTTATCAAAATTAAAGAGAAGTTTTCAGAGTAATTAGTATAATAAAATGTTAGTGATTTTTAACACTCTATGGAAAAAAAAACAAGTATAAAGAAATATACACATTGATTGGTTATGCACAAAGTTGACACTTCATTAGTCACTTTAGAATATAAGGACAACATACTCATTAGCTTTTTTCCAATAAATATCGTCATATTTATAACTAGTCAACCTTTTATTTTTTTGACAAAATAAGAAATAGATATTTTTGTGTGTGTGGATAAAGGAAATGACTATAACCATTGTAAACACACAGACACACACAAGGAGAGGATCCGAGGTTCGAACCCCAGTGATGATGTCCAACCTAGATATTTTGTCAATGTTACCAGTTGATCTAGGATCCGTAGACATAATTAAATTAAAGCAAACAAACATTAAAAAATGACAATTATAACGAGACTGACTGAGTAAGTTACATAAATTAAAGAAAACCATACTCTGAGCATATTATTCTTTTCAGGACTATAGTCTTCAATCGTTCCCAAGCATCTAACTCCATTACGTTCCTTGCAGATATAAAGTCCCACAAACTGATAAGGCTCATAAGGTTCAGTTTTAGTCGCATTTAATTTCTTCGAGTACCACGGCTTTCCCTCTGTTTTCACTTTTGTTTTTGTCTATATATATATATATATATATATATATCATCAAAATTAAAACGTATTAATTTTTATGTTAAACCAAATATTAATGAAAATGTATAACATTTATTATTGAACGTATATTTTAGTGATTAATTTCAAGAAAAATGACTCTAGTATGTACATATGTTGGAGCAGATTTTGACTTTTCCTTTTTCTTGCTCTCCTCTGGTGGGGTTACTTCAATTTGTCCAATGTCATTGACAACTCTATTTGAATAAACACCACCTTAAGAAAAGTGAAACCACTTTTGAAGTCAGTAGAATGAAATTTACATTGTATACATAGGAATTGATCATATAGGCACACAAACCTATATTGTGATATTAATTTAAAATAATTGCAATTGATTCATTTCATATTGAACATCATTATAAAAAGGGTTAATAGGTGCTTATCCCCCTTTCATTTAGGTGAATTTTTGTTTACCCACCGTAAATGGAAAACTTGGAGATTCGTCCTTATAAAATGTAGATTCTTTATTTTGGATCCTCATGGAATATGACTGTGTAAACTTGCTTATGTGGCGCACTGGATCTTATTTTTTTGATTAAGTGGCGCACTGACTGTATAATTTTTTTATTGTATCTCACCTACATGCCATTGTATATAATTAAAAAGAAATTAAAATGCAGCTACACCATCATAGAGGGCTAAGGGTGTTAATCTTCACTAATCCTCTGCAACACCATCAAACACATCCAATATAATTGTGTTCTCCACTCTCTCCAATCAACAACAACAATGCAGCAATAACAACAACGCATTAACAACAACAACAATTCATACTTTAAACACTTTAAAAACATATTCACATCAACATCTCACATATCCATTTCAAATTCTTCACTTAAGTTATCTTTAACCGAACAATTCTTCTTTCCCTTTTATTTCTTTTATCATTTTGAAATCAACAACTTTACATAAAAATCTAGCAACAACTTCATCACATAATTCAACAACTTCACCATCCAACAACAACAAATAAGTGTTAATCCAACAACAACAATAAATCCACAAAACCCTTCTAGAAAAACAAATCAACACTCAAAATTTTCATAACCCAATGAATCGCGAGTCAACACTATATGGGTATGAAAATTAAAGATTCAAAAAACTGTTTTTCTCTATAATTCATCAATATACACAAACCCAAAAAAAGCCCCAAAAAACGAATTTGTAGAGGAATCGAATAATAAAACATAGATATGGAGTTCGAATTGTAGGGGAAACAGAACTATATTATGGACAAGAAAAAAATGAATTTGAAGAGTAAAAACTGAATTATGGCTTTCGAATTGTAGATGAATCAAATAATAAAATCGAATTTGTAGAGGAATCGAAGAATAAAAAAAATTATGAACTTTTGATTCGAAGGAAGGGGTTTGGAAGATGGAAAATTTGAAGGAAAATGAGTTTCAATCGAAGATAAATTTGTAGTTAAAAAAAATTAAGATGAAGATGATAGTGAGAGAGTGAGAGAGAGAGAGAGAGAGAGAAGAAAACACGATGATGATGTTTTTTAGTTTGTTTCTTGTTTTTTATTTATAAAAATATTAACATGTTATTGCATTACCAAGGTGTACCAAAAACAAAATGAAAAAAGAATTTCAATTACACATTCAGCGCGGCACATAAGTAAGTTTGCACAATTATATAACCTGAGGGTCCAAAACCAAAGAATCTACATTTTACAAGGGAGAATCTCTAAGTTTTTTTAGAGGGGGATAGACCAAAATCCGCCTATATAGCAGGCGGTAAACACCTATTAACCCTTATAAGAATAGTGTACTTTGACATTACATCTTCCATTTTCTCAAATACATGAATGTGTATATATCATGACAGACATGCACACATATAAATGTGCATGTATACATACAAACATTAACCTTACATCTATAAAAACATGATATCTTTAATATTGTGATATCAAAGCTAATTGGTGCACAACTTCAAGGAGATAACAATTCCATGTATGCTATAATCATAAGTTAAGTAACTTTTGATTATTTGCAAAGAACATTGTATGATTTAGTAAACTACTATGTCGAGACTTAAAGGCCATTAAGACAAGGAAAACTTATTTCCATACCAAAAGAATTTACCAAGTACTCATAAAAGAAAAATAGTTCTAATTTTTTGTATTTCTCTAAATGTGTATTTTCAGACAAAAATACAACATTATTCTATTCCTATGTGCATTTTTTGAATCATGTATGATTTATTAGAAATATGTAAAGTTAGGAAATTGCATAAAACCCATTGTCCGATAAAATATTTTTAGGTTTATAATCAATCAAATTTTTTCTTACTTGGAAAATTTCCCCTCCTCCTTTTTGAAGTGGGTGTCTCTCCAGCTGCAGCAACCTTTTTCATTTTATTTTCAATAGCTTTATCTGTACTACTATGACATTCATATACATTTAATCACAAAATAATATAAATATTGATAAAAGATAAAAACAAGGTGAAAATTATTGTTAATATAAGAGATAAATTGATAGAAATGAAACATTAAGATAAATATTTCTATATATTACTTTATTATACCTGGGTGGTGGTGCTGATACTTGTTGGAACCTGCATATATCTTCCTTGTTTGCCAAATTTTTTATAATTTCATCAAAGGTCAAATACTCCATTCGGTTATCATTTTGGTACAGAACCTAAATATTTAAATAACTAATGTTAACATACAAGTTAATCGATAATAAGTTTAAAGTAAAATCAACAATTTATAGAAATTTTAAAAGAATGATTTTCTTAGCATCATTAATAATAGCCAGTATCATAGAAAGAATTTAATTTTGATACGATTTCATTTTGTGTTTTAAACTGTGGATTGCATCACATGATGGGTCCAAAATGTTGCGGTTGCAGCAATGCCCACAATCGATTCAAGCCACAATTTAATTCGAATTGTAAATCACAATGAAAACTTCACCCAGTGAGTATAACATAGTGGGTACCATAACCATATTGCACCTCATTTTACTATGAAATTTCCGCAATGGAAGTGACCACAATCACATCGGCAACCACAACCATAATTTTACCATGTAGTAAGTGAAAAAAAACTTTAGACAATTTTCAAGTAGATATAATTAAATTGAAGAATTCATGTCAATTGTTTTTAAAGTCAAAATTTTTTAATAAACCAACTATTATGACTGTTGTCGATGTATAAAACCCTTTCACCACTACTACATTTTATATGAAGTCAATCCTAATAAAAATGTCAAAATTTATTATGTTAACATATATGCGAATAATATAAAAATTAACTTAAAGGAAAATGTATAATAATTAGTTCATGTGTTACAATGGATCAATTATATATAAATGAAGGAACCCATACTTCAAATAGATTCGCTGAGGGTATGTATTTAGTGATAGTCCCAAGAGCTTTAACCCCTTCAAATTCCTTATAGATGTCACAACCTTTTACTTTGTTAGGTTCTGGCACATTCTTATCTTTTTCAAGATTGTCACTTGGTTGAACTCCATTTGCATTCTGTGCACAAAAGTGAGAATAAAAATGTAAAACATCGAATAAGAGAACTTTTTATATTTAGTTTTCATCAAAAACATGCAAGAACGTTAAGTTTGTGTATAGTTTAGCCTAACCTCTTTTTTTCCACAAGTTTCGACAATAATCTTGTTGACAACTCCAGTGGAAGATGAACCAACTTCAACTACAAATGATTCTTTTTAGAGATTAGAAGAGTGAATTTTACACGATATAAATACATTTGTATATGTATTAGACACACATGTATATTGTTTACACGTGCATACATATTATTATTGAGAACACACATATGATACACCAACAAGGTCGATCCTAAGACTTTAGGTGCTATGGGGCATCAATAATGGTGTGCCCTTTTTATTATTTAAATGCATTTCTTCTCATATTTTTTTGTTGCAAAAGATTTATTCATAAGTATATACTTCAAAGTACTAAGTAAAAATAATACTTCAAAGCATTTCTTCTCTACAAAAATATTTTCAATAGCGTTAATCAAAGCGAGTTAAAAACAAATATGTGTATATACTTCAAAGTACTAAGTGAAAATAATATTTTAGTGCCCCTAAAAAATAGTTCCCTGAGTGGCCACCCCTCCCATCCATTCTCAGGTCGAGCCTTATGCACCAATAATAACATTAATAGATGTACTTCAAAGAGATAATAGCTTCTTGTTTTAAATTAGGTGATTTTATTGTAATAATAATAGAATGCTTATTCTAGTTCAAACTCACACACAAACACATACAAAGATTCATACATACATATACATATAATCATTAAGAAAAACTAAAACCCCAACCATTTCCCAAGCTGATCATAACACAATTTGTAGGATATAATGATATTTTATTATTTATATTTAGATTTTGTATTAGAAAAATTATTTCTGTTGAAATGAAGTGACTTTATACTATTAATATAATTGTATCTATGTTTTGAAAATTGAACTTGAGAACAAATCATTAAGACCTCACTGGTCATTGCTAAATCATTCAACAAATATGAAACTCGATGAAAAAAATGTAGAAAAGTAAAAGACAAATTAACATTAATAATAATAAAAATGTAAAATCAAATGAATGACAGTTGAACCATAAAAAAATTACTATATATATTATCGATTTTAGTGCTAAATAATGAATTGAATTGGATTAACTCTAATATATTAAAATTCACAGCAACCTCTTGTTCACATTCCCTAAGAAAAACAAACTCTTATTTACATAGTCAACCTAAGAATCAGACCAACAGAACACTATTTACACATTGTTCACTGCTAAATCACACTGTTTGGATAAAATTTTAATGATACGATGATCTCTGCTTTGCTTACTATACTCCCAACATAAAACCAAATGAAATGAAATGAAAATAATATCATTTTTTTATACAAATATTCACAGTTTAATCGAAAACAAGAGAAAGAATATAAATTCAATCTAAATTAAATAAAATTTGATGGATCATGCATAAATATTACATATTGAAGGATCACAAATAAATTACCTCTCTTAACAAAACATTTATCATTATCTTTGTTGTCCATTTTGATATGAAGATGTTAAAAATCCTGAACCAAATCAATCCAAGAATCACAAAATCAAATTTGATTACTTTGATAGTTAGAAGATCCAAAATATAGGCAAATAATCATGAGAAACATGCATAAATATTAAATCAAGAAGTACATCTTCACACCCTCAAATTTTGTGAAAGAAAATCTAATTAATGTACAAAGTGAATCTCTGAAAAGAAATGTTTGTAACAAAGTGAAACTATAAAATTGTATATAAGTGTTGTTAACTTCGTTTAGCTATGTTATGTGTCAAGAATATTCTCCAAATGAAATTCAAAATTCACACGTCAGTTACCCCAATTATTCATTGCCACGTGTACATTTTTATTTGGCTTAAATATGAAGTTTTTCTTGACAAAAGATTTAAATATATAGTTAATTTATCAGTGTATTTTCCCAATATCTTTTTCTTATGTGGTTTTCATGAACATGTATATCAAGGTGATACTTAACATGACCCTGTTAAATTTATTCACAATGGACTATGTTTATAATGGATCGTTGTTATGCGTGATCAAACTAATTTAATGAAAAAAAATAGTTTAAGGAGATTAACATCGGTGGTTTTCACAAGGATCTCTAATTCGTTAATAACCAATTCAAGAACAAGAAAAATGGTTTGCAAAAATATAAAATGGGTTTTTTTTGTTTGTTTCGCATAACATCGTGCAATATATGAGAAATTCAAATAAAAATCAAGCAACCACTGACTTTAGGTATACTTCATTTATTCTATCCATAATAGATTATGCTTAATATTCTTTCAAATTTCAAGGCCTTATCGATTATAGAATTAACTAAACAATCGTCAATTAGTTTTATGCGAATTCCATTTGATTAAGCATCAGAATGTGTCCGATTAACCATGACAGTGAACAAGTGTGATAAAGAACACGATTAATGTCAAAATAATTCAATCAATACCATAACTAAGCACCATAGGCTTCATCATTTTCTACCCGAACAAAATTAAACAAGCAATAAATCAATTCAAATAATCTCAATGGTAAAATCTAAAATGAATTGAATAAGCATCAATAGAATCGAGTTTATGCACACAAATAAAGATACATGAAATTGATAAAGAAAGAAATAAACATGTAATTGATATAACATTAAAACCCGAACCTGAAGAATTGATAAATGAAGTGAACTTACACCTATGGATCGATCTAGGGTTTTAGGTTTCCACCATAATAGGTTTGCACAAAATATGTATTTTGAAAACGGCTGAATGAAAGATGGTTTTCGAATCTAGAAATTATTATTATTTATATGGCTAAATAAAAAACCTAATCTCATTTGGGTCTAGATAGATTTATCATGACATGGGCTATAAATATCAGCCCAAAATATTAAGTGGTCCAAAATCGTAATCAACTTCAGGGCTTTAGAGATGCACATTTTTGACAAGTAAAACGTCTGAACTGGGCTACGGGTCAAATATAAAACTTGTATCTTTATTCCTTAGATTTCAAATTCTTATGTGCATGCCTCAAGCCGATAACCACAACGAATCTTATGGTTTGCTCAGTGAACATGGGTAAGAACACATTAAATATAAAAATTAATCTAAGAATTACCTTAGCAATCAAGTCAGACTCAAAATATAGAAACATACTAAATATATGATATTAAACATAAACAACTTTATAAAGGTCAGAATACAAAGCTATAAACAATGTGCAATACTACATCAATCAAATTCTATTAAGGATTGTCTCTACGGTTCGACTATGAAAATCACTAAGTATTTCCTTGTGGACGTATAGACCAATAGGGACCTACCACAACATCAAATATAGGTTAAGTTCATTTAACTACACACTAAAGGAATGAGTTAATTAACATCATACTTAAGGGTCAAGTGTCCTGAAATTATGGCACGTAATGGACAGATGTCGTATACGATGTCAAGATGATGTACGTTTGATTAGCGTACTTGCAAAATGGCAAGTGTACCAGTCGTTTTCATCAAGTAATAAAGTTAGTAAGTAGAGTATCGTATAAACATGGATTGTTCTTTTCGTCTGCAATTATTGTTACCCTTTTTTGTAAGTTTTGACGGTATAAAAGTGAGTTGCAATTTTTATCTATTTGCAAAAGAGCGAATTTACCTGTTTTTGGTTGCAGAAAAGTAAGCAGCAGTTAGGATTCTTCGAATCCCCTCTGTATATTTATCGTTGGATAATACATAATCTAAATGTCGCGTTTATTTATCTCTTGGTAACTATAAAAGGGATAAGGTCGTTGGGAGTTTCCTAAATAGGTAGGGCACCACCTGACCCAATTAGCATAATCCACTGGGTACCTAATTAGGCCTTTCTCTCCGATGGCTAGCTGCACCTGCTGATCGCATGGTGATCCTTACGTGCGGGGTCTTGTTAATTCAAAGATAATTGAAACATAAGCTTAAATTGGCATTCTAGTTCAGCCCATCTATGAATCTTAGGACACTCATAACACACTCTCTCTAAGCTTACTTAGTAGTTCTACAAACGGGTAGCCCTAATCTACATCCTTACTAAGGGTTTCAAGAGAATGGTCTTACTAGGTTATAATCTTAAGTCGGACAGCTAGGTGCTTGTTTCCCTAATTACTAACCAGTTAAATCCTAGCTTTGGTAATGCACCACATGGCCCAATGGGTATCATCCACTGGGTACCTACGTCTAGGGTCAACAATTCCTATGGTATCTTTGACTAATTAATAATTACTTACTTCCTAGACATATAGTTAACGGTAAAAGGATATAAATATCAAGATATAAGCATCCAATTAGTGAAAACAATATTAGGTCCTACACAACCTAAGTACCTAATCTTGGGTTGCACCTCTCACAAAAATAAAACTACTTCCTAATAAAATTCTATAGTGGACAAAAGCATAAATAAAATAAATAAAGGACAAATTAAATAAAATAAATATCCAACAAAAATATACAGAGGTTAATCTTAGAACACTAACCTAAAAAGATTTAGTTACAGATGGTAACTAAAAACAAATTACTATAGATAAAAACATACCCTAGAAAATCAAGGAGAAAATATGAACTCTCCATAAGCTCCAAAGTCGCCTTCCTCTTGAACTGCTTCAGTTCTGAACGAGAAATTCTGAATGAAGAAGGCTAGTATTTATAGTGAAAGTTTCTACTTGGGTTTGGGCTAAAAGTGCGGGCTTTACCCAAAATAATAATAGGAAAAGACAAATGTGCCCCGAGTTTTCAGGCGCTCGAGGCACATTACTAGCATGCCTAGCACATGAGAGTGTGGCAAAAGCCATGCCCTAGGCGCATGGTAGCCTCTCCATGTGCTAGGCACATTTGTCATGTGCTAGGCGCATGCCTTGTCCTTCCTGGGCCCAAATTCTCCGATTTTCTGTTGTTTTAAGTCTTCATCTTCAAATAACTTGCCTCAGGACTTGGGAACAAAATTCCTCCCATTTGTAGGTCTTTTGAGGCCTCTTGAATCTTCATTCTTTGCTTCTTGAATCTTCACAATTCATAGGATGTTCTTGATTTGCCGATTTGCATGATTTCTTCGTGAAGTACTTCAAAAACCACCTCAAATTATTTATGCAATTGTCTTAGTAATGTCAACTTTTTGATAAGTATTTATGCAATTGTTTTATCTTGGACCAAAATATTCTGGAGGCAGTTATATAATTGATAAAGTAATAATTCAATGAGGACCGGAGAACACTGGATTATAATGTAAAATGAATACCAAGAGTAAGGAAGAGAGAATAACACATGAGAGTTATCCTGATTCACCAAACCCAGCTACTTCCAGTCCCCACACTTCGTGTGAGATTATCCACTATAGTATTCAGCTAGCAGAAACTTCTGACTAACACTATAAAGTCTTGATCACACCAGATCAGTCCAGAACCACTGTATTTTTAACCTCAACAGGCTTCTTACACTTTGTATGGTGATTGGTTTTGTGTTGATCTTGATATCTCAACACATGAAACTTTAACAAACACAAACTCAAAAGGATAATGATACAATAAATATAGTGAGAGATTATGGAGTTTGCTTATGTTTGTTGAAGAGCTTGATTGAGAGAATGATTAAGAGATTGATTGCTTTTTAGAGATAAGTTTTTTTGTATTTCAAACTCTTGCCATAAACCTTCAATGACCTCTTCTATTTATAGAGCACGAATAGCCTTTGAGGACAGGTCACCAAAGAGCTGTTTGAATCCATTTCAAACTTAAAAATGCGCTCCAAAAGTTGCTTGGGGAACAAGTGTGCAAGCAGTCTTCAGAAAACGTTCTCAAGAACGTTTTTTAGTGATCCAACCATAACTTGGGCATGAAGCAACACGTTTTTGCAAGGTGTCTATGAGCTATTTGCCTATTTTCAGAAACTTGGAGGCCACTTGAGATGATGTACTCTTGATGTCATTGCATGATGTCATATAATGATTCCTTTGATGATGTCTTATGAAAATATCATTTGAAGAAACTTTCTTTAATGGACCTTTTTCCATTTATTCCTTAATGGGTCGAAAATCTCATGGGGCCTATACAGATTTTATTCCTTTGTAATCTTGTGGCCCATGTGCACATATTTGTCTTTGATTGCATTGATTTATTTTTGCCTTTAAAAGTTTTAAAAGAGTCTTTATCCTTAAGATCTATATTCCCATCTTTAATGAGACAAAGAGAATCAATTTCAATTTAGATCTTTCTGATGCAGATATTGAATGTGTGCAAAAAATCCCATTTGTCTATTGCTTGCTTTTGGTATTTTGTTGGAAACGCTTTGCGATCATTCTCATGAAACATGCTCACAAAATTCATTAGTAGATAACAAGATAAAATTTGTTTGTTATCTTTAAAACATCAAAAGAGGATTTTGCTTTCAACAATCTCCCCATTTTTGATGATAACAAACATTTAAGAATTTAATCTTGAAAGGAATTAAAACTAGTAATTTTGATAAAGTGTCTTTAATAATTTAATCAATTTCTCCCCCTCAATTTTAGCATTTAATAATCATATATAAAAAAAATTGAGAATGCATATACTTTTTATGAACCAACATGTCATTTTTCATTCATTGCAAAAGTTCATACATGGTACAGGTTCATCAAAATAGACATAATATAAATATTGCATCAAAAACATAAAAACATAGTACTGGATAATATTTGCAGCATAGCAAGCATGCAATAGACAACATCATAATAGTTTTGCAACACTATAGGCATGCATACAACAAAATATAATTATAGCAGCAAAATATAAAGCAACAAAATATAAAGATGATCCAGAGATGTTTCTGTTCTTTCTTTTCCCCCTTAACTATCTCCCCCTTTGTTTCATCAAAAAGGAGCAGGTGCCTTCCATCACTTTGGAGTAGGAGAGGAGTCATCAGATGAGGAGTCCTCATGGGCAGGAATGAAATAATATGGTGGTGGAAAAGGTAGTTCAGCAGGTGGAGGAACGCTATAACGAGTGCTCAAAGTGTGCAAAATCTAACCTCTTTGAGTTTGATTTTCCATCTTGTTATACACATGATAGCTTAAACAAGCTTACTAACCTTCAAGAAGCCTACGCAGATATTTCTTGATTTTGCTCAAATCCTTCTCAATTTTAGACCGTTTAGTGGATGGAGCAGCCTTTGATGGATTAGAAGGCAAGCTAGGACAATTGGATTGCAAAGTAGTGAAAGAATCCAATGGATTTGACAATCAAATCGAGGAAGAGAATTGAAGAACTTGCTGATTGAAGTGGAATTGAATAATGGAGAGAAATCAGTTTGAGGTGGAGAGGTAAAAAGCTGACTGGTGTTGGACACTTTTGTAGGTGGAGGAAGTTTTGATTTGAAACTTTGAAGAACCTGAGTAGCTTGGATATCATTAAAAATAGCAGTTTGATTTCCAAAATCTTCAAGGAGGTCTTGGTGTTCCTCTAAAATAGGAGATTGTTGTTGAGAACGATCTGGACAGCGTTCTGCATAACGTTCTTGAGGAGGAATTGGAGTATTTTGAGGAGGATTTTGGGGAGGATCTTGAGGAGGATTAGATTCAGAATCAGAGTTGTCATCCTCGTCTTGATCCCTTTTCCTTTTAGAGGGAGTCAGAGGATATCCTGCCTCAGACTTCATATGACTGACATTTTTGGCACAAAACTTAGAGATTATCCACTCAGATTCTTCACCATCCAAATTAACCTTAAGTTCTCTAAAGAGCCTAATGAGAATCATGCCATAAGGAAGACCATGTCGTGGGTTTTTGTCTTTTATAGCAGAGATCATGTGATGGAGAATCACATGAGGCAGGTTCAATCTAACTTCATAAAACATACAGTAAATGAGCAAAAGGTCATTTTTGGTGATTTTCCCATGGTTACCCTTCCTAGGAATAAGGCTGTGCTGACTCATTAGGTTTAACATTTTGGGAATATAGTGTAGGTTTGCAGAGACAAAATCAGTTTTGTTGGCTTTGAAGATGTATTGAAAAATGTCAATTAGGTTGACCCTTAAATCTAAATCTCAATTTTCTCCATACACACAGAATCCATCAGAGGGAAGATTTAGGTGTTTAGCAATGAGCTCAGGAGTGAGAGAGATTTGTTTACCTTTGATGGTTGAAATGATTAAACTTTTCTCAGAGTAAGCTTTGGCTTGGAAATAGAAAGTTTGAACAACCTTTTTGTATGTTTTCTCTCGAATTTGAAGGAAGTTTGTCCATCCCATTTTCTCTCAAATTTGACAACCAGTTGACATTTAACTCTCTTGGGTGTATTCCTACTGGAATGAAATCAGTAGAATTTCTTTCCCTTAAGCATAGAAGTGTCTGCACCCAAGTTCTTAGAACTTTTACTTCTTGCAAATTATTATCAACTCCCTTCATCCAATCTTGAAGCTTTTGTTGAGCAGAGTCTTGAGCATCCATACAAGTTCTCTGAAGCGCAGACAGATATAGTCTACTCTTTCCTTTAATCTCTTCCATGACTTCTCATAGCTTTCCTTATGAATAAGGTCATTCCTAGCTTGAATCAGCTTGTTGAGCTCTTGAAATATGTTCTCACACACATCTGCTAAGATAGTAGAATTTAGAAACAGGGTGGGTGGAGAAGGAACTTTTGTTTTGGCAGGAACACATGGTTGAATAGCTAAGTTTGAAGCTGAGGGTTGGTCATTTGTAGGTATAGTTGGGGTATTGGTCTCTGAAGGTTCATCAGGAACAAAAGTAGAGGATGAGTTAGATATCTCAACCTCCATGTTAGAAATTTCTGGTTCACTGATTTGTTCAACAAAAGATTGAGACTCAATATGGTCAGGGATGACTGGAATGGTGGTTGAGGCTGTTTGTAAGTTTGGTGTTTGTTGTTATGGGCTTTCTGAAGCAACTTCACCAGAAGCTACCTCAAAGGCTTTTTCTAGTTCAGACTCAACACCAGGTAATTCACCTAAGTAGTGATTGACCAGTTGATCTAAAATAGATGGTTCTGAGCTTTTTGAAGGTGAATTTGGTTGAGGTGATGAAGTTTCAACTAAGTTTGCAGATTCAGAACCTGCTTGTTCACCTATAGTTTCTGTATCAACAGGTGCAAAGTTTAGGCGTTCAACAACAGATGGTTGGTTGAGATGTGATGATGTAGAGATGTTTGCAGATACTGACCCTGCTGGTTCAACAACACCCTCTTCATCTTAAGACACATACTCTGCTATCTTCAGCTTTCTGACAGCAGTTTTTCTTTTCTTCTTTGGAATTGAAGGTTGAGGAGGTTGAGCTTGGGAAGTGCTAACAGCTTTGCCACTTCTGCTCCTTTTGTTCAGAACCGTATTAGCATCAAGGTCCTGAACTTCTTCTTGAATGGTTGGTACAGCAGGACCAACTTCATTCACTTTAGTAGAAACCTTCTCCTTCTTAGCTTTCTTGGAGGGGTGTTCAGAAGCATCTTCCAGATACTCATCTTTAGTGAGTGCTTTCCTCTTGGTCTTTCTGCTCTTTGCTATTGGCAAAGAACCACCATACATGGTTTCAGGAACATCTTCAAGCCTGATCCTCTTACCAATTGTTGCAAAGTGATCTTTGATGTAGTTCATCTGAACATCAAGAGGATCTTGTTTGCAGATTGTAGGAAAATCATCCATCAGGTTGGACATTGTATCAGATTCCTTAAGATCTGTGTTGAGCTTTGTATACGCTTCCTTCCTAATCAAATTCATGTTCCTGAGAGTTCTTCCATTGAAGATCTTGCCTGTTTCAGTATCAAGTTGTTCATCAGTGAAGAAATTGACATTGCTAAGAGCTTTCAGGATCCCTCATTGATGAAGGATCTATGAGATAAGCCTTCCATAGGGAACCCAGCATCTTCTATTATCCTGGCTTTCCCTGAGCTCTTTAATCATATGCTTGAAAATGTACTTGGGCACATTTGCTTTTTACTTCGTGATGAAGCAATGAAGGAATATTCTGTGCTCCAAGGAGGGTTGATCACTACCACCGCCTTTTGCTAGGAGGTTCTCATTCTAGATTTTCAGGAGCATTTTCTTCTCCATGCTCAAATCACAGTAGGCACCTTTCTTTTTGCTGTTGAACATTAACTGATTTACCACTTCATTCTAAGGACTGGTCTTGCTGTTACCTATACCACCTTTGTAATTTCCTTCTGAAGATCTTCTGAGAACAAAGGAAATAATTTCTTCTGAAATGAAAACCGAGATGCCCATGATGCTTGACCTAATTTCAGTGCATCTGAATGGTTCCAAACCCATTTCTTCCCTTGATTTTCCTTCCATAGTAGGATTAATCAACACTTTTTCAGTTTCTTCCAACTTAGCAGCCATCCTGTCATAAACATGCGCTCTAACCCAGAAGTGTCTCACCAGTGTCTTGTATGTTGGACCATTCAACATATTGAAGTAGTCCATGAGATGTTGTGCTTCGTAGTAACTTATCATGTCACAGCCGTGATGTGCTAATGAAGTGAAGTCCACCGGATTCTCAATTTGAATCTTAAGATCCCATTCTTCTAAATACATGGTTATTCCTTTAATCTCATAAGCAGGAGCTTCTTGCATGGTTGATTCTAGAACAGAGCTTGAAGACGCCATTGATGTTGAAGAGAAATTTAGGGTTCTAGGGTTTTGATTGAAGATGAAGAAGTTTCGCACAGATTCAGTATGACAAAAACGCAAGTGTAGGTTGTGAAGTGAGTAGTGTGCGTTTTGTCTAAGTGTTTTGAGTAAAAACGTTTGCAATTCATAAGGGGACAAACAAACACATCATTAATGACGTGGGGGGGGCGAGATAGTACATTCAAAGCATAAATTCATCATTGCCTACTTACGTTATACACCAATACAATTAAGCCACGTTAGAGGATCTCAGAGTAACTGCCAAGTTAGTGGGACATGTGTTACTGAAAGTAACTTCCAACGTTTCCACTAACTCTGCTATTCAGGAGCACAAAGTCCAGCTTTTGGAGTTCAGATGCTGATGTCATCTTCAGAAGCATATTTTCCTCAGAACCTCAATAAAGAGCTTCGGATGGACTTATAGCTTCTGAACAACTTCAGGACCTAAATTCCTATTCAGGAGCAAGCAGATTTAATCAGACACAAAGTGCATGTTCAAAATTTTCTTTATAAAATCAAATCTTTCCACAGTCAAAGGCTTTAAATATATCAGCCCATTGATGTTCAGTATTGTCGCGCCATTTTTCGGAGATCAAGGCTATTTGATTAGCTTTTGACTCACTATTTTATTTCACGACTGAACATTTAATTTTAAGAGAAAAGGGGAAAAAAGTTCGAAACACCCCTTTGAAAAGATTTAGGGTTCGGGGGTTAGTTACATAAAGGGAAGGTGTTAGCA
>Ga0228711_1002508_pt1 | contig 28271 bp, 16 predicted proteins | sample MedpolnodulmetaG_2_FD_177996 | JGI IMG/M metagenome (GOLD analysis project Ga0228711, IMG submission 177996) | Root nodule microbial communities from Medicago polymorpha collected in Santa Monica, California, United States - brown nodules | ecosystem: Host-associated > Plants > Roots > Nodule... | reverse complement strand
GGCCAAGATCACTCATCCCAACTCATGCGTATATTGAGTGGTTGACAACCACATGCAACCCACGTCTAAGGATTTCAATTGACACAAAACCATCACATTCAGATCCAGACGAAGAAGAACAGCCGGAGCATGAACCTGAAATTCACAACGATCAACCACCAATTCATGATGATTTTTGGGATCAAGACATTTTTTCTCAACTACAAGATCATCAATCCCAACCACAAACAACACAAAACATTCATGGTTCTGTAATGTATGAATTTCTCGACACCCCCAACAAAATATCATCCAACCACCACCATATACCTCCCCGAGAAATGCATATGAGCCTCATTATCAGTCAACTTACCAACAAAATTCAATGCCAAACTTTGGTTACAATGACTCAAACCAAGCTCGCACGTCCAACAACAACTACTTCTCCTATAATGACCCAAACCAAGTTGGACCGTCCAACACCAATTACCCCCCTACAAAAACCCACAATGCCCAATGTACACCAACCAAAACTACAACCACCCACCGACACCAACAAACCTACTATCTCACTTCTCTCCGGCTTCATTGAACTCGGATAAACAATTTCTGGATATGGGATGGCCAACAAGGGAACACGATGTGTCGTTGTCGTTGGGTTATGGTAGTCAGATACAATCAACTACAGATAACAATGACGAAGGCCAACATGACCCTCAAGTAAATCATGGAAGAAATCGTTGAAGACGAGGGTGTGTGACAGCAGGGCATTTATAATAATTGTAGATTTTATGGTAATTTTATTTGTTATATAACTTTTATTAGTTTATTAAAAATAAATTATTTTAATTATTTTTTTATATATTATGCAGGCAAAAACGGAAACCAATGCAGTTTTGTCCTTATTATACCACTCTACCCCAAGTTGTGGGGTATTTAAAATTTTAAAAAAAAACACAAAAATACCCCGCAAGACCAAGTAGAGGGGTACAATAAGGACAAAAAATTCGTCACTTTTGAGGGTACCCCGCAACTCCAAGTGGAGTGGTACCAGGAAATCTGAAAAAGTAGGGCATTTATGCAATTTTTTGAAAAAGTAGGGTAGTTTTGGAATTTTTGGCAAAAAGTAGGGTAGAAAAATAAATTTCTTTCAAATGTGGTATGATGGGAAGTACATGTGTATAAATGCAGGGGGAAAGCAGAGACAGTTTGGTAAGCCGGAGGAGGGTTTGAGGTGGTTTTGAGATCCTGTGGAGGCGTCTGTCCTACATAATTTAATATACACGGGGTATTCTACTGTGACTCATGCCATGGTACGTGCTCTCTGCGAGAGGTGGCACACGGAGACGAGTATTTTTCATCTACCTGTGGGGGAGATGACGATAACTTTGGACGATGTGTATAATCTCCTCCACATTCCTATTCAAGGCAGCATGTTGGACCATGACGAGGGAATGGATCGGGACCGTGGGATTGATTTGATGACCAGGCTGTTGGGCATGTTAGATGATGCTGCTAGGGCTGAGGTTAGGGCTGAGTCTGCTGGTCATATCAGTTATCCGACACTGAAGCGGGTTTATGAAGCCCACTTGACAGAGGCTAGACGGCTGGAGAACCCACAGACGAGGGAGGAGATGCAAGAGAGAGGCAGGAGGAGGCGGTGGTGTGTGAGGAGTTTTCTTCTATATCTCGTCGGTTGTGCGTTGTTCACTAACAAAACAAACAGACACATCGACTTGATATATCTTGATTGTATGGCGGACTTGCAGGCGATTGGGAAGTGGTCATGGGGAAGGATGACCTTAGCTTACCTGTACGATTATCTGGATGATTCTGTTCGTTTGAATAACAGAACGATGGTTGGTTGTACGACTCTTCTTATGGTAATAATTTAATATTTATCTCCATTTATTTATGAATTTATTTTATAATTTTTATCATCATGTTAGATTATTTTTTCCTTAGTTCGACTACATTTATTTAGGATGTTATTTAAATATTTCTGTGAACCTTTTATAATGTATTAGATTTATTTAATATTTAACTCGAATACTTATTTTTTGTGTATTATGTTTTTGTTGCAGGGATGGATTTTGGAGCATTTGCCAGGTCCGTACCCAAGGAAGCCTGGCAAGAGTTGGAAGCCTGAGAGACCATGTGTTGGGAGATAGCTTACTAGCAGAGGGCATAATGATGTGCACCATTACCGCCTACTTCTGGATCGCTTAGAGGTGGATGATGTGAGGTTTTGTACTTATGGTGATCACAGAGGAGTGCGCCCTTTTCAGATTTTGTGCACTTACTCGGGATGACTGATGTGCGGGAAGCAGAGGGTGTACCGTCATTTACCTGAGCGGGTAAAGAGGTAGTTTGAGTTCGTACAGAACGTTCCCAGACATTCGTCCTTTGTCGCTCAGATGCTTTCGCAGGTGCTGACCACTGTGTTGCTAGACGCTCAGCCGTGGTTATACCCTCATTGGGTACATAGGTGTCTGAGACCATGGCATCATGACGCTGGCTACATAGCTTGGTATGCCAAAGCCTCTCACCCTCGTATTATCCCACCTGATGAAGGATCTCCTCCCAGGTCGGTGAACGTGGAGCAGATCATAGAGGAGAAGCATGCCAGAGAGGTGCATGACACACTGACGATCATCCGAGATGTGGTGCATATAGCTGATGATATTGTGGCTAGGAGTGGCGAGATGACTAAAGAGGAGATTGTCCAGGAGGTGATGCGAATAGCTAGTACTAGTCGCCATGCCTTTACCTATCAGATTGCCAGGCAGCGCAGGGGGCAGAGGCATGGTAGGCAGCAGGGTTGATTGTGATTAGGCTTTTTTTATGTACTTTTTGACTATGATGATGGTGATGTACAATTATGACATGTTCCGTACATTTTCGTATTTCTATGACATACCTTTCAAACATACCTTCTATATTATTTCTTGCGTTTTAATTTTATCATGTTAAATATTTATGAATTTGTTTATGTATCAAAAGATTTGGTTAATGGATGAAAAATTTAGATGAATTTGTTTAGGTATCATAGGAACAAATTTGCATAAGAAAAAAATGGAAGAAGAGCCTTTGGAAAATGAGCTAGACAAGTAGCGGCAATTAACAACCGCTGACTGTAGCGGCAGTTAACTACCGTTGAACCCAGTGGCAATTAACTGTTGCCGGCTAGGTAAACGGTTGTTAACTGCCGCTGGGGGCTTTTACGTATTTTATTTGTGTCAATGTGAAGTTTTTCATGTCAAAAAAGCAATTTTCAAATAACTTTTCGATCTTGATAACCATTTAAGTCCATACAACATTTATAGTAGATTTATGCTCTTCTCTCAGCACATTTTGCTCGCATCCAACTAAAATACCTAAACTACTCCTGCGATAGTTAACAAATGCAAGTGTAAAAATTTGTGCAGGTTAAGTCATTCAGCGTGAGTTAAGTCACGCAGAGCGAACTCACTTTTAATTAATTTATACCCTAAGAAGATTATTTTTACCCACTGTAAAAAGTTTTTGGGGTAAAAAGAAGCAAATTTAACTTTATCCTAAGGGTTGATCACTTCCCCCAAGTTGGCTACTCACCATTTACCTCAAAACTGACTACCATTTACCGCAAGTGACTAGAGACTATTGAAAAAAAAAGAAAAGAAAGAGAAATAGAGGGAGAGAGTGAGGAGGGAGATAAAGTGATATGGTGTGAGAAAATAGGGAAGTATGTAGGGGTATTTATAGGTGGGAATGGTAGTATAGGTTATAACCACCATAAATATGGTCAAAAAAACGTGTAAACTTGGCAAAGAAACGTGTAGATTGAAGGTTGAAAAGGTGACCGCCGTCCAAAAAACGTGTGTTCTTGAGGACATACCACCAGCCAACTTGTGTGAGTGAACTCGCGCAGAACTTATAAGGTATGTGAGTTAAGTCACGCTGCGTGACTTAACTCACGCAAGGGTATAACTGAAAATTATGTTGGGCGTGAGCAAAATGTGTTGGGAGAAGAGCATAATCTTTATAGAATTAAATTCTATATAAATAGACATGTAAGAAAATTTGTTGATAAATATTACTCCCTTCGTTGTTGTTTCGAACATATTTGTGTGGTTGTTCTTAACCCATTATAATGATCTCACATACTCTCCTTATGCCATGACCTAACAAACTTTTGTTGCAAATGTGAGTTAGAAATTTAAAAAAATGTATGTTGAACAATATATAAGTGAGATGGTTCATATATGATGAATGGTTTGGATTAAGATATGATATTCAATTTACTTGTGTGATTGTTCTTGACCTAATGTAATGATCATTCAACTCACGCTTGTGATACAACACCTATAAATTTTGTTTATAAAAAAAAGGGTTATTGAGTTAAATATGTTTTTGGTCCCTATAAATATACCAACTTTTCGTTTTAGTCCCTCTAAAATTTTCCTTCAACTTTTAGTCTCTCAAAAATTTTCCATCTTTACTTTTAGTCCCTCTTTTAAAGTAAACTCATATGTAGAATACATATTTTTGAATAAAATTTTGCAAAAAAATTCATAATATTATAAGAATCTCTCCCAAAAAACATTAGAATTGTTTAACAAAACATGAATTTAATATGAATTTTTATATGTTTGACGGTTAAAAATTCATAATTAATTTATGTTTTGTTAAAAAATTCTAATTTTTTTGGGGAATTTTTTTTACAATATTCTACATATTTCTGCACAATTTCATTAAAAAATACAAAAGTTAACTTAAAAATAGGGATCAAAAGTAGTGATTGAAAATTTTATAGGGACTAAAAGTTGAAGGAAAATTTTAGAGGGATTAGAACGAAAAGTTGATATATTTACAGGGATCAAAAACATATTTAACTCTAAAAAAAATTAAGTGTATATTTTCATTCTTTTTCAATTCTATTTCATTCATAATTCAAACTCTTCTGTGTTTAATATTGTGATTAGGGTTTACAACCTTTGAATTGAGGTTACCTTTTTTCAAAGGAATTTTGTGAAATTGTAATTATGTAATTTTAAACAAACCATTGACGATACGAATTCAAATCTGTTGGGTGTGTTTGTGTTAGTGCATGCTAGCATCTTATGGTTTCTTAGTTACTCACACAATCAATCGTCCATATCTTCTCTCGGCTATTAGATTTTTAACTTTTAATAATACTCCTGAGTCCTGCCTTATTCTAATAAGGTGATTTTTCTCTCAAAAGTGATATTTTCTATTTAAATTCAAAAATACCACTCGAGGATAAATTGAATTTTATCTTCGAATCAAATTCACTCCCGCACAATGAGCAATATGACCTACTCGTGCACTGTAGCCTTTTGCCTATCGCAGTTTATCTTCGAATGAAGCTCTCATCATTCATTTGGCATACAACTCATTACATTTTAAGCATATATGAATTGAGGATATTGTATTGTGTAAATTACATTTTTCTTCCTTTAAAGATGTTTGAATTACACTCCTCTCTCCTCTTATGTTAAAATACACACTTCCCTCCCCTCTTATTCAAAACATATTAGAAAATATTTCACTCTCCTCCCTTGAGAGAAGCTTGAATTACATTCCCCTCTCCTCTTAAGTTAAAATCTACCTTTAGTCCCTCAATAATTTTTTTTATTTCTAATAATCTAGCAAAATAATAATATAACACACTTCAAAGAAAAATAGCATTGCGGGTTCATTTTAATATAATCAAATTTCGAATACATATTTTTCTCTATTTTTTATTCACAATTTCATTAACATATAGTTTTAAACCCTATTATAAAATATGAAACAACCCAAAATAAAATTAAAACATGAGAAAAATTACTAAAGTCGATTAAGTATGGTTATTTAAAAGTGAGTTTTATACTCTAAATTATAAAATGAGTAACAAAATATTTAAATTTAATTGGCATTGACATTTAGATTAAAAAGAAAAGAATTTATATTTTTTAAATGGTGATTCAAAAGTTATATATATTATAAAAATATTTATTTATGCTAAAATAGATCAAAGTGTAGTCCATATTTAATTATTAAGGGAGGGAGTTGTAATTCAAGCATCTTATAAGGGAGGGGAGTATAAATTTTACTTTTCAAGGGAGGGGAGTGTATAATTCAGAAATGAAGGTCAGACATGAGTTCACTACAAGAAATGTTGCATTTTGCCAGGGGCAGAAGCCCTGGCAAAATGCTAAAAGCCTTGGCAACTGGACGTTTGCCAGGAGTTTTGCCAACAGTAGAATCACCAGCAAATCTGCTCATCGCAAATGACCCTGCCAGGGCTTTAACTCCTGGCAAATTTGCAGGCTTTTGCAGACTGTGTCAGCATCACATCAGTCATTTTCAAACCATGCCAGGAACATTGCCAGGGGTTAACCCTTGACAAAATGTGTACGATTATTTTTTTAAAAAAACGTTTTTTAATTGTTTAAAAAATCAAAATATTAAAATTTAATAATTAAAATAATTTTAAAAAACATTATTTTTTTTTGTTGAGGTTAATAATAATATTATCAAACTGTTATACACCATAAGAATCCAAACTTCCACTATAAAAAATCACGAACTGTTATATTATCAAAACAGCAAGTCTTACAGACATATCAAAATAACAAAGTAGATACTACGACAATAAAAAAATACACATTAGATGAGCAAAAATGTATCCAAGATAAAAGCAGATTCTAATCTCCCTCTCTTCCATCTTTATCATCATCAGTGCATGAATGAGTATGTGGATTCTCGTTGTAATTCAACATTCCCATTGATGAAAATACATACACATAAGCTCACATATTTAACTTTAAATGAATGAGTATGGATTTCAGTTTCTAATAGATCATGTACAAGATTCGTACTCACCTTTTTAGAGAACTCAGCTCTCCAAAATGCAAGTGCATCATCAAGGTTCAAACCAACACCCTACTTGTTACAGAGAAAAGAAGAAAAGATGAGACCACTGAAGATAGATGGGGGAGAGAAAAATCATTGAGAAGAAAGTGAATTAACTAAATGTCTATTCACAAAGGAATGATCTGTCAAACCAATAAGATAAGCTGCATCATGGATACCCACGTATAAAAACATGTGAAAACTCTCACAAACTACATATCAAGTAGACAATAAGGATTGAAATCACAACATTAGGATAATGTGATTACTCAAATCCATAAACATAAAAAGGTTTACACTATGAACTATAATCTCATACAAAGGGTTTCAAATTGCTATCTTCACATGGAAACTGCTCAGTCCAAAATATGTGTTGTTATCCATAAAATTGAAGAAACATGAACAAATCATACCATTTATAGAACTAAAACAAATTATTGCTACAACATAATTGTTTTCAAGGCCATTTAGTTATGTACATAGCAACAAATTTTCAAGGCCATTTCATGAATGTGTATAAATCAGTAATAGAGTAAGTCTGTTGCAACTGAATTCTCTAAGCCAGCACTATAGATAGAAATCAGTAATTTTCTCTAAGTGCAATTTCAATTCTGTGACTGATAGAGTATATACTAACCATTGCAACTGAATTCTCAAAGCCAACTCTTATACCTAAATCAGTAATTTTCGGCTCCCCTTTGAGATTTACAAGTAAATTAGCAGGCTTTATGTCTCTAAATTAAATATCGGTCTCCGTGCAGATAACTTAGACCCTTCAAAAATATTAAAAAAACCAACCAAATTAGTAGCATATCTCAATTCACAATGTTTCAGTAATGAAAAATTAAAATGAAAAGTAAGAATATATGCTCCTTACACGTAGGAGCTTCTGAAACATGGATGATAAAATTGGTTCGAGTATCGTTTTATGCATTCGCAAAATATCTGCAAGTGATCCTCCATCCATGTACTCCAAAGCTATGCTTATTTGTCCAGAATCTGGAGTGTAAAATGCACCATGAAATTCTACAAGACCCTCATAACAATGTGCTTCACATAATGTCCTTATCTCGGTAAATAGCTGCTGCCTTTTCTCCTAATTGCCACAAAAAGTATCACCATCAGTCAACATGAAACAATTATGATTTGGCCTTCTTAAATGTTTGAGATCATTTCCACATTGTTCTTTCTTTACTCCCTTAGAAGCAGACATTAATTATATCACTAATAGAGTCACACAAATAAAGGGTCTAGCAACTTAATAACTTCAAAATGTTTAACTATAGGAAGTGTATATTTTAGGCATTTCGTCCCCCCAATTTTTTCATCCATTAAATTAATTTCTACTTTTTAGTCAACTCATGTCTAACCTTCATATTTTTTAATGAAATTTTTTCAGAAATGAGTATAATATTATGACAATCTCTCCAAAAAAAATTTTTTTTTTAACAAAACATGAATTAAATATGAATTTTTATGTTTTTGGTGAAAAATTTAATATTAAATTCATGTTTTGTTAAAAATAAATAAAAAAATATTGTCATAATTTTCTACCCATCTCTGCAAAATTTCATTAAAAAATATGAAGGTCAGACATGAGTTTAACTATAAAGCATGAACTAATTCCATTGATGAAAAATTTTAAATGAACAAAAAGCCTAATGAATATTTTAGGGGGACTAAAATCAAATGTTGGTATATTTAGGGGAACCATTTACTTATTTAACCCTTGATTTTATTACATAGGATTTAGAGTATTTTATGAAGATTATAATGGTATTGATGCAAGTCTACTTAAGTTAATTCGCATTGAAATCATGTTCGTAAACTCGAGTAAACTTGCATGGGCTCATGTAGACTTGCAAGTCGCAATGAATCATGATTTTGAGGACAATTAAATGTGTATAATGTGTTTGGTGGTCTGGATGTTTGTTAAATTTCTTGGTTGCATGCATAATATTTTGAAATCTTGTTGTTGTGTTTAAGTAAATCGGTTGATTGAATTGCTTATTACTTAAATGATACTCTATCTAGCATATCTTGTTTTAGAGAGTATTGTCCTATGGATTAGAGTGAAGAATCACACGTAACTAGTTTTTTTTCTCTCCAACAAGTAGTGCGTTTCTCACGGCTATTATACAAAGATTTAATTTATTTATATGTAAATTGTTTTTAGCCATGCATCAAATTAAATCAGCTATTTTGTTTCTTTAGTACTAAAATAACTACACAAATATCTATATAGTAGATAAAATTTACACCGTCGATACATAACAATTAATATCTTATATGAAATCTTGTTTCTTTAGCATTCTACCATACTATATGATTCAGAATTGATTTGATATATGCAGATTGAAGCAAAGGATCCCAAGAGAATATACAATATGACTGATGTCTTGCGAGAGGGTAGTATGTCCACCGTTGAAGTTGCTTAACGAAAAGTGTCGTTCAAATAAAGCAATTTTCATGGACAAACAACTATTTTAATCTCTGATGTTTACCTTGCTATTATAGTAGTCATTGACTAAGTCAAAAACACAAAATAATCCTTCATTCAGTATTTTGTTAGTCATAATAGCCCCCGATGTTAGAATGAGGTGTTAGAATTATTTGTCTGTTGATTTAGCAAGTGGAAAGACCATCTGTCGACATGGTGATCGAGGTGTACTCAATGATGAAAAAGAAAGTAAATCAAATGGACTTTGACATAGAAGATGCTTCTCTCACTCATCTTTGACGAACATCCTTTGTCATGCTTCATCTCCTTTTTTGAAAACCCTTCACCATTTCTTCTCTCTCAAATCCACGTTCGACCATTCACCACACTTGGCGGAACAACACAAGAAGGAATAAGGTGCACACTAATGTTGGAGAGAAAGGAGAATTTAGGGTTGTGACAAGAAGGAGGATAAAAAGGGTTGTTGAGGCAAAAGGAGGTCGAAACATTCCTTTCAATTGATGAAATTATAATCACACGTAATCTTTCAAAATCAATCATTTCAATCCAATTTCTAATAAATTGAAAAAACAATTGGGGAGGAATTGGTCTATTTTATCTTGTTTGATTTGAGAAACAATCATTGTTGTTGTTGTTGGTGGTGTTGATGAAGATATTCATAGGTTTTGAGTCAAGCTAGGTCTATATGTTTGTGAAGTTGTTATCCTAGCTTCAAATTTTTTTTTAAAAAAAATAATAGCGATGATTTTGAAGATTAGAGATATGAGATGCAAGAGGAAGACTGGGGAAGAAGATGCGAATTTGAGTTTCTTCATTTTGTCCATTAGATGAAAATTTGCTTTATTTTTGTTTATGGGCACACCTTATCATGTCCACTAGTCTCTCGACTTGCCAAATAAGCTAACAAATCATCGAGAACGTCTCAATCTACGTTGAGGACTACTATGACTAACAAAATACACAGTGTAAAATTATTTTGTGTTTTTAACTGAGTCAAGTGCTACTTGGTATACATCCAGAGGCTAAAATGGTTATTTGCCCCAATTTTCAACTTGTGTCCATTTTCCTTTGTCTACTTATTTGAGGAAAGCTTATTGAGAGGGTCATACTATATGTATATGTTGTTATGAATCATCAATCAAAAACATAGTTTTTGTATCAATTTGGAGCGTAAAAAAAGTAAAAACTTTCTTTTCAATCAACAAGTCAGCCATAGTTTTCTTTCATATGTTCTTTCTTCCATTTTCTTCATTAAGGGATGATTTTTGTTCAATTTTTTAACTCGTAATCATCCTTCTTCTTCTTCCTCCCTCTCTCTCTCTCTCTCTCTCTCTCTCTCTCTATATATATATATATATATATATATATATATATATATATATATTTCAATCTAAATAAGTGAGTTTCACATAAAACTAGATTTTTTCTTCATGATTTCATCGCCTGAGTGTGATTTTGTGTTGTTTATCGTCTTGTATCTTCTTGCGGTTTTCATTTAATTTGGTTCATATTGAAATATCAACTATTCAATCAATGATTTGGACGTCAATATTGTAGATATGGAGGCATCGATACTCCATCCACTTTAATTTTATCTTATTATTTGTAGGCATTTTAATTTGTTGTTGTATAGTGTTAACTTGGATGTTGTGAGTTTGTTACCAAATTCATAATTTAAGTTTTTAGTGATGTTGAATGACGTATTATATTAATTTGAACGAATGAATATCTTCTTTTTTTTCAAAAAAAGAAGTATGAATTGATTATTTATGCTTATAATTTAGGATGGAGGGATTATCATTTAATTCACATATATACATTACTCCCTTTGTCTCATTTTAAGTGTTTCATTTACTTTTTTTTTCTTTGTCTCGAATTAGTTGCTATTTCATACCTCATTCGTCTCAAATTAAGTGTCTCTTGTGTTTTATACGATTATTAAGAAAATGATTAGTAGTGTTGATTTCTATAGTAAAATGTGTTTCATTTACTAAAACAATTATTAATTATAGTTTATAAAATAATTATATGATTGGAATACAATAAATAATAGTATTAGTGAAAAATAATAATTTTTTTTTTGAAGGAGTGAAAAATAGTAAGGGTCATGTTAACCGGTCCCCCCGGGGCACTGGTTAATGAATCCAAAAGTAGAAAAATTGTCTTGAAAATATAAATTGTTACTTTTGACCAACTAATTATTACACCACTTTTTAATAAAATCTTACTTCTTTTGCCTGCTTAACCAATGCCCCAGGGGCACTGATTAACATTCTCCAATAATAAATGTTGTATTAGTATCGTAAAATGAACAAATATTTTGAGACAGAGAAAAATAAGAAAGAAAACATTTGGTTTGAGACGGAGTGAATACTATCAAAACAATATTTGTTATTCTTGTTAGGGTTAATAGTGTTTTTTTTCTTCTGTAAAATAGGTCATTTTCGGTTTACCTCCCTAATAATTTTTTGGTTTGGAATTCGTCCCTCTAAATCTTTTTTCCTGAATACCTCCTTAATAGGTCATTTAAAAATGAAAATTTTGGAAGAAAAAAATTTGAAAATGGTCTATTCGGGGGGTATTATGGATTTTTTTTTTAAAAGGACTGATTCCAAACCAAAAATTTCTTAGAGAATAGCGAAAATGACTTATTTTATATGGGAAAAGCACTATAATATAAACCCTTCTTTATAACATACTCTTAGATTTTTTTTTTTGACACAACTCTTAGATATTATATTTCAATCATTTAATTACTCCATTAGCTGTAATTAATAATATACTTTGATAAATGAAACTCATTTTATGATTAATTAAAATCAACATTACTAATATATTTTTTATAATCGTGTTAATTTTTTTAAAAAATGTAATTTAAAACGGATGGAATATCAATTAAAAAGTGAAAATGGAGAAAGTGCAAGCACGAAGAATGAAGATTATGGAATAATGAAGGGCATGGCCTATAAATTAAAGTGAGATGAAAAAGAGAAGTAAAGAGTATCCAATGATTGTAGAGGTAGTGCGTGTCTTGTTATGGAGAGACAATATGACACGCACGAGTGCAATCATGGGACCACGTGTTCTCACGTGCTCATCCACCACACCACCTCATAACTTATGCTTCACCCCCCCACGTGACTTCTCTTTCAACTTTAGCCCATAAACAAATTTCACTTTACGTGAGCCATGAATAATGAATATTGATGTTAACTAGTACTAATGTTATAGACTGATTATTTTATAAAAGCATGGTTAAGTTGCTTTAGAAGAAATAATCCACTTAACATGTTCTAAGTGTTGTTTGATTGGTAGCTCCAAAATAACGATATATAGAGATCGACGTTGGAACTTTAGATTCTCTATTTTGTTGTGTGCAAGTGTGAGTTATATGTCATACATTGGATATAAAAGTAAAGGTTGAACACCTTATAAGTGAGAGGATCCAAAAACTCATTGCCTTAAGGTTCTGGGTAAGAGTGTGGCGTCTCTCTCACTTGTGTGGTTGTTCTGGCCTCGATGTGGACGAGTCCCCCGAGCTCCCCGCATGACCCAATAGGGGTATCAGAGTCCGATTCGACGAAGGGTACGACCGAGGCAGCTGGTTCGTGCGTAGAAAGCAGCAATGACGGTATAAGCGTGTCGGTCCATTTGCAGAGAAACCAGCAACGACAATACAAACAAGTAAAAGCTTCCGCTTAAGGGGGAGCATGATGAATTGATGGACTCACACTTGAGGGAGAGTGTTGTGTGCAAGTGTGAGTTATATGTTCTACATTGGATAAAAAAGTAAAGGTTGAATATCTTACAAGTGAGAAGACCCATAAACTCACTGTTTTCAAGTTTTGGGTAAAAGTGTGCTGTCTCTCTCATTTAATATATGGTTGTTCTGACTTCGATGTGGACGGATCCCCCGAACTCCCCGCATGACCCAACATATTTCTGCATGTTATGTGACTGTAGTCATTACCCTAGTAAACAGAAAAATAAATAAATCCAGTCAGTATATGCTATAATGTAACAATAAATATTCCCTAAAAATAATTAACAATAAATATAAAAATTTTCTAACTTGTGGCTATTTGAGCTAAAGCACGGATGACTCTATAAACGAAACCTGAGAATTTTTGAAGGAAGTAAAAATCACAAGTATATATGCACTAATAATATAAAGGGAATGTAGAAGCTAAAGTCACATCCAACCAAAAAAAAATATAAAGTCACATAGTCTTTTTCTAGTGGACTAGTGGTCGAAGTTCAAACTCTAGACTTTGCATATATTATACATTAATTCTACCAACTGAATTAAGTTAACGAGGACAGATAAAATCACAAGTCTATATGCACTAATGACATTCCTTCGTGAAAGTTTAAATTTTTTATCATTTACAAAACAACTTTTTTTAATTCCGTTTTGGTTTTTTAACTTGTGATAGCAAGATTCATATATAAAAGCAATGTTATTTGAACATTGAATCTTAACACCATACTCCCTCCGATTATTATATTCCCTCCGATCTCGAATGTAAGAAAATATTATTTTTTAAAATTCATTTAATAAACAATATATTTGGTCTATAATATAAATCAAATGCACCCTTTATTCAATGAACCTGAAAAAGAATATTTTCTCATATTCAAGAGCGTTGAGAGTATATCAACATCGTATACAATACATTTTTTTTAAAGCACATCGTATACAATGCATTAGTATGTCATTGTCTTTTTTTATCGGAAGAGAGAATAAAACCCAAAATTAAGTGTCGAATGTCTTTTATACTTCCTCTGATCTTTAATATACGAGAAAAAAAATAGATTCATTGAATACCTATTTATTTAATCTATATTATAAATCACATATATCAGTTATTCATTTGATAGGAAAAATAAATCTTTACTCATATTTAAGACCAAAAAAGTGTTGTGTTATTTGTTAATTTTTGTGTGAAAAATTCATTTCTCAATAACAATGAAAGTAGAGACATAATCATGATCAAGGGCGGAGGTATATGTTATGTTGCCATCTAGAGGGGCATGAGCCCCCACTAACGGTCTTTTTAGAAAATGTTATTCACACTAGTAATCCCAACAGTTTTATGTCTCTGTTTAACTTGATTTTATTTACCGCATTTTAGTTCGATTAAGTTTTCGCAACAAACAATTTAACAAACCCTTAACTTAGAACGATAACAATTGTTGAATAACTTATAATATTGCACTAGTCCCAGTGAAAACGATACTAAAATATACTTACTCTTTGATACTACATCAATAGACATAATGCAACTATGACTTTTGCATAGAACTTAATTTTCTGATGTGTATTATTTTAACTAGGGTTTTGCTAATCAGTGCACTCAGGGTAATGGTTAAGAAAACTAAAAGTAGTAGTCTTGCATTGGAAATTACAATTTTTTGACTTTTAGAAAGTTAAATTCATCACTTTTCACCATTTTTCAACAAATTATTTCTATTTATGTTCTCTTAACCAATGTCTCAAAGACGCTATTTAGCATTTTTCTTTTAACTAAGATTGCACACTTAAAAAAATACTTGTAGTAATTCTATTACATTGAAGATTATTGTACTTGTATAAAAAATAACTACTTGCCCAATATTTATGTATTAAAAAAAGGGTTAATAGTGTTTTTTCGCCCCCTAATATAGGTCATTTCTGGTTTTCACCCCTATAAAATTTTTGGTCTGGATTCTGTCCTCGTAAATATATTTTTTTTCGGAAAACCCCCTCCCTCATCCAACTCAGCAGAATCTAATATGTAGCGTTGATTTGACATTTTTTTTTTGAATTTTTTTTTAATTGGCCACATGTAAAAAAGGTCATCCACATCATATTATTTTTAAAAATATATGAAAATTAATTTAAAATCCAAAAAATCAGAAAAATATTTAGATTTTTTTTCCAAAAATTTTAAAAAATCGAATTTTTAAAATTTAGATAAACATTAAGATTTTTTATTGAAAATTTTAAAAATTAGAAAAATATTCAGATTTTTTTCCAAAAAAATTGAGATTTTTATTTTAAATTTAAAAATATCAGAAAAAACTTTTATATTTTTTTCAAAATTTGAAAAATTAGATAAAATCATAAATATATTCAGATTTTTTTTCCAAAAATTTATAATATCGAAAAAAACATTCAGTTTTTTTTTTAAATTTAGAAAAATATTCAGACTTTTTTCTCGAAAATTTTAATATCAAAATATAAAAAATTTAGTTTTTTGATTTAGAAAAGTTTAAATTTAGAATTTATTTTCTAAAATCAGAAAAAACATTCAGTTTTTTTTCGAAATTAAAATTTTTTGGATCTTTTTTGAAATTAAGAAGATTATTAAAAATTATAGAATTTAATTTTCAAAATAAAAAAAATCGAAATTTAAAAAGAATGTCAGATTTTTTTCGAGGAAACTGTTTTTGTAAACTTTTTCTACCAATAAAGAATTCTAGAAAAAATTCTTTGAAAATAAAAAAAAATAAAATTTATATCATATTTTGTTAGAATTGAAAATTCTGAAAAACTAAAAATATTTTTCCTGAGTTTTTTTAAAATAAAAAATGAATTTTTTTCTAATTTTTACGATATTTTTTATTTTTAAAAATTAATTTTCAGATTTTGTAATTTTTTTATTCTTAAATTAATATAAATAAATATATGTTTATTTTATTTTTCAAAAAAAAGTTCAAGTTATTTACAATTTTAAATTTTCGATAATTAATTTTCAGATTTTTATTTAATTTTAAATTAATATAAATTCATTTTTATTTTTTATTAAAAAAAATAGGCACAACTGCCAACGTGTATGCTTAAAAAAAAATTATACAAGGAGCACGCCACATAAGCATATATGTACAGTCATCGTGCTACACAGTGTACCACGTCAGCAAATATGCACAGTTATATTGGGAGGAGGGTTTTCGGAATTTTTTTTTTTTACAAGGACGAAATCCAAACTGAAAATTTTATAGAAGTGAAAATCGAAAATGATCTATATTACAAAGGTGAAAAATATCGTTAACCCTTAAAAAATTATGCATAGGTATCAACCACGCGACGGCAAGACTTAAAAAGATTTGTGAAAGATCTGGTCGGATAAAGTATGAGGGGACGCATGCTATTGAGACCACACTTGTGAACTTCATGCAAAGTCCCAATCATTGCCGTTCGATCATATATACATGATTATGTCAACTACTCTTCTACTACTATTTCAACTCCACCCTTTATAAAGCTAAGAATATGATTCTAATTATTGTCGATGTTTTTAGCTTCTCAAAAGTGCTAAGGGAAAAATAATACAGTAAGAAAAAAAAAAATTGAAATGAAGATTCTAGTTGATAATTCATTTATATTGACTGCAACTATGGTCAATATTCGTTTTGGATTAGATGTTTGGGTATTACTAAGAAAATGACTTTCGTGATCAAATATCATTGAAATTCATAATAGTTTTCTGGGTTAAGAATATTTAGGCATTTCTTCGAGTAATGATGCTTTTTATTGGTGGTTCATCAAATGCTTTTTCAAAATGGAAATATTGATGAACATTGAGGTTAGAGAATGTTAGCAATACACATTCTAAATTTATATGGAACCCACCAAATTTATATGGGACCCACATGATTTGGTGGGACCCATGTGACTTTTAACCAATCAAAAAGAGTGTGTTGAAAAGTGTGTGTTAGAATGTGTGTTGCTGGCATTCCTCTTGAGGTAATCATTCGCATACTTCTCATATTATTTTTATGTGAAAGTCTTACATAGATACAAATACAAATAAAATTATTTAGGCACACACAACAATAAAGAAAATTGAATAATAAATAAACTAGTTACATCATTCAACATCATTAAATCAATTTATCTTTTAAAAAATAAGCATTTGTGTGAGTGTGTCCAAACTTTTTACATTTGGGTCTGTCCCTAAGGAAAACTTTATTTATTTTCATGGTTTAATAGCAGTTTTGGCCTTCTAAGTATCACGAAGTTACCATTTTGACCCCTTGACAAAATAAATTACAACCCAACCCTCTAAGTATTGCCCCTTTTGCAGTTTTGATCTTCATGTCAATTTTGACCAATTCAACGCAGACGTGGCACTCAAAGACACCACATGTGTAATGTTTTGATTAAAAAAAAAATAAAAAAAACCACATGTAAATTAAAGAATTAAAGCAACTTGTGATTCCCATAATTACAACTCCAATAGCAAATGTAAGAACCACCTTTCTTTAAAGAACAATAATTTGAAATTTATTTTGATGATGACATAATTCATGAGAACACTCGTGTTTTAATCTGTGTTTAAAAGTGTGTTATCTATACATTACTCTTCGCCTCACTCTTCAAGCAATGTGAAAATTTAAAGAGTGTCAAACCAAAATAAATTTACTTATTTTGATTTTTATATATAAATTGTTTTTTCTCTTCTTGATTCCAACATCACACTCATCTAAATTGTATTTTATACGGTATTATGTGTCTAAATATCCCACCTAAAATAAACATTGTTATTGAGATGAATAAACTTCATGAGAATGAGACATGTTAAATTTGAAAAAACAAGATTTGGCTAAGTAAACAATAAATAGTAATAAATTGATTAAAAGGTATACTCTCTTCGGTGTCAAATGTAAGAAACTTTTCATTTTTTAAGTTCATTTAATAAATGATAGTATATAATAAAGACAACATACATCATTTATTGAATGAATTTAAAAAGTAAAAAATTTCTTACATTTGAGACCGGAGGTACTAAATTTCCAATTCTTTGAAAGATTCATGAGACTTGTATGAAGTCCTCATAAGATATTAGTGGAACTCATAATAAAATCGTTCTTTCTTCCCACACAAGTACACCAAATAATAAATTGAGTAAAAGTGGTCCCCACAGAAACAAGTTGGCCTCGTGAGTTGGAGTTGGCATGCCATGGAAAAGCCATGTCACTCACGAGAGAACCCTTCTTTTCACAAATGATGAATGAGCTAAAGTGGGACCCACATTGAATGATGGCACAATACATGATCATCTCTCTCATCATCATAATGATCATGAGGTCATTATTCCAATTCCCAGCGCGTGGCGCGTGAAGCTTATCCCACAAGCTCACATTTCTCCACACACTCACATTACTCAATTTCATTATGGATTGGATGATGGAGTCAATAGTCAAACTCCTACAATTAAGCAAAAAAAGTCCCTTTTCTTTCTCAACAGAAAACACCAACAAGGTTTTTTTTAATTAATTTATCTCACGAGTAAAAAACTTATCTTTATGAGATATTTTTTTTGGTTACCATCGTATTGATATAAAGTTTTCGCAACTATTTAAGGAACACATGTTTAAAGAGTTTAAATCTTTTATTAATTTTTTTTTAAATTACTCCCTCCGTCCTATTTTATAAGAAAAAAAACCCACTTATTAAAAAAACTAAAATATAGTAGCTTGTAACATAATTTTTGTGTTCTTCTTAAAATAAGTTTTATAGGAAGATGTAAAATCAATTTTCATTGGTTATTGCTTATTGAAAAAAATGAAAGAAAGAGCAAATTGAATGCACTTTACATTTAATTTTTCTTTAGAAAAGATAATTTTTTGAAACAACATAATTAAATATGATAAAAGTTGGTCTTTTTTTGTTATAATTTTGGACAAAGAAAATGAGTTTTTTTCTTATAATTTGGGACAAAGCGAGTATAATGTATAATTTGTATCCTCACACATGATATTATTCTTTTATAAATAAAAGTACTCACATTTAATTTGTATGTAACTTTTTAATATGAAGGAATTATTTTTTTAATACGGATCATTGACCAAAGAGAAAAAATTAACTAGCGGCGCAACTTATTGCTCGTTTGTCTTCTATTCAAGTGTAAATAATGGTTTATATATATTAAAAAAAAATAGTAAAATTTTCAGCTTAAAAGAAAAAGAAAATTAGAACTTCCTCATTTCCAATATAACCAATTATGTTGACCAATTCATACAAATAAAAAATTGGAAATGTTAACTTGTGCTCTTAGGACATATGTTAATGATTTCATTAATAGAAATTTTGTATCGAAAATTGTGTTAATTTATTACTTAAAAAATTTAATATTAATTTTTTCAATTAATATTTACTATTAGTGGCAAGAATTTAATGCTTAAGGGCATATGTTAACCTGACACATAAAAAAAATGTACACGTGAAAGAGAGTAAAATATTCTTATCATGCATTAAACAATACACTTTTTTTCATAAGTGTAAAGTAAAAAAACATTGAATTGTAAATGATTCGAGTTGTGATTGAAAAGACTTACGAAAAAGAGTTGACCATTTTTTTAATTGTACCATTTTATTTTTAATCCTATATCACAACTCTTTTTAATGGTACAATTAAAAATAAAATGATTGAAAAGAGTTGTGATATAGGATTTTGTTTAGGTGCAAATGAGTCTTTTATTTTGGGATGGATGTAGCAATAATGTTTTTTTTGACAAAGGAGTAATAATTTGTTAAGCGTTTACCTTTTTTAGCATTTTATTAATTTTTTTGAGAAAATTTACATTTTTACTTTCAAATCATAAAAAATTTATAATATTTATTACATAGACATAAACAAATGAATTAGTCCCCATGAATTAACCTCAGTTGGTAGAAACAATGTATAATATATGAAAGATTCGAGTTCGAACCCCGCCCACAAAAAAAATAGATGAATTCAATTTTTTGACTAAAAATAAATGTTTTTTTGCTACATTGACTGAAAATAAATGTTATGATATAGTCAAAAGTATATCACAAAAAACATAAATTATTTTTTTGAAAATATCAATTTCTTTGTTTATATACTTAATTAAAGTGATACTTAAAGAAATAAAATTGTATTTTAACATATTTTTGTCATTAAAAAACTAAAATTAAAATGAATTTAATTATATTTATCTAAATAATACAAAAATATATTAAAAAATGGACTAAAAAAGAGACATAGAAGAAATTAGGTTTTTTTTGACTGAAAATGGACTTAATGAGATAATATATAGTCAAAACTCAAAAATATAAATAATTTCATCAAATTATATATTTTTTGGAAAGAAAATATATACTTTTTTTTTGGTTTATGTATTACTCCATTAAATTGGTTTTTTAATAATAAAATATTATTGTTTATCATATTTTTTCATTAAAAAATGTACAATTAAAAATAAATTAATGAAATTTATCTAATAGTACACAAATATATTAAAAATTTGACATTGCTCACCAGTGTTTGAAAATTGTTAACTAACCATGGTTATACTTTATGAAATTGAAACTTGGAAAAAGTAAATAGTGGTACTATTTTCAACATGTTATTTTGTGATTAAATAAAATTTATAATTCTTAATAAATTTAATGAAATTTATTTGAATAAAACAAAAATATATAAAAAAATGGACTAAATATTACTCCTTCATCAATAAAAATTGATGCATTTTGTCTAGTCCAAGCTAAATAATTATTATTTTAAACTAAATGTATATGTATATTGACCAAACTTTTTCATGAATTTATAGCCTATGGTATGGAGCACTACTTTTCTTCCAAAAATTTGAATGTAAATTTGACATTGTTCACCTTGAACTTTGCAACACAACACAACCATGGTTAAAAAGCAAACCAAAGTTGGACTTTGAAGCATCGAAAAGTAAAGAAGACTGTATGAGCTAGTTAACTTTTAAAGCCTAGGTAGATATCAAATATTTTAATAATATTATTTATGATTATAGTATCAATATGATTTTGGCACTCTGACACAAGTCATCATTAACTCTATTGCATGTTCTCTCTTTTCTCTATCTATCTATCCCTTTCATTTCTCTTCTCCATAGTATGTATCTATATATAGTCCCATCTTTCCTCCATTTCTTATACTATACTGTTCTCCATAATGCCCTGTGACATACACTGCCATTATAGTCGTCCATAGCTGCCCAACCCCATCCATTTTCTGTCCTTCCTTTCTTCTTAATACCATTTTGTTTCTTTTTTCTTTTCTCACCCCTTCTTCAAAATTCAAACAAGAGAAAAAAAAAATGGGTGAGAAAGATGATGAATTTAGTTTGGGTTTAAGCTTGAGTTTAGGATTTGGAGAATATGCAAATAACAACAACCAAACTCCTTTGAAGGTGAGTCACATGCACAAGCCTCCTCAAACGGTTACAAACCAAAGGGTTTCCTTCAATAACTTGTTCCATTTTCATGGTATGTTTCTCTCTCTCTCTCCTAAATTTCTATGTTTCATCTCTTCAATTTTTTCTTCCATTTTTTTTTTTATTTTTAATTCCTCTCAATGCATTGTTAATTTTTTTGTTTTGAAAAAACCCATTTTTGATTTCTCTTCACATTTTTTAGGTTAATAGTAGAACCCCATTTCTCATTTTTGGTACAACCCTTGAATCATATAATGAAAAACACACCATTTTTTTTTATTTTTATAAAAAACTATTTTTTATAATTTTTTAATCATAACTAAAAATCCATTTTGTTTGATTCCTTTGATTGATGAGATGAATTCAAGTCATGAAAATGAATAACACAAACTCTTGTTTTAATTTTTATTTTTTTATGAATTAAAATGGCTTTTGTTACAAAAAATAGCCTTAAATATCGTTAATAATTACACGTTTACCACTAAAAAACTCACATGGAAATCACGTGACAGATCTAAGCACAGAAACGAGGTCGTTTCTCCGCGGAATAGACGGCAACACTCCACTACCATCTACGGCGGCGACGGCCGCCGCATTCGACGACGAGAACGGAGTTTCATCACCGAACAGCACTGTGTCAAGCATCAGCGGAAAGAGAAGCGAAAGAGAAGGAAACGGAGAAGAAAACGACGCCGTCGAAAGGGGTTCATGTTCTCGTGGCGGCGGAAGTGACGATGATGACGGCGGAGGTTGCGGCGGCGACGGTGATTCGTCAAGGAAGAAGCTGAGGTTGTCGAAGGAACAGTCAATGTTGTTGGAAGAAACTTTCAAGGAGCATAATACTCTGAATCCGGTGAGTTTGTTGTAGTGGCATTTATGTAATTTAGTTTTATGTCAAGGGCTTATTTGGAATTTCATTACAGGATAAAAGGCTATATTTGGAAGTGTAAATTTGGTTGTTTTGACTTGTTCTTTTTTGTTTTTATTATTGTTTTGAGGTTATTCTGAGGTTGTCTTTTTTTGTTGAGTAATTAAGGTTGTCTTATTTTTTGAGTAATTAAGGTTGTCTTTCTTTATTTTAATCTTAAAATAATTTAGTTTAATTATTATTGTTATTATCAGAAACAAAAGCAAGCATTGGCAAAGCAGTTGAATCTGAAGCCAAGACAAGTGGAGGTGTGGTTTCAAAACAGAAGAGCAAGGTGAGGTTTCTTCTTCTCAGGGGTATTACTGTCATTTTTGAATATTAATTTGTAATTAGTAAAAGAAATATTGTTGTGATGTTGTGGCATTGTTTGTTGTGACCTTTGTAAGTTTCTGTTGCATACCATACTATATACCCCACTCTGTTTGGATCATATTAATGGGTTTTGTTTTTTCATGATTAAAATTTAGCTATCACTAAAATAAATTAAAATGTTAATATTAGGCATAAAAAAGATTTGAAGTTGTATAGTAACAAGTATGTGGCCCACCTACTACATGCACAAAAATGTAACAAGCATGTTATTATAATCTTTTCATGATGGATTGGGAAGGCAAAATGGAAACCTTTCAATTTGAAGAGTTAACATGCATTCATTAATTTCTCATGAGTTAAATTAGTCAATAGAAGAGATACTTTTAACATGTCATGTACAAACAATGGATGTGGATTTGTTGTGTTATGTGTATGTGTTTCATGTGTGTTGCTTTGTGTTCCATGATGTCATGGAGGGAAAAAAATGTGATGTAAGTTCTTATGGTTCAATGATGCAGGACCAAGTTGAAGCAAACTGAAGTGGATTGTGAGTACTTGAAGAGATGCTGTGAGACTCTAACTGATGAGAATAGGAGGTTGCAAAAGGAAGTGCAAGAGCTTAGGGCATTGAAGTTATCTCCACAACTCTACATGCAAATGAACCCTCCCACCACTCTTACAATGTGCCCTTCGTGCGAGCGTGTCGCCGTGTCATCCACATCCTCCTCATCAGCAGCTGCTGCTCCTCCCTCTGCTTCAGCCAACCCGTCCGGCCCAAGTGTTCAACGGCCAACACCTGTCAACCCTTGGGCGGCAATGTCTATCCAAAACCGTTCCCGACCATGAGTTTTTGCTCTAGATCCTAGAAGTAGGGTAATGTAGGCAGGGACATTTAGATGCTAGACAAATGTGTATGTTTGGATTCACGGTGAGTTTGTAGCTTTTGTAGAATCATGGCAACTCGGTGATTTTGACAAACTCACCTTGATACCAAACATGCACAAAAATGAATCAATTTTATTGTGCACTTTACTTTAGTGTTGGTTAACTTTCAAGTCTAGCCTTTTCTTATTTTGGGCCTAGAGAACATGTTTTACTCAACTTTAGAGTGTGTAAAGTTTGGACATGTTAAAGTAGGTTGTGTTTTCATATGCTGAATAGTTTTTAATTTATTAACCTTGAAAGGATATAAAGGAGAATCCGAATCTCTTAAATATATGTTTTTTCATGGGATTTGTCATACCACTTGGTGAGAAAAGGTGGGATTTTGTGCAAGATTGAAGAGGGGGACAAATTAAGGGGATTCCCATGAGGGGATAGTTGTGGTCTCAATTAGAAATGATTTTGTCTATCTTTTGTTCTGATTCTTTTTTCTTTTGGTTTTTATACTTGAACATGGGGTTGAGTGATGAGTCATATTGTGTGGGACTCAACTTTGGCTTCATATGTCCAACATGATACTCCTTAAAATGTGGATTTTTTTTACCATATAGTGAAGAGGTAAATGTGGTAACGCACTAGTGACAATGGTTGCATCAATGTGTTTTTTTTGAAGGTTTGGTATTAAAGGGAAAGAATATACACAATAATAGTTACTACTAGTTAGCATGGTCCATATATGCCCATGACTTGATTTTGTGCTTGGGAACATTTGCCAATTCTGTCAATGTCAATCGTGAGGAACTTAAGAGTATGTTTGGATTGACAATTTTGAAAGCAATGGAGGGCATATTTTTCATTTTCTAAATTAAGGTAAAGGAAGCTATAAAATAATCAAAATATGAATCAGGTGGGATTGAAAATGAAGATGATTATATGACCGTTTATCGTTTATTATGTTATTCTTTCATATATTTTAAAAGGAAAATGCTAATTTGCAGGAAAGTATACCTTGAAGAAACACAAGAATAAATCCCACCCATTGATTTAATGTCCACTATCCCATGTATTATGCCAAATACCTACTTAATCACACAATAAATTTGTATAAGATTCCTCCACATGTTAATTCTTGCCATTCTTGCACAATTCTTTTGTAATATATAGCAAATAGCAAACCCCATTTTAAAATCTTGTCAAAATATAGATTGAATCTTCCAAAGCCATCTCGTTCAAAACCCTCTGCCAAACATACTCTATGATTATGCGTGGGAGTTAGGAGTGAAGAAAAGGAGAGGAATGGTAAAATTGGGGAGTTTTTTTTTATTTTTTTGGATGAGTATTTTTGAACACGATGAGATATAAATATTAAATACTTGAGTAATAATTTTATTTTTATTTTGAAAGTATTATCAAGAGAAGTCATATATTTAAAAATCTATTCAAAACCTTCCTCCAATGTATTTCGAGTTCCCAAATATTAGAAGAGTTTTTTTTTTTTTTTTTTTGGGTACAATATATTGAAGAGTTTTAGTCGGATTTGGATCCCCTTGTGTTCATTCTCTCATATTGTCCATCATGCCTTAATCTCATCCATTTACCAATGTTTTTTTTACACCCTTCTTTATTATTATTCTTTTCTACATGTATCAATCAACCGTTGGCTTGAAAAAAGAGATGACTAAACCAAAAGGGGTGGAGAGGATCCATATCCGTTTTAGTCCTGCAATAAAGAAAAACAAAATCTCGTATAAGATGGAAAAACTACTCACCAATCACGATTCATTTTCTCTTTACGCATTCTTAGGAAAAATTACACCCGTCACCCTTTAAGTCTGACCATTTTTTCAGGTTGGTTCTTTTAAGTTTTAAATTTTTCAATTTGATCTTTTATGTTACATTATACTTTCATTGCTAGCCATTTTAACAAGTTCCATTGAAATAAAACACGTATGGCATTTTAATATCAAGAAAACTAACCTAAACAGACGAGACATGTTCATGTCATTTCTCCTCTCACTTCTTATTTAAATATAAGTTCTGAAATCCAAACACTTTAAAATCAATGTGTCTTATTGTTTGCAACAATGCCTTCATGTTTTAGGAGTGATTAAAATTTACGAACCTAAAACAATGGGTTATTTATCACTCTGTGAGGCATGATGAATGAACACCTGAATGTTGCTCACTCTAATTATGCAACAAAACTCGTGGTTCACATAGTCACAAAATATAATATAAAAGACTACAATGCAACATGAAGGCAACTTCAAGGCTAACAATACAAACAAACGTATCATAAAAAAGACTAATTTGTGAAAAATAAAACTTAAATGACCAATCCAAAATAAAGGTTAATTTTAAAGAACCTATTATCCACTATATCATTAATCATACTTGCTTATCTTTCTTAAAAAATCAGATTCCTCCAAGTACAACTAAAAAGTAAAGAAATAACTGATGTATCAAATAAAATCAAATACCCACCATTTAGAGAGTTAGGACTTTTATGCAACATTTTCGAATTTTTGTTCAAACAAATCCTAACTTTTAAGTTAAATCACCATTTTAGATACATAAATTGTCATCCATATATAATTAAAACTTGAATTTATTAGTGTTTAATCCATACAACGACAACCGCAATCCGTAACGCAACATGCATAACAACTGAAATCGTAAAGTCTTTAACATGACCTCGACTGTTATTTAAAACCTTGCCCCTTAGTATCTTTTTTTTTTGTTGAAGGAAGCCCCTTAGTATCTTTTAGAAGTTTCCAGCCCAAGTATGACTTTTTTTACAGGGTAAGGTGTTTTTTGCAAGCATAAAAATGTCACGCAAATACTGCAGCAAACAGTATTTCTCTTTCTGCAAAATTTAAGCATTGCCACATGGGATGTATTTGCTTTGTGAAGGCAAAATTACTATAGGTAGGAGACTGACCGAGTCAATGATTTAACCTATAGGACTGAATGAGTGAATAAGTATGGTTATGCTAATTTTACTACATTTCTCAAGTTAGTTTGTTGGAGATGAGAAGTGTGATCAAGGAATAGAGGTAAGTAGTAACAAGGTGGTGAGAGAATGAGTTCATTGCTGTAAAGATCAATACCCTTTTGAATCTCTGAATTCAGAGATGATGACTTTCTGTAAGGGTTATGTTGGAGTCTTGCTTGTTGCTGAAGATATGTTATAAGGCTGCTTCAAATAGCAAGCTGTGTGTGGAGGTAACATGGCGATTTCATAGCAAGCTGTTTTGAATTTTTCCGCGCACTTCAAATATTCTGCCACAAACAGTTAACACGGTGATTTCATAGAAAACTGTTTGGAAATTGCTGGTTATGGTCACATAATTTTGAAGTTGTTTTATCTACTTGTTCTAAAGGTTTCAAAAACACAAATGAAAGTTAAATGTTTTGGCTTAGTGCAAAAACATATACCAGGTTTGAGATTGAGACACTAGGCATCAAGAGCTCCTGAAAAACAGTTCTTCTGGCATTCCGTGTCAGTAACTCGAAGGTCACACATGCGAGATGCTCAATATCTCTTGAAGCATCTTGTATCACATCTAGCAGGCTCTTGTAGGAATACAAGAACATGGCAGGAAGTAAACAATCTTCTACAATTTCCCTAAATTCCTTAGTGCTGTTCAATCTACCTTAGCAAACTATCATTCCACTTGTGAAATAAGCTATGCATATAAATTATTTATAATTAATACAATTCCATATTCCAATTTCTAGCTGAAGTTGTTTCAGTGAACACAAAGCATTCAAGGAAGTTCAAGTTTACAATGATATAACATATAAAAAACCACTTTGACTCTTTTCTCCTAATGCATGAAATGGTAAAAGCAAGACAAATAGTTCTTCCAAAATAAAAACTCAATAGCTAAAAGTATGTCAAGATAGGAAAGGCAAAGGAAAACTTGAGGATGCATGGGCCTTAAGTTTCTATTGGTGGAATGCAGGGAATCCAAGTTACAACGATCACTAACTATAAAACTTAGATTATCAGAACTTTACCATCATCCGAGCAAATTTGTATCCGAAAAGAAATGAAAACTATCTAGAAAGGTCCATGCTCCATATTCCTTAGGTTCTGCATTCTGAATCTTGAAACCAGGTTTTATTGCTTACAAGTAAAGCTGTAATACAACAAAATTAGTCATCGATGAATCAGGACACTCAAAAGTTATGCAATCTCGATGCTAAAGAAGAGAATGCCTTCCTAGATGAACCATTTTCACTTGTTGCAACAGAAGCACCAACACTCAATTCCTTGATTCTCTTTTGCATTTCTAACCTTTCATCACCTTCCATAATTCTCCTTACACAGTTAGCAACTTCCTCTCTTTTCACTATCCCACTTTCATCATCAATCTTTGGCCTCACAGCCACCTTGAGCTCATCTGTCAATAATTTTGCATTCATCCTTTGTTCAGCAAATAGAGGCCATGCAATCATAGGCACACCATTAACCACACTCTCCAAAGTTGAACCCCAACCACAATGACTCAAAAACCCACCAATTGAACCATGACCAAGAATCTCAACTTGTGGTGCCCATGATGGAACAACCAATCCATTTTCTTTGGTTCTTTCCAAGAAACC
>Ga0228711_1002507_pt1 | contig 28279 bp, 19 predicted proteins | sample MedpolnodulmetaG_2_FD_177996 | JGI IMG/M metagenome (GOLD analysis project Ga0228711, IMG submission 177996) | Root nodule microbial communities from Medicago polymorpha collected in Santa Monica, California, United States - brown nodules | ecosystem: Host-associated > Plants > Roots > Nodule... | reverse complement strand
TACTCATAATCGAGTTTACAAATAGCATAATCAATGAAATAATTAAAACATACATGAACTGAGTAAAGGATGATGAAATCGCCCTTCAAGCAGTCTTCAGGTCTCAAAATCGCACTTTTGCTCTCTAGAATCGTAACCCTTGTTTCTGGCACTGACTTCTGGTTAAATAGGAAATATTTTCTGATCCAAAAATCGCGTCACGCCTGTGTCCAATCGTGTTACGATTTTATAACAACCTAGAGTCCTTCGAGATCCTTCTTCACAATCGTGACACGCCTCCCGCAATCGTGTCACGTTTTGTTGCTTCAAGCTCTTGGTTGTTTTCTCGCTTTTTAACGCCTCTGGACCATTCATATTGCCTTGAACTCTGTCAAAATAAGTCTTAAAAATTACGTAATGACAGCATGTCATCATCGGCACCACTAAAACCTTGAGTATGCCTAGCCAATGCTCCCAAATCAACATTTTTCGCAATCGGTGACTTTCTCATGCAAGACTTGAAGATCGAATGACGGGAATCCTCGTCAGGTAGAGGAATATAGATCAACTGATCTAGACGGCTTGGCCGAAGAAGTGCTGGATCAATGATGTCAGGTCTGTTAGTTGCCCCAATAATGAATACAGTCTTTTTGGCAGACATGCCATCCATTTCTGTCAGAAGTTGATTTAGAACTCTATCAGCGGCGCCACCAGCATCCCCAACACTGCTCCCTCTCTACAAGAACAACACAATGATTATATACAAATACAAGCTGAAAATAAGAAATCAAAGAGATACGTGCAATCACAAAGATACTAAAAAACATCAAGGGCCCATTTGGATTGTTTTATTTGACCTTATCTACTTGTCATAATCACTTGTGAGATTGTTTTGAAGAGCTTATGACATGTCAATAACCTCTCTAGAATAGCCTATATGGAAACAATTTGGATTTATTTTTATTGACCTTATCTACTTGGCATAAGCACTTGTGAAATTGTTTGGAAGAGCTGACATGTCAATGACCTCTAGAATAGCCTATATGGAAGCAGATTGGATTTCTTTTTATCTTGATGTAGAAAAAGCTTATATGCAAGCGCTTGATTAAGTTGTTTATCCAAACAGGATCAATTTGACATCCTCATTTTTTTTTTCTTTTTTAGAAGAGTACAAGCAATAATAACATGATCTCAAAAAAAAATATACCTCACTTGAGTATCAACTATGGTTAAACCATAATATAATAGCAATCCATGAGTTTATAGTAACAAGATACCAACCTGAGTGGCAATGGAATCAAGCTCATCAAAAAAGAGGACACATGGAGCTGATTGTCTAGCCTTGTCAAAAATTTCCCTAACATTGGCTTCACTCTCACCAAACCACGTTGTAAGTAATTCTGGGCCTTTTATACTTATGAAGTTAGCTTGACATTCATTAGCAATTGCTTTGGCTAACAAAGTTTTTCCACATCCCGGAGGACCATAGAAGAGAACTCCTTTTAATGGTGACATCCCAAACTTCTCAAACTTTTCCGAGTGCTCAACCGGATATTGAACAGTCTGCGTACACATAAACCAAAATCAGAAACAGATAAAATTGGTAAGGAAATAAGGTGTAATTAAGTACTAGGAAAGATTTATGACCTCTTGCAGTTCACGCTTGACATTCGCAAGGCCTCCGATGTCCTCCCAGCTGACATTAGGCACCTCAACAACCTGTTAATACAGACATTCGTAAGAAAACAGACAGCAAGAAAGGAATGACTCATTGACTGATCAAGTAATCTACTAATGATTTCTAAATATAGGACAACAACAACCAACAACCAAGCCTTATCCCACTAAGTGGGGTCGGCTAAAAATATAGGAGTCGTAAAAAAAACTAACAGTTTCGCTCATTTGTAACTGCCATGGAATTTAGTATTTCAGCATCAATAGTCTCATCCTATAAGTCAATGACGTCCATCTTCTCCCTAATGCATTGCAAAGCAGCTTCAGTGCAAAGAGCAGCAAGGTCAGCACCAACATACCCATGAGTATTTTTTGAAATTCTCTCCAAATCAACCTACAGAGTAAAATCGTAAATGAGCAACTGAAAATTTGAGGAAATTGAAAAACCTTATTAATACCGCAACTATCATAAATAGTAGTGAATTTGACTAATGAACGGAACAATGACCACAACCATAAAAAAGAAAATACAGAACAAAATAGACCAACATATGTGAAAGTTAAGTAATATGTAATGCCCAACTTACATCATCAGAGAGCTTCATGTTTTTGGTATGTATGCGAAGGACTTCAAGTCGCCCAATTTCATCTGGAACACCAATATCGATTTCCCTATCAAATCTACCAAACCTTCTCAATGCCGGGTCAATGCTATTGGGGCGATTAGTGGCCCCCATGACAATAACATGAGCACGAGATTTTAGCCCATCCATAAGAGTCAGAAGTTGTGAAACAATCCTTCTTTCTACTTCACCATTTGTCTTGTCCCGCTTGGGTGCAATAGAATCAATTTCATCAATAAAGATGATGGAAGGTGCATTCTTTTCTGCTTCTTCAAACGCTTTCCTAAGATTGCTTTCACTCTCTCCAGCCATTTTGGACATAATCTCTGGTCCATTAATACAAAAAAGAAAGCTCCAGTTTCATTAGCAATAGCTCTTGCTATTAATGTCTTCCCGGTACCTGGGGGTCCAAAAAGCAAAATTCCTTTAGGTGCTTTCGCACCAATTGACTTAAAAAGTTGAGGATGCCTCAGTGGAAGCTCGACCAACTCGCAAATCTGTGCCATTTGCTTCCTAACACCACCCACGTCATCATAACCAACTTCATCAAGCCTTTCTTCATCCTCTCTTTTCACAGGTTCCCCCTCACAGAAGACCTCAGTGTTTGGAGCAACCACACAGTACTCACCAGGATCAGTTTCAATGACCTTAAACTCTACACTTCTCATCCCTCCCCGCACAAGAAATAGATCTCCTTTTCTGACGGGACGATAAGCCTCCACGAAATAGACTGTAAATTATATACATTAAAAAAGTTAGACTTGTGCAAAGATTAACATATACATATAACATATTCAAACATGTAAAATCATAATGCCTCTAAGAAACTAAAGATTAAAGATTAGACAAAGCTAGCAAAACCAAGTGATCAAAATCCACTATGAAAGGTGGGAACTTACGTTTCAAGAATGCATCAAAGAGATCTCCAGTGAGACCTTCAATTGTATCATCAATAGGCAGAATGTGCACACGTTTCCCATACTTGACATCAGGACAATGGTGCACAGACACAACATCTCCAAGCCGAACTCGCAAATTCGACCTCACAACTTTGTTCATCCTAACCCTAGGCTCTTCACAAGTATCATCAGCAAGAGCAATGCAAACAGTATCCTTCCTTTTCTTTCCCTGCAACACAACATAAACCACATTAACAAACTCAACTCACCAGCCAACAAGCCCAACAGATATATTTCGGTGAACATTCAATTTGGTCATTAAACCTAAACCAGCAGACAATCTTCTTACGATCATCACAATACATGGCGACAATAGATGGAATGATTGGTAAATTCATTTGTATAATGACTTACAAAAACAACACCACCTCATCTCTTTTTTGAGTTCAAGTGGATTCATTACCTTTGAAATTACAAGATTTAATATTAAAATTAGAAGAGAGAAGACATTTACCCTATGTTTGGTTATAAAATGAAGTTGAGAAGAGAGAAAGAAATATATGAGAAATATAGGAGATTTAAAGTATTGGTTACTTTAAAAGAAATAGAAGAGAGAGATGTGTTTGACTTTTCAAAAGTAAATGAAATGTTGATTTAATTTTTATCTGAATGTAACTTGGATATTATTTTAGAATTTTTCTATTGCTAGATATTATTTTAGTTTTTCATTTACTAAATTAATTCATTATTATCTTTGTAATTAATAATTGAAGTTTAGAATTTATCAATAAATTAAATTAGGAAAATATCAACGAGCGTCCGAGACACTTAAGAACCTTATAAATTGTATTTTTTTTAATGAAAATCAGTGTATTTAATGAATTGAAAAAGATGTGGACACAACGTCATGGATGTGGATAAAAACTCTAGAAAAGCTCAGGAGTCATGCCAGGAAACTAAGTTTCCCCATGAGGAATGCCTCATCCGCTGTGAAGCCCGGGTACGAGATACGATACGGATACGATACTACACTGATACACCGATACGGAAAAATTTCAAAAATCAAGATACGATACGGCTGAGATACGTTAATAAAAAAAATTATATAATTAAATGTACAATATAATTATAACCATTTTTTTAATATGCAAATGTATTAACAAACAAAAGAAACCAGTCATAGGCTTGTAGCACATCAACATAAATATAAATAATATTGACGATTAAGAGAGTGGTGATTAGTCAATTACATACACAATATATCCTAAAAAGAGCACCATCAGTGCTATACTATATCAGTTAGTGCTATACTTTATCGATCCAAAAAAGAAGTGCTATTTCCAAAAAAGAACACATCAGTACTCAAGAGTTAAGTTATTTTAGTTAACATTAATTGGAAAATATTGGGGCAAATATCGGTGCATGATAATTATCGGATACTCTCCTATACGTATCGGGAAGTATCGGATAATTATTTTTTAAAAAAATAAAATTTAATCTTCGGATACTCTCATGATACGTAACGGGAAGTATTGGGCAGGTATCGGTGCAGGATACGCAGGGGATACGATACGTCATCTATTTTGAGGTATCGGGGCTTCACAGCTCACCCGTCAGCTATTAAATACATGTTTTTAGCGGTGCCATACTACAATATTCCACCTTTGGAGTAGTATGTCTATATAATGTCTAGCAAAATTTGTTTCAGGTTGAACACTTGATATACAATCAGTGGTGTTCACAATACAAATCGGATACAGACTCTTAAGACTCTAGAATTTCTAAGATATGAACTATGATAAGAAATTCTAAGTGAACATTCGATGCAGAACAATTTCAGCAGAGCTTTGGCACTTGTAAATTGTTGTATATGAGTCTTGCCATTCTCTAAGTCTTCACTCCTTTATATAGAGGTGTGAAAGAGACGTTGCAAATTGCCCGCACATCAAAAAGAGTCGTTTGAAGCTTGATCAAATCACCAACGATCTTTTGCCTGATTTGGTTGTTGTCCTAAGAAGGATCAATTTCAAATCCATTCCAAATCTGGAGGAACACTGGTGCAGGCATAGTTGTTGTTCTTGTCCTATTGCAGACACTAATCAGAGTAGTGGAGATAGTGGTTGTACACTTCGTACACTTGTCCTTTTTCAACTCTCTCCAACGAAAAAACATCCAATGCCTTCAAATCCATTTGAATTAGTCGTTGCTTCATTCTTTCAGTCTTCTGCAATGCTAGGAGTGATTAAATCATTTGAACAACCTTTGATGCTTCAATTCTCTCAGCTTCTGATGATCTTCAGCTCCTAATGATGTCAGCTTCTGGTGATGTTGCTTCTGATGAGGTGCTTCTGATGACGTCAGCACTTCAGGATCACTTTGTCTTCAGAACCTCTTTTCTTCAGATGCTTCAAGCTTCCTACCTGTTGATTCCATTGCTCTCATTTGTTCTTCCAGAACCTATGCTTTAAAAAGAGACACAAAACTTTTGTCTATGGTCCTGGACACTTGAACAAATATTAGCATATCCAATTGACAATTTTTAATACCTTGTTATCATCAAAACTCAAAGGGTAATGTTAAACACATTTTGTTCCAATAAACTATGTTTGTGTTCATCGACTGTTTACTGCTTGAACCACATCCTCGAACACGGGTTCAAAATAAACTACTATTGGACATGAGGGCTTCTAATGAATACCTCACATAATGATTAGAACGATCATGCTTAGACCCCCTCGTAAAACAACACAAAACATTTGCTCCCAAACAAACGAGGCAAATGATTGGGGGAGGAAGGGCAACATCTTTAAGTTAAACAATGATTTAAAGAAGCAAGTCGTGTGCTCGACAATTACCAGTTTTAAGCCATTGGAACGATCTAAGTTATCACTTCATAACAAAGCAATGACTACGAGGGTGTGGGCATTAACCTTGGCCTATCAGATCCATTTTTGATTCAAAATGCTCGGTTATACAAATTAACCCTACAAGCATACATTTAGTCAAAAGGAAAACTCCTAAGTATCACTGCGAGCATACAAACTTAATTAAACCTAAAACTACGGGGATAACGATTCTAGAACTCTATCCTTTGACAAGTCTAGTCAACATAAAGGGTATCATTTCTACAATGATACGACTCTACAAATTCATGTGGGTTTGCCTTACAACGGGAACAACAATAAAAAATTCGGCAAAACCACGCCACTCTTTGAGAAGAGAGAACATTATCTTCTCGCCACGCTTTCCACAAAAGCATAAACTTAAAAACAAATCTCCCACTCGGAGCATAATACAAATCCTCTTCAGATTATAATCGAATTCTAAGTATCACAAACGATCTTCTTCAGATCTTTTCTAACACATCTAGTTTGACATCCTCTTTTCACTCGTCATCATTTGAAGTCATCACTTCTAATGCTTCAAACTGTAGACTTGGGGGGGCTTATGTTCTGGACTAGCTAAAAACCTAGCCCGCGCAAATTAGACTCAATTACTCAAAAGCCCAACAAGCAAAAGCCTACCATCAACCATCAGATACTCTCTGTCTCAATGAAGACACATAATGACATGACGAGCCATAATGGCTATCATGGAGGACATTCATGAGGACATTCATAACAGCTCTTCCACCATTGCTCCATAGCGATGTCCTTGACCCTCTATAAAGAGCTCTTGACAAGCTCACGAGGTATGTATCTCTCTATGCTTCATTACACTCTGGATCATATATTGATTCGGACGTCGGAGCACCTTTATGTACAACACCGTCTTCTCCTCAACAGAGTTGCGGCCAACACATCCTTGGAGCACCATCAACAATGATCGAAGCACCTACTTCCTTTAATCCACCACCACTATGAGTATCCCTGTTCTCCTCGGATAAATTTCTTCTGATTGTTCTAAAGAGATAATTTGAATTATTTTTGAAGATAGAGAACCATCCATTCAATTCAATAACATAATGGGAATGAGTGATTGGTCAATTCATTTGTATAATAACTTACAAATCCAACAGCACCTCATCTAAGCTTGAGGAATGCTTCGGCCGCCAGCCAATTAAATACACACGCTTTTAGTCCCATCCTACAACATTCCACCTTTGAAGTTCAAAATTGAAAGCGAAGTATGTTGGAAATGGAAGCAAAACAAATGAATGCTTAATTTTATATTAACCCCTCATCTAAATTCCACATATAAAAAATGCAAGCATCTTACCAAAATATCACGCTGTTCATATCAATAATTAAATTAAACATAAACTATACATCTTCCACAACTCATGTCACAATCGAATCATCCAAGACCAATTTCTATTCAAAAAATACCAATCATCTATACCAATTAAAAAACTAACAACATGATCAATCCCTCCTAGATAATTTAATCTCTTATCATATCATAATGACTTGTTATTTCAATTTAATTTAGTCATTAAGAAAATCAAACTAAAAAAAAAAAAGTGTCCTAAGAAATCATCGAGGACCCAATGAAAAAGACATGTCAGGCAATTTCATGTTGTCAGACCAATTCTTTGATTTCAAATAAAGCGTCGAGATTTTCCCTGCAACGCGTCCCATATTAGGCCTCTTATCTGGATCCACGTGTACACAATCCAACGCTACACGTGTCAACTTCTCAGCAACATCCACTGGAAACGAATCTTTCAACCTTCTATCCACCCACATTCTCAGCTTCCCTTCCACACCACCGTCGCCGCCTTCTCTGCCGCCGTCCACGGCGGCGACGGCCTCCTTAGCTGACTCAATTATCGAAATTCTCACAAATTCACGCCTCTTCTCATCAAACCTAAACTTCAACGGTTCCTCGCCAGACAAAAGCTCCAACATCACCACTCCAAATGCATATACATCAGTCTTCTGCGTCGCGACGCCGGTGGCTTGAAACTCCGGCGACATATAACCTCTCACACCTTCAAATTCCTTCGATCTAACCGATCTATCTTCTTCCTCAGTGATTTCTCCTAAATTTTTTGAATCAATTTCAACGGCTTCACCGCATAACTGTGCAGCACCGAAATGACAAACCCTAGCATTGAATTCCGGTTCAGTAACAACAATCGCACTACTCTTGATATGATTATGAACAAAATTAAAATTCAAACCAGTTTTATTATGAATATAATCAATTCCATGAGCAAGATCCGTCGCAACTTGCATTCTCGAAATCCACGTCGAAAGAACAGTGTAATGAACGTTTCTTGAATTTCGTAAACAATGAGAAAGATTCGCACCGTTAACGAATTCGTAAACAAGGTAGATATGTTCACCGGAGATTGAAACTCCGAGGAGTTTCACGATGCTGACGTGGTGGCTGCGACAGATGGTGGAGAGAAGCTCTTGGAGCTGTTGGGTTTGAAGTTTGCGACGGAATTTGCGTTGGAAGATGATGACGTCAGCGTTACGTAAGGTGCATCGCCAGCATGGTGTAGAGGAAGAGTAGCGTTTGGAGAGGAAGTTGTTTGTGGCGGAACAGATTTCGGAGAAGTCGTAGATGTTTGGGTTTTCTGGGAGTGTGTTCCGAAGAGAGGTTAAGGATGTTCTGCTTGAGATTGATGTGTCGGTTGAGAGATGGAACCCGGTAGAACCGGTTGAACCGGTTGAACCGGCGTATGAGGTTGAAGGGTTGTCGGAGAATGATGATGTTTTTGTTTTAGTGGTTGCACGTGTGGTTGTGGTACTTGCACGTGTGGGTTTAGGCGATGATGATGATGATGGTGTTGTGGGTGTTTGGGTGGTGCGTTTGGAGCGTGGGGTTGTTGATTTTGGGGTGGAGGCGTTGATGGCCATTTTGGTTTTGCACATAGGAAAATGAATGAAGAGTTGAATATGGGTTTTGAAGGGGGTTTGATTTTGTATTGGTGAGTGTGAATGGCGAGGATTGTGAGAGGGTCAATATTGGAGTTTGATGATTCAATGATGTTGATTGAAGTGAGAAAGAAAAAAAAAAAAGTAAAAGTAGTGGTTGGTTAGTAAAGTGGATTGGTGTGGTGTATGTAGCCTGTCAAAATTCATTCTTTGATTAACAATAAATAATAAAGGCTCCGTCCCAAATTCTACGAATTTTTAGGGCATTTCATACGTATTAAGAAATGCAATTAATATTGTGTGGGAAAGAGATATTATTACAAAAGATAAATGAAAGAAATGGAAAGAAGAGAAAGTAATAAATAGTTAAGATTGTAATAGAAAAAGTAACATTAATGTTGCATTGGTATTGTAAAATGACATATAATCTGAGAAATTTTTTTTTCCCTAAAGCGACATACAATATGAGACGGACGGAGTATAATGGTAGTATTATTTGCGGCCTTATCTAACACAATGGAGAAATTGGTTTTGTCATACTTAGCACTCAATTGCAGCTTTTACTTGTAGTTGGCGCAAGTTGCAACCATCCGCATCCTACCTTGGTTAGTAAGGTTGACTTTATAGGCTTTCAATAGTACAAACATAAAGTTCGTCGGCTGACTTTTTTTCAAATAGTTATGTGATTAAGGTACTTTCAGAAAGATAGGCGCTAGGTTGACAATATCTAAATTTACATTCAATATTGAAAGAATAAGGACTGAATTTCAAATTCATAATTTTGATATGTCATTTTTTTTAATTAAGAGCAAGAAGAAAACAACAAGAGAAACAAACTAAATGATTCACTGCCTAAACATCTCAAAGGTATCTGCAAACATTATACCATTCAACTAAGGTGGGGAAGAAATTCATGTCTTTAAAGAATTGACATCAGTAGCACAAAACATTGTTAATCAATCAACACATCTGTTTCCTTGTATCACTAAGAGCGATCACCCATCAAAGAGATGTGAGTTTCTTGAGAAGAGAAAGCAAAGTTAAAGGGATTAAAATCATTTTATTTAGTATCAATAACCATATCTGAAGCTACCTACGAGTCAGATTTCATGATGATAAGCTTATATACATGGTCCCAATCCAATTGAAGACCTCTCTATATAGCTGAAAGTTCAGCCAACAAAATTTGAAGTTCTACCACAATATCCAGAAGAAGGAAAATATTGAATCGACATCCCTTATAGTTCCGCAAAAGACCATCAAATCCTCTATTGTCAGGATTACCAAACGAAGACATATCCACATTTACTTTAATACAACATTCAGGGGGATACCAACAAATATGAAGAATCACATGTTGCTTATTAGTGGAACCAAGAACATGCATTACTGAGATTATGCTATTGATTGAAATCCAAATATATTTGTTCACATCTTACTATGAATATCTAAAACACATTTAGCAATCTGCATGCAAAAGTTGTTAGGAAGTTGCACGAAAAAACTTCTAGATAACCATTATGTTGGGACAATCCCTATGACATTCAATATTTGTGATGAGATGTCGCAAACCTCTCAAGACACTAGTTGGAATACTACCATGCATCACTAGCAAACAACAATGCCTAAGGTTTTAAGTAGTTCATAGCCGCAAAATCCAACTCCAACAAGTTGTTGGTGCCAATTGTTGAATTGAATCCTGATCCAACCATCTATATTCGTGATTGTCCGAGTATATATAATTAAGAAAGTCACTCTAAATGAGTTTTACCATCAATGTCATGATCAATGGCAATTCTACGAATAAAATCCTGGTAAAGTATACTGGAAATCTGAATGAACTCTTCTAGACCACAAGAAATTTAAGGTACTTACCTAGCTGAGAAGTATGGTTAAGCTGAAGAGGAGACTCATGTTTATTCTTCTTATGCCGATACACATTTAAAGAGGTCATAAACTTTGAATTCTGAAATTAATCTTCAATCATGAAGCAGATCAAATTTTTTGCAGCACATCTTGAATCAACTTAAGTGGAGAGCTTTTGTCTTTAGTAAAGAGATGACAGTCATCAGCAAATAAGAAGTGAGAGAAATTAAGACCTTCACGGAAAATCTTTATCAGCTTGCAAAGATTGTTATTAACCTGATGTTGGATTGGATCATAAGTGACAGTTTTTCCAAGCATAAAAGAAAGAAATAAGGTGGGAGTAATCACCTTATCTTAAAGCCCTTTTAGGTTTGAAACTTCCAAGTTTTTCACCATTCCACTCAAGGGAAAGAAATGAAGAGGTAATACAACTCATAACCAAATTAATAATGGAAGAAGGAAACCCAAATTTAGTGAAAGTTAATCTAAAAAAGTCCCAATTCACCCTATCATAAGCCTTCTCAAAGTCCATTTTAAACGATAAGAGATCTTTCTTACATTTTTTCTTGTGCATGTTGTGAACAATATATTGTGCAATAATGATGTTATCTTTTTTTTTGTTGAGGAAAAGCAATAATGATGTTATCAAAAGTACCTCTATTTAAAATGAAAGAGTTCATGAGAAAAAGATGACTAAGAGTATTGTACCAATTTAAAGCACACACGTGTATACAACAAATTTATCATTTATTTAATGTTATTCTTATATTTAAATATTATCTATATAAAATTAATTTTACATGATCATTGTTATGGTTAAAAAAATTTGGTGTGAACCAAACATCTTTTGTGTGCAACTGTACAGATTAATCTATCGAGCAGGTAGGACTATAATATTGTTATGATTAAATTTGATCATTTTTAATTAAAACTTCAATTAGTGTATTAAACTAACCCTTATACTCAATAAAATACCCGAAACCAAACATTTTTGTTTTTTGAGGAGACCAAAATGAAACATGTTAGCTCATAAATATGATGTCATTACAATGTGAAACACTGATCAAATCAACACTAGAGTAGATTAACCTTCTCTACTTTTTTTGGTCTTAGATGAAGTGGTAATCCACTGAAATTAAACTCACACACAACTGTGAGGTCTCGGGTTCGAACCCGGATCACAGCGTCTGGCCTTTCAATTTTGGCATTTGCCAGTTGAGCAATGACTTCTAGACCTCTACTATTTTCAACTCTAAACTGACAACACAAGATAATAAAAGGGAAAAACACGCAGTCAAACACATCTTTCAGGTTGCGAAAATTTGAAAACCTATGCATAATAGAAGCGTTTTATATTATGGGATTATCTAACATGTGCAATATTGCACATGATGCAAAAGTAACTAAAAGTAGTTTTTTTTTTATTGAAAAACAACAACTATTTATCAAAAACTTACATATTTAATACTAAATACGTAAGTTTCAATATAAATTTACTTTTTTAAACTTTTTAACATGTGCAAATTTACACATGATACAAAATACTTTGTTACAAAAAGGAAGAAGAAGTGCTTTATCCATCTGCATTAGTCGTGATATCTCATCAATTGTGGCCAATTTATTTCAAGGGAGTACCAATTCAATCAAGAGTTCCTATTCATTTCATAGTAATCCATTCTAATTTATCAGCTTCAAAGTGAGGGGGTTCTTGTCTTGTTTTGCACGACAAGGGATTCTTTGAGGGATTTTTTTTAATTTTTTTTTTGGAACCATATATAGTCGATGGAGGGTGGACTACGGTCACAATATGTGTTATGTGGGATTTAGATTTTGGGGTGGAGGCGCTGAATGAAAGAGTTGCATATTGAATTTGAATGTGTTTGATTTGTATGGGCGGAATGTGAATGGAACTATGGAAGTGAGGATTGTGAGAGGGTTAATTAGGGTTTGAAGATTCAATGATGTTAACTAAAGTGAAACATGATGGAGGATGCAGCCTCTCAAAGTTCATGATATTTTGGTTAATATCATTTTGGTTAATATCATGATATTAAACTTTTTTTTTTTATGCACGGTGGATGTATTTAGAATTGGATGCTCCTCATCTATCATTTGTATGTTGCTGCTACTTACGACTCCTAGCCTAGCACTTTTTGTGTTGGTAAGGACAAGAAGTACTTATAAGAAAAATATTAATTAAATGCTTTTAGGATTGTCTTGTTAACTTTGTATCGTTTGCAGTTTTATCTGAAATGAATTCTTTTTTTCCGTAGGCTTTTCAATTACTCATCCACTCTTTATTATAAGAATATTTTCAGTCTTTTTATATTTATTAAAAATATGTCACATTTATCCCGTGAGCTTAGCTCAGTTGGTAGGGATATTGCATATTATATGCAGGGGCCAGGGTTCGAACCCTGGACACTCCACTTCTCCACAATTTAATTGTGTGAGCTCTAGCCACTAGATTACTTGACAAAAAAAAAATACGTCACATTTTTTAACTTCTAGTTATTGTTTAAAATATTTCTCTCCTCCTAATTTCATGTTTATTTATCTTTAATATTAGTGGGACTATGAGAAAATATAAATTCAACCATGCAACACAAAATTCCTAAAATTTACCATTTTATAAAAAAAAAACCTGAAACTAAAGGGATACCTTTGGACTGATGCTCCTCTTTAATCTCATGCTAAATCCATCTGGTTGATACCTCTTTTGAATTAAGATTAAACTTTCTACGTGATTTTTTTTAAGAGCGGTGCTAAAGTGCACGACAATTCGGCACCCACGAACACACGACACATCATCATGTGGCTTCACTTCCTTTTCCTAAATTAAATTTTAATTAAAATAAAGATAATTTAAATAAAGGTCTAGCGGAATACAAAGGTCGTGCGGATCACACGGCAATTTAAGTCGTGCTATTAAGCATTTCTGATTTTTTAAATATTCATCTGATACCGTCTAGCCGGCTCAGAAAATTGTAAACAAGGGTGGAATCCAGTGGCGGAGCCACATTGAGCTGAGGGGATGCATATGCATACCTTGACATTTAAAAAAATGCACATACCCTCTTATGAAAATTTAACTATGAACCCCCTAAATTAATTCATTTGCACTGAATGAAGAACTTTCACACTTTCAGGAGGTGCAAGTGTAACGTGGCTTCTCTCTTACCCCTTGACATTCATAAAAGGACTGCAGTTCAAATTCAATTAGAAGATTGTAGTCAAATTCGCCTCTTGCCAATTGAATATTACGTTATAATATTACATTAAATTAAAAGAAAATGCTCACAAATGTTGTTAAGGCATTGCTTAAGTATCCAAAAGTAATAACTTTTGTATTAAAAATTGTGTAGATATGATCTTTACATGTAATTGATTTTTAAAAAATTTCTTTTTATGAATTTCTTAAACAATGATCTTATATCACTTGTTAACAAGACCCTAAATTAAATAATGGTAGTAGCATTTACAAGTTAAGTATAATCCCAACGGTCCTAATTTTCAAATATCTTTTGGAGATTCTTTATTTTCATTTTTTAAAATGTATCAACTTATTATTTAAATTAATTTTTGAGTCGAATAGTCAATGACAAAAATCTCATATATGAAGTGTAGAAAAGTGAAAAATTGTGACTTTGAATTCACCTCCCAACCAATTCAGTAATACTACCAACTTTTAAAAGAATTGTGTTTTGATTAATCAAGATCGTAAATTTAGAGATGATGAAAAAAGGTTACACTTATAATTATTAGGAATAATAGATCTTTAAACTAAAAAAAATGGTTGAAAATGACTTGCCTATTACCGCAACAACCTTTGAACGATCCTTTCGTGCTATGAAGATTGTGAATATTAGATTGCGTAATCAAACAAGAGATGAATGGATGAACCATTGTCTCGTGACTTATATTGATAATATGCCGACTATTCAATTATTTCAAATTAAGTACAACATAATTTTTAAATCCACATTATTTATATAGATATTGTTATAGTTATTAAGGAAAATTTAAAAGTTTGAACCCCTAATTCAGGGTCCTGACTAAGTCATTGGTGGAATCATAAGTTTATTTAGTGTGTTTTTTTTTATATTTTTAAAAATAATAAGAGTTATACTATTTTTTTAGGGAAATAATTAAACTACTTATATTTATAGTAATTAAACATACATATATTTATTTGATTTCATATTTAGAAGATAGTGAAACAACAATTAATTAAATCTTTCAATAAAAAAATGACGGTTAGATTATTAAACTACTATACGTGTGTGTTGAGGATTCTTCAAAATAGTCTCCGGGTTAAGAAGAAGCTTAAGCTTCATAAGTAATTAAGTTGTTCCTGCGTGGCTTGGTGCTGATTATACGAGGAATTTGGTGTTGATAGAAAGCTGCTGGTGTATGGCTGTTGAGAAAGGAATGGTCTCACTGTTTTGAGGTGTATTTGATTTAGATTGTAAATTCAAGAGGGTCACACATTCTAGCCTACTTTTTCAACACACTTCAATCTTCTGAAGCCAACTACTTGACCCCTTCCTTACCTTAAAACATGCTAAACAAATTGAGAAGGAACCATTTTATTTTTTTTAACTCAATACACATTGCATGAATTTTTATTTTTTTTGTCAAGTAGCCTAGTGGCTAGAAAAATTTACCTTAAAGATGAATAAGTGGGGTGTCCTGGTTCGAACCCCGGCCCCTGCACAAATTGTGCATTATCCCTTACCAAATGAGCTAAACTCATGGGGACAAAAGGTTTGCATGGAATAGAACCCGGTAGAACATGACGTCAGCTCATAATTTCTACCACTATTCCACTCACATTTTTGTTACACTGATTGTAATTTGCTTACTTTTTATACAACAATACATACAGTTCTAAACATATTGGTGGTTGAAAACGAACTATATTACCTTTGATTTCGACTATCCCATTTGGAGGCAAAATCTTTAAGTTGTTTCTAAGCTGGTATGTAATTTTGGCTTTCGGTTATTCATTAGCTGTTGTTAGCCTGACTGTCTTGTATTGAACTTTTTTCAGTTACCTCTAACATGTTTTGTGTTTGAGGACTGCTTGTTTTTGTTTTTTTTTTAGGTAAGAGGGACTGTTTGTTGTTTCTAATATATTTCACTTAGTTTATTACAAAAAAAATTAAATAAAAAAAAAAACAATACATACTGTTCACATTTACTGAGATTACGAGAAATCACGTCTAAAAAGCCCATTTGAACTTTAATATAGACAATTATTAGTGGGGTCACTATTTTTTCAAAGGTACCGTGTCAAAAAGTTGCATTTAGGTAACCAACAACATTCCTACAAAAAAGGTAACCAAAAACATATATAAACCATTAAATTAAATTAAATTAATGATATATCAATGACTAAACAGTGAACTTTCCCATGATGGGAAAATATTTAGCTTTTCCATCCTAAATGCACCCTCCTCTTCCACCTGCCTTTCTTAGCTAACAACTAATGTTCCTCTCACCATCATCCTTAACCTCTTCACAAGCTTCACTACCCTTCCTCTTCCACCTTCTTCTTCCCTGCAAACTATGATAATGCCATTTTGATTGTAATTGGTAGAGCTGTCAAAACGGGTTACCTAATCCATTTAGGGTTGACTCTAATGGGCTTAGAGCTTTATCGGGCTGGGCCAAAATACCCTATTAAAATACGGGCTTTAAAGAATCTACCCGAGCCCGGCCCTATACGGGATGCCGGCTAAACGAGGCCAAACAAGATGTGAGAGAATTAGCCAAAAGTATGATACAATCCTTGGAGACTCAAACTAACAACATAAAATCACCAAAACAACGTACACAAAAAATGGGGTGCAAAAGTAATACCACTTGAAAACGATTTCTAGTGCGTCATCTTCAACAATAACCATTAACACAAAAAGCTTGGAAAATGGCCCATGGTGGTTAGAAACAAATATGTTGCAACTAAATCCTGTAAACCGGTTCAATCCATGGAATCACACAATTAAAGTGTTTCCGCTTGGGTGAAAATTCATGGTATTCCTTTGGAGCTTGTTAACTCCGCATTTCTTTACAAAGTCGCCAATGTCTTGGGTACTTTAATACGAATCGACAATTTGACTTATTATGGATACAAAGGATGATACAAAGGACGGTTCGCGCGCATCGCTTGCTGGATCAACCTTGAGGGTGTTCTTCTCAAATCTATACGAGTTTTGGGTCAGGTTTTTGCGGTGGAATAAGAGTCATGGACACTTTATTTCTAGTGCCACCGTTATGGCCACTATGCTTCATAATGCAGCAGAGCTGTGGTCAAGAAATAGTTCTGGTCAAGAAATAGTTGTGGCCAATAAATGAGTGCAAGTTGTAAACATTTTCGTAAACTAAAACAACGAGAAAACAATTTTAAATAAATTATGTATGTTATGGTTATAGATATTTATGTGTTCGACCTTTAAAATTATAAGCAACGAAACAATTGAATACAGTTTTTTGTTACTTTTATATTTGTGTTAATTAATTGAATTTTTCACTTTTATTTTTTACTTTAATAATCAAGTAAATAAGGAATTATTAAAAATAATATATAAAAAATTTAGGTTTTTTTTGTTACACGAGCTGCCTGTGCCCCATATGGACTAGCGCAAATGGGTACCGGGTTTTTTAGGGTCAAGCTAAAAGCCCCACAAAAATTCGGGCTAATTATTTAAGACCTAAGCCTTATAATGAATCGAGCTAGCCCATCTTGACAGGATATTATACCCTATACCCATACATTTATACCTTCACCCCAACAAATCATTAATAATTCTAAAATTGCCCTCTATCATAATTTTTTACACCCATATTCTTCATCCTATTTTCAACATTTCAGAGTCCAACATGAGTTCACCCCCACATACATGGCAGTACATATTTTTTGAAAGACTAATTTAAACATTTCCGGTTCACCTTCACATAAAATCACATTCACTCAAGTTTCCATTTTTTTTTGTGAGATCTTGGAAAAATCATATGCCGTTGTGTTGATTTTACCGGAAAAGTTCAACAATGATTTATTTACATTGATTCGATTTAGAAATTCTTACTTTGAAAAAATGTTTAAATTGAATTGAATCATTGATTTTTTTGTCGGAAAAAAATACTGAATTGATTCCTAAGTTTTGTATTTGGAATATCACAACACAAACACACTTGGATAAAACTTCATCTTCGGTTATACCAGAAAAAAAATCTTCAACAAATCTATTTCACCGATTTAGACCAAATACGGTGATATGAATTTCTAGAACAAAAAAATATTTAATATAATTGATAGAGTAGATTATCACATCAGATAATTGAAATCAAACCTAACTCGAATCATTTGAGTCTAACAATATTTTATACTTTAGTAAAAAACAATAGAATTCTTGACAAAAAAATAGATTTTTTCTACATACGTTTTCTGGCTATATAATTCAGAACCTGATATTTGTGTTTTCCGAAAAAGTAACAAATGGCCTTAAACATTTTATTTTATGGCTTTTAAAAATTAATTAAACTGAAAACGTTTTAGCCAATTTCCAGAATTGGAGTGTGAACGAATATGTTCAAAATGGTTTTCTGGGAAATATGTACTGTCGTTGTTATTGGGGGTTGAACCCATCTTGTACTCAGGAATGTTGAAAATAGGGTGAAGAATATGAGTGTAAAAATTAAATGATAAGGAGGGCAATTTTGGAATTATCAACGATTTGTTGGGGTGAAGGAACAAAGGTATGGGTGCAAGGTATAATTTCCATCTTGACAACTTTAGTAATTAGGAAAGCCATAATTTTTTCAATATTTTTGTGTTCTTACTTGATATATAAATTAGGATACCCATAATATTTTTCAATTTTTTTTTTTGTTGAAAAATGATAGACTAAGTTGGGTTATTCGTGGCTTTGTTAAATTTCAATTGAAAACCAAAACGTAATCCCACAACCCTTTTTTTTCCATGGAATTTACGAAACAGGTGTTGACGGTATATCTCTCCCCCTATGACTTAAAGTTAAAGCCTAGATGCTACATCAAATCACACACACCAATTCTATGGATCATCCTCCATCATATCAACACCTTCATCTTCATCAATGTCATCATCATCATCCTCATCATCATCACCACTACCACTTGCATCACTTCCATTCTCTTCTTCATTATCTCTTTCTTACTGAACGAAATAAGAGCTTAACGAACACGAAGATAGATTATGGTAACAAAATGGAAATGGTTGAAACTAAAAATGCCAAGAATTCTTCAAAATTGTGTATAAACTTGCGATTTAATGCAATTTCATGATTTATGTGATTTTACAACGATTTTACATGTTTTTCGATTCTGTTACCAATATAATTTGGATCGAAGAGGATGAGCGAAATCTCAAAATCGTATGATTCTGAGATTTTGATTGTGATTTTGACAACAAAGGTTTTGCACAACATAGATTGAATAAAAAGTAATGTATGTGTTCCCAACATCAAAGTTTTGCAATGTAAAGTTAACATTCTCATGTAGTTATTCTCAAGAGAAATGATATTTGAATATCCATTTAGTGACAACTTTGTGACAACTTTCTCTCTCATACTCACATTCTTTTTCACTTTATCTCTCTATTGCTTTGGTTTCCGTGCAAATACCTACTTTTTCTTTGTAAATTATGGTTGTCATATAAGTTGTCAACCAAATTGGTTGTTCAAATAATACTCCTCTATTCTTAAATAGTTCTTTGTAAGCTGTTGGGATGATAACTTGAACAACATCACCCTAAATTTGAAAACAACAACATGAATTAAAAGTTGTATAACTCAACCATGATAATGAAAACATGAGATTTACCAGTTCATCACACACCACTGTTTCCAAATGTTGCATGCTTTTAGAATTGACAACGGTCTGTACTATGTACATCCTTGACTCTAACAGCTATTTTCCAAAGAGCTTTGGTATTATTGGTATCCTTGATTTTCTTTTTCCTTCAAAAAGTCTTGCCATGATATTGTTCCTGATTTTGTCACCAAAAGAGGATGTATATATTTCATGAAAGTATACATGAGGAAAAAAAAGGTTATGGAATATATCTTAATAGATTCAAAATATGAATTAAAAGTAAAGGTATAAGATAGAAACAAACAAAGAACAATAAATCCTTAAAAAAAAAGAACAATACAAAATAATGAAACTATTATCAACTAAAATAAAGTCAGTATATAATTTTAAACAAATAAACACAAAGAAAATCAGAAACAACTATGAAACAAAAAATATCATAATGAACATTAAAAAACTTTTATCAACTCAGACATATTTACAATAACTATAAAAACACAAAAACAAAATAAGAAACAACTATAAACCTAAAAACTATAATATTAGAAAAAAGCTATATACAGCAAAAAGATTCTCGCGAGTATATAACGAAACACATTACATTAGGGGATTTTTTTTTTCTTTTACTTCCATCTATATTTCCCTATCCTCTTTGATTTCCGCTCAACTCTCGTTTATAATTGACTGCATTATTGTTCGGGATGATTTTGTGGTGCATTTCTTTGCTGGATTCAGCACTCCTCATAATATAAACATTACATACAAAAATAATTTTAAAAAATGAACATGAAAAATAAATCATTCAAAGAGTAAATAACATTTAAATGTAGCAACATTGAGCACAACGTTAATGCTAAGAACAAAGGTGTAAATGTTATAACATACAAGATAAAATTAAAATTAATTTCATGTTGTATGGATGAGAGCTGAAAAAACAAATAAATAGATTAGTTGAAGATTGAAGAACAAGAAACGAAAAACAAATCGATGAAGAGCTGATCGAAGTAGATGAAATAAAAAAAAAGGCTAAAAGAACCATAAGAACAACTTGGTCTAAATGAAAATGAAAAAGATATTGAAACCTTAGAGAAGAGAAGAAATGAAGTGGGAAGAGAGTATTTGGAAGAGAGAATGAACCTTCTTGATTTTGATTTTGGTTATAAAAAATATTGAAAGGTTCTATAACAAAGTTGATATATTGAGAATCTTCTTACTCTAAAAGCTTGTAAGGTTTAGCCGTTGCTTTCCCTTAATTACTTGTCTAATTTCCCTCCTTAACAACTTAACCTAGCTTACATGAGAAGCTTTTCCACGTGTATTTATTTATTTGCTATTAGTTAACTCTATTCTCATGCCTTAATTATCTCATCAACAACTAAACCTAGATTCCACCATAAGCTTTTCCACGTTCCAACTCTGGTGTCTTTTTGCCTTCTTCTTTTAAATTTCAATTTCCCTCTCCCCATCATTAATTTGGCACTTCTAACAATGCTTCCATTTGGTTTGCTGCCTCCCTATAAATATTCACAGAGATGGGGATGCTTCAATCACCCTTATCCATTTAACATACCAATATCACATCTACTTACCATTTCATGGCTTTTCATGATTTCCAAAGTTTGCTTGCACATCACTGCTTGAAGGGTATAACATGTGTTATTTTGTTTTATTCTCGCAACTGTTCTTTGCGTTCTTCCATTTTATTCATTCATTAACGTTTTAACATATTATTTATCTGTTCATTTGCAGCTCCTTTGGCGAAACAGACAGGGTAATATTACGAACTACATGAATTATAATGACAATTTTTTTTGTGCTCTTGATACTGTATTTCACATATATTAACACCTGTGTTTTTTATCATTTATTTTTACAAGCTATTAAAAAGGATGATTATCCGGAGTTTTTATCAATAAGGAGATACTTTTCAAAATTGAGGTCAGTGAGGGAAACGTTAATAGAAGGTTCAGGACTTATGCAGTCAAAAAGTTTACGGATGATGGTGATGCCATAGAGCAGTTTAAAACTAAACATAACATTAAGGTAAAGCCAGCCACCATATGTGCGTAAATAAAAATGACACGATGACATGTTTCAAAAGTATCTCATTTTTGTTTAAATATTTGAGTGTAGGAATGTAATGAACCAGATGAGGGTGGATACACCATTGACGAGACTCAGTTGGGTCTTAGCTCCAATAATCAGGTATGACATCAGTAACTACTCATTATTGGTATATGTGAAATTATAGAGAGAGTTGACATATTGTTATTGATTTTGATTTGCATTGTCTTTCTGTGTAGGATGATGTGGAGGTTGTCGATTCTTGCAGCAACACAATTGTGTCTGAGACTCCACTCAGCAAGGCCGGACTTAAAAGGTCATTGGACAACATAACAACTGGGAATATTATTGATGTTGAAAGCGGAGAGGAGTCAATCACCAAACCAGTGAAATTGGTGGTTGTCAAGATTGAGTCAGATGACCTAAGCAGAGAAACTATAATTTGGTGTTGTTTTGCAGGGGACTTTTTGTTCTGATATGTTTTGTGACTTTTTTATGTTGTCTTTAATCTTTTAGTTTTTGAAATCGCGGTATTTTGCTTTGTTTTCATTATTTGGACCTATGAATTTGGATAACCGCAAGTTATTGTGGTTGTCATAACTTTTGTGTTTTGGATTTGTTTTAGTTGCAAACTATTTTCGATTTTGATTAATTTTCTGCAAAATCATGTCTGTCATGCCTAAATTTTGATCGAGTAATATTTGACCTTTGTTTTTATCTTCGACGTTGATATTTGGATTGAATTTAGCATCAGTCTTTGTTCGCTCAACTGTTATACTGCGCATGTTGAACTTTACATAATGGAGGACATTATTTTGTTTTTGTTAAAAAAAAAACCAAATGGTATAGATTTAGGCATACACAATTTTAGAAGCCTATTTTTATGCATACCATAAGTCAATGAACCTATATATATTGTCATGCCAGCTTATTATTATAACCGTTATGATTCATTTTGCACCAGTTAGTTTATAAATTGTCATTGGTTTGGGAACTTTTAATCATGTTCAGAAATAGCTATTTAGAATCTGTTACCACAACCGCTATTTAGAATCATGTTCAGAAAAAAAAATTGATATGACAGAAGCAGACTTAAGTAAATGTCCATTACTGCGGTTGAAGATGCATCGATCAAATTTGTTCGCGATGTCTAAGGCGACAAAGTAGTCGTTACCACAACCGCTATTTAGGATCCGTAATACAGAATTGTTCACAAAGTAATATATACCACAAAGTAACCGTTAACACTTCTTTATTTTACGAGTAATAATCTGTAAGCAGGCTAAGTTCATCCAGATACCGTTACATAGCATGACATCGTAGTTGTAGCGGCCTTTAAAATAACATGACAAACGTTATAAGTTTTACATAACAAGTAGAGATAACGCTATGGATTTTTTCGTATATAAATGTCCTCAAAATGAAGTTATAAATGTAAGTACTGCTAAATAGAGACAATTAATAATTGATATGCTTTTGTCAGAAAAAAAATTGATATGCTCTCCCACACCGTAAGTTAGGATCGATCCTTTAACCAATTTGATATAGAAGTATCAATTAGTTCAATAATATGGAAAACATAGGCGTAAAAAATAGTATATATTATTGGTTGATCCGTTTTTTTATTTATTTTGTAAAGCAGTTAAATCATTTTTTTTTGACAATAAGTTAAATCATATTTATAAGACTCATTTTTGTTTCTTACATTGGCATGGTTTAATTCTGATTAAACCACGGCTCCATATCACAGATGTTTGGTTTTTGTTTGTGGGTAATCAATGTATAAAAAAAAGTATAAACAACATTACTTATTTAATAATCACTTAACCATATCACCATACTTATTTATTCCCCATTGATAACCGCAATTTATGTCTAATATCCTTTCAGGTCAATTATATGTCGCGGTATCAAGAGTTACATCTAGAGACGGATTGACGGATGAGAACGAGGAATATAGAAACGTTACCTCAAACGTTGTTTACAAAGAAGTATTTCGTAATGTATAATTTTTAAGTGTTCGATTTTGAAACATTCGACATGACATTTAGTTATTGCCACTCTTACCTTTCGTCACTACTATGCTTGCTACTAATGATGTATTTTCAGTAATTATTGTTATGGATGTAACTCAAGTACTAATTTCTTTTGGTTGTTCTACTCATTTCGCATTTCAATTCCGCTGGTTGGACCCCACGTTCTAGTAGGAAGTAATCACATGCTCTAACGCATGTCAACATTTAAACATCAAAGGGTATATTTGTAAACTCATTAACATACTGCCAACTTTTTTTTATAAGTAGCTTATTTTTTTAATAACAATTGTCACACAAAAAAATATTGTGTTTCCCCTAAAGAAAAAAGATTGTGTCAGAAAAGCCAACCACAAATCCACCGATCCGTCTCTTGATGAGATAATGTGTGTTTGAGCCTATCCCTTCAAGTTGGTCCATCTTGCACCATATTTTGCTGGTTAATAGAGGAACGAACCTCGTTTATGATAGAGAATGCATTAGGAAGACCACTAAGAGTAATGATAGCAACACTCTCTTTTGAACAATCTCTTTAATACTCACTCTCTTATTGGTTTAAATCATTATGGGTCTACACTTTGAAAATTGAACCACCACAAAATGGTGGGGCATACATTGATTCTACCCAATAAATGAGTGCGTGTTAGAGAAAGTGTTGAAAAGTGAATGTTGCTAGCATTCCTCAGACCACTATACATGTTTCCAAAGAAGCTTTTCAAACAATTTAATCGATAACTTTCTCTATCTCTGGTGAAATTTATTAGTAATGTCAAGATCGTTATATTTGACTTTGTAGAATGAATAACATTTTTTTTTTGAAAAAGCTAAAATAAATTATATTACCACAACAAAAGAGTCCTTCCTAGCACAAGGCATGCGAAGGAAGAAACAAAACAGAAACCAAAACGAGTCCAATCAGTATATGCAAGCTCACAGCTATACAAAAACAAAGAGAGAATGACTAAAAAGAAATAACAATTATTCTATGTCCAACATGGTAAACGGACTAAGCCACCATCCATAATATCATTTAACATCTTAGTCAACCTACTCCCTCCGTTTTAAGATGAGTGTCGTTTTAGTAAAAAAAAATTGTTTCATAATGAATATCGCTTTCAGTTTCCAATGCAATAATAACTTTTTCTTTTCAATTGTACCTTCAATTAATATTATTTACACTATTTCTAAAGTTTTATTTTTTCTTTAATGAAAAACAAACCAATAGTTGATTAGGATAATTTGGTAAAATAACATCTCTCTTTCTTTTAATTAATGTGTTTCTTAATATGTGTGTAAAAACCTTAAACGACGTTCATTTTAAAACGGGATGAAGTATTATTTAAATGTGCTATAATGTCATCAAAGTATTAATTGACCAGCCGCCATTGACTTTGTTTTTAAGGTATTTTTAATCTACCATATGCAATTGAACTCCATGTGACGAGATTCAAACTCCATGTGATGCCACTACCAAAAAAATCTCCATGTGATGAGGGTACAATACAGATATTCAAACTCGATATAAAGGGTATTTGTCCTGGGAAATTCTACGGTACTACAAAACATTGCAAACACGCAATACTACAAGTCTATAACCATTCTAATCACAATGGCTCACATTTCAAATCTTGTTTTTTTAGCTTCCATTTTCCTTTTCAACATCATAAACATTCCATTCCTTACAAATGCTATTTCCTCATGCAATGGACCTTGTAAAACTCTCAACGACTGCGATGGTCAACTCATTTGCATCAACGGAAAATGCAACGATGACCCCGACGTTGGGACGAACATATGCACCAAACCTTCACCACCACCAAGTGGCGACAAGTGTAAATCTTCCGGCACATTAGAATGCGACGGAGAATCACACCCTCAATTCAAGTGCTCTCCACCAGTTTCATCTTCCACACAAGCATTACTCACGTTGAATGATTTCAGCGAGGGTGGAGATGGAGGAGCTCCATCTGAATGCGACGAGCAGTTCCATAGCAACTCAGAAAGAGTAGTGGCTCTGTCCACTGGGTGGTACAGCGGAGGTTCAAGGTGTGGAAGAATGATTAGAATCACGGCAAGGAATGGGAAAACGGTGACGGCGAAAGTGGTTGATGAGTGTGATTCAGTGAATGGATGTGATGAGGAACATGCAGGTCAGCCCCCTTGTCGTAACAATATCGTGGATGGATCTGTAGCTGTGTGGAATGCATTAGGGTTGGATACAGATGTTGGTGTAGAGAAAATTACTTGGTCCATGTCTGGGTCTAATGAAGCTTATGAAACATTATTTAATGCCTAATAGCTTGTGATTTTTTCTGTAATTTTCTTATTCTGAATTTTCTATAGTCTTATTTAGGTTCATGTTTCTCTTCTTTGGTAGTGGACCTTTTGGCATTAGATGTTAGTAATTTTCTTTTGGATTCGTGATTTGCTTTATTTTTTGTTGAAGTATTTCTTGTAATTTTTTTTATTAATATATACACAGATCCGTGTGTATTATTTACAATAAAAATATGAGTTGTTATACGTAAACCACCTTACGTGGACAAACACCTTTCTACCACTCTTAAGAGTCCAATTTTATAATAAAAAATTCTTATTATCCATGTCATTTGTACAAGAAAAAAATGGAAAAGATTTTTATTGTTTTCTCTATTATTCACTCTGGTGGCTCTTTTTTTCCCCACCGCCGTCTCGTTCTCCACCACCGCCGCTTTCCCGTCCTGGCCTCTCTCACCACTACCATCATCTCCCTGTCAACGTACATCCGCCCCACCCCCTCTGCAACACAACACTCCACCAGCACCACAACTGTCATGGCCTTCACAGTTCACACCATCGAGAACTCTTCCCGTTCACCGCCCTCAAATCGCACCACCACCACCATCATTATGTAAGATCTAGCCATTACCATCATAGTTGCCGCCGTTCTCACCACACTCCGTCAACATCCTCGTCCTCGTCACTATCCTCTCGCTCCACCACACTCCAACCACGTTGTCGCCGTTGTCGTTACATAGAGAGAAAACTCAGGTGAGGGAGAAGAGAAAAAGATAGATAGATAAAATTACAATTACAGAAGGAGAGAGAAGGGTGAGGAAGAGAACATGAAATCTCAATTTTACCCCTTGCTTTTTAATAAAATTACAAAATTGCCATCCACATCAGCAAGTGGTACAAAGTGTGTACAAAAGGGAGTGGTCCATCTATCATTTTCCTAAAAATATTAAGCTTATATTTAAATATTATCTATATAAAATTAATTTTACATCATCATTGTTATGTAAACATATATAATTAATAGAAGTTTTATAACAATTTAAAAACGGGAGCTTCTCCGGTGCAGTTAGAAAACTGACTTTTTTGAAAAAGTTAATTTTGATTTTAAGGTTTGATTCATTTTTAAATTGTTGATTACTGATTAATGATCAATAGTAATTCATCTAGTAATGTTTGCAACATCTTAAACTTATAGGTACTATTTTATCGTTGACATCTTTAACATGCAAACTGATTTGATGATATTATGTGATAGTCTTAAGTGTTACACTTTGTGGGGTGTTACATTTAAAACAAGGTAGGATAAAATTAGATTAAGTGTAGTCTTCTTAATCTGATGAATTGATGATACTATGAGGACTGAACTTTTGATGCCACTGTACAAACAGTGAGGTGTTACTCACTACACTTTTGATGTTATAGTGTTAACTTCATCAGAAAAATCATTTTCACGACTTCAAGATAGAATTTTCCTTTAAAAATAGCATTGGTTTGTAGTTATTGCACTCAATATTTTGCAATAAATTCACATTGGTTTGTGAGTTTTATAGCTCTTTGTATAGATCACTCAATTTAAAACAACTGAGCAATAAATTCTTGCAAAACCGAAAAATTAACATTGGTTTGTAGTGATTGCACTCAATATTTTGATGAACCGAAAATTGCACTCACAGAAATTAATTGCACTCAATATTTTGTTAACCATTTGATATCCTTATTTGAAATGTCCTTCATAACATGATTTTTGTGATCTATACAATATTTTTTGTTGAATGCTAGTTAAAACTAAAAGTGTATTATTCAAACGAAGAAACATCCATAAATTGTGCAATGATTTGGATAATTTGTGTCTTACTGGTAAACAATCATCCATAACTTGCATTTAAGCTCAATAGTTAAACGAAGAAACATTTTAAAACCATGATTTTGGCTCCATGAAGGATTATGGTACAATATTAATTGTTGGTAAACAATCATCCATAAATTGCATTTAAGCTCAATAGTCAAATGAAGAAACATCTTAAAACCATGATTTTGACTCCATGAAGGATTATGGTACAATATTAATTGTTGGTAAACAATCATCTATAAATTACATTTAAGCTCAATAGTCAAACGAAGAAACATTTTAAAACCATAAATTGCATTGAAAATAAAAGAGAGCACATTAAACTGGAAAGATA
>Ga0228711_1002506_pt1 | contig 28279 bp, 17 predicted proteins | sample MedpolnodulmetaG_2_FD_177996 | JGI IMG/M metagenome (GOLD analysis project Ga0228711, IMG submission 177996) | Root nodule microbial communities from Medicago polymorpha collected in Santa Monica, California, United States - brown nodules | ecosystem: Host-associated > Plants > Roots > Nodule... | reverse complement strand
TCTAGTACCTGGGGACATTTCTCTCGAAGACTTGGGATTGGAAGATTCTATTCTAAAGGAAGAAATTCACAATCAAATAGATGTTATTGTTAATTTAGCTGCAAATACAAACTTTGATGAAAGGTACTGAAAATATCAAACTTTTATTACTCTACCAAAATAGATTTTTTTTATTCTTTCATTTTTTTTATATTCAATTTTACTTTTTGTTTTCACCTCAATGCAGGTATGATATATCTTTGGGCCTAAATACATTTGGGATTAAGTATATATAAACTTTGCCAAAAAATGCAGTAAACTCAAGGTTCTTGTGCATGCATCAACAGATCAGCACGTACTAAGTAATAAATTTACAAACTAACTTGTGCTATAAGGGTATAAGTTAATGAGTCAAACGTAGATTTTTTTTATACCATTGCATTGAATTTAATTTTTTAACTTTTAATTGATTCAATGCATAAGTATTAAGAAAATATTTCTATTGCTAGGTTGCTTAATTTGTACCCTCAGGACACAAGTTAGCATGACCCATAAATTTATGTCAATATCAATCCCAAAAGTTAGGAAAAATATTAATTAGCCTCACAGTATTTTTATGTTGAGAAGGGCCTCACAATAATTATTGTATCTTAGCAAATTAATTTCAGCATATGTATGTGGGGAGGGAGAAGGGCTCATATTAGAGAAACCATATCACTTGGGCCACTCCTTAAATGGTGTGAATGGATTAGATGTTGACGGAGAAGAGAAAGTGGTGCGAGACAAATTGTATGAGCTACAACAACTGGGAGCAACAGAGGATGAAACTAAAATGCCCATGAAAAACTTGGGTATTAGCAGGTTTGTGAAATATTATTAAGATTTTTTATTTAATTATTTTCTTCTAATTATGGTATTTCACCCCACATAGACGCCACCATTACTATGGCTTAGGCTCATTGGGTCAGCTACGAGACTATTTCTCAAGTCGAAATAGGACATTTATTTATTATAATATAAGATCGACATATCTCTAAAGTTGGTACCTTCACGAGTCATACTCTGGATTTATGACATCACAATAGTAAATTATACATGTAAATATATTTTACGTTGTTCGTGTATGTTGTGTAAGAAGTGTAATTAGAAATCTCACATTAATCAAAAAAATGAAAGTTGACAATTTACAAGTGAGAAACTCAAAAGCTCAACCCCTTAGCTTTGTTCAAAGATAACAATAGTCGAAATTGATCAAAGATCGAAATTCAAACCCTAAATGAGAAAATACCGTACTAACCTAACAATTATTACACTAGTACTAGTACTAACATTTTTTTATAAAAAAACAAAAAAAATTGACTAATTTAAAGGCCAATTTATTAGCTTGACGCCCAACATATATACAAGCCAGTCTTCTATGGTCCATGTGATTGATGTTCAACTTTAATTAGCATGAAATCGTTTTCCTAATAATTCCAACATATATACAATCCAGTCTTCTATGGTCCATGTGATTGATGTTCAACTTTAATTAGCATGAAATCGTTTTCCGAATAATTCCAACATATATACAATCCAGTCTTCTATGGTTCATGTAGTTGATGTTCAACTTTAATTAGCATGAAATCGTTTTCTTAATTTGTATGTGACAAGGGAATAAACGCTGTAACAAATGTAACAAAAAACAAATTATTGCAAATCTATTATTTTTTTGTTGTTGAAAGAATTGCAAATCTATTTTGTTTTTGTTTTGAAGAATGCAAATCTATTATTGGAATGTTACATATCATGATTTTTATTTAGGACCACACAAGTATGTGGGACTCTTGTTGTATCAATAAAGTAAAAACAAGTGGTGGACTCTTATAAATGAAAGCAACACCAGGAATTATATCGATATCTCAAAGTCCTCATACAAGAAAGTATTATTGGATTACTCTTTGAAATTAATCTTTAAAAAAATAAATAACAAAAGTTAAGGTTTTCATAAACAATTTGTACTTTAGTGTAACTTATTAACCAATTAAACTCATTTGTTTGATTTACCGTAACTACTTTATATACAGAGTGCATCATAAATTTTTGGGTTAATTAAGTTTTTAGTCCTTATAAATATTCACAGTTCTGTTTTTAGTTCCTATAAAATAAAATCATACTTTTTAGTCCTTGTGACATTTTTCTTAAGCATTTTAGGGACCGAAACTGTTGATGGAAATTTTTTACAATGACTAAAAGTGCTGATGGAAAAATTTATAGGAACTAAAAATGCTGATGGAAAATTTTATAGGGACTAAAAAGTGTGATTTTATTTTTTAGGGACTAAAAACAAAACTGTAAATATTTATAGGGATTAAAAACTTAATTAACCCTGTATTTTTTGTGTGTTTATCATCCAATTTTCAGAAAAATGAAACTAATAATCTAGAGTTTGATATTGTGTCAAAAAAAATCTAAATGTGAATAAAGACTTTGGATAATTCAAGTGCTTATACATATTTTTTGTTTTTTAGGGAACTTAGAGTTGTTATGAGAATTACGGATTTGAAAAAAGTTGGAATTAATATCCATAACTAACTAAGCAGATAATCGTGGCTAGCTAGGATGCCATTTATTTAAAGCTAGATGGAATTAACTAAAACATTATATAAGTGCCCATAAGTAGTTAACTAATCGAGACACATGGCTTGCCTTTGCTCCATTAAATATTTTGAATAATTTCTTACCAAACATCACCAACTTACCACTCTTGGATATTTAAGAAGATAGATTTATAACTCACTCAATGGTCATGTAGGGATGGCAATGAGTAACCTAGGGTAGGGTATTATAATACCCCTTCCCATACTCATGTTTGTAAAACATACCTGTACTCGAGTTTGTACTTTTATGGACAACAACTTTAGTGTATTTTCTCATACCTTCTCAGCATCTAGGTGATCATATTCACATTTATTACTCACACTTTAACTATGAAAAGACAATAAAAAACATCACAATTGAAATAAAATTATGATCCCAAAAACATCCATGAAAACAGGGTTTTACCCTACCCATTACAGGTGTCCATTGAGCTTGGGTCCAATTGTTATCCCTATGGTCATGGGTGCATACCGGGAGATTAGGGAAAAAGAGAAATATTTGAACTTTTTTGAGAGATTATTATTGTAGAGAATGATATATAAATGTTTATAGTTGATATATATATATTTAGGGAATAGTTAATATTTTAGTTTTGAAGGTATTATTATACCAATATAGATTGTTTTTTCCTTAAGAAAAACCAATATACATTGTTTTTAAAGAATTTATTTAAATTTTCTAAAACCCTCCTATATAATTTTTGAATCCCAGCCCCCCGCTTGAAAGTTTTTTTTTTTTGAAGAAGTTAAATTAGTCCATCCAAATTGACATTAGAGAGAATCAAATTTGAGATCTTGATAAAGAACATACTCTCAAGTCTCAAGTTAATACCACTAGGCCAACCCAAGTGGGTTCCTGCTTAAAAGATTTTGTACTATGAGAAAAATAAACTCTCATTTAATTTTCCTTTTTTCATTCGTTTTACCCAAAACCTTACGATACCCATTTCTTACACCAACCCTTAAATTCAAAATTTATGTCCCCATCCAGATGCATGTATATTCAGTGGGAACATGACTTCTAACATGGACAATTCATCAACATTGTTTTTGGACAGCAATTTTGCAAATTAAAATAATAAAACTATAAATTTTTATTTTTTTATTATTTTTAAAAAATTATTTTTTAATTATTTCTTCAGAATTACAAATTACCTGTAACATGATGTAAAAATATGTTTGCAAGTGAGAGGCACCCTACTTTAAATTGTCTGATTTATATGGTTGATCAAGACAACTTAAATTTAAAATGATATCACATCCAATAGATCATTGTCGTCATGTCGTCCTAGATGTTTATATCTTGGGCATGAGAGGCACCTTATTTTAATTATTTATTACAGGAAGACAATCAACATAAATTTATGAGTTGGATTTATAAGAACTAGAATGGTGACCCGTGCGTCGCACGAGTCTTATTAGCCGAATTATATTTGTTAATCTTAATATGAAATGAATACTGAAACAAAATAAAAGGACATTTAATATAAAATGTCTTGTCAATCGTTTGTAATGTATAGTTAATTAAAATGCAACACTATTACATAAATCATTGTACATTCTTCTAAACGTGGGTTATTTATACTACACGTTATGGAACACTTACACTTCCTCATAAACGACATTGGATGTCATTTCAGTGTCTTCAGCGTCTTCATTTGTGATTAATATCTTCAACTCTTCTCTATAAGTAACCCTTGAAACAACAACATACCATTGACCATGAGAAAACACAGACGTTGGTAGATATACACCAACATGTTTGAGTGACTGCCCTTGACTCTTGTTAATAATCATTGCAAATGATACAACTAAGGGAACTGTCTTCTTTGAAACTTAAAAGGAATTCTGATGTCTGAAGGTGTTAGAGACAATTTGGGTATAAATACTTTGTCTTCTTTGAATTTTTTGTTGTTAATATAGCTCTACTTTAAAAGAATGTTATGTCACTCATATTCTCAAGGAAGTTAGGATAAGTGCTCTGAACAATAGAGGGTAGAGGATCACCTGAGCTTTATATGAGCAGATCTGACGGAACAACAATTGTCTTATCAACCTCATATTCTTCCCCACATCTTTTGTCGCCTATACTTAGGACCCATTCAGAAAATCGTCTTTTTTCTTCAATGTCTGCATCTGACGCATCGTTCAAAAGCCTCATGTTTTTTGTTAAGCTAAGAACCTCACAGTAATTCCAAAGGCATGAAGAGTTGATCGTAGCATGCACAATTTCTGGTCTCGTGCCTTTTGGTATTACATGAAGTATTTCTGGTCTCGTACCTGTTGGATATGTTGAACAACAGCAATTGGTAAACGGTATATATCCAACATCACGTAAAAAATATTTAGTTAGTTGGATTATTTGGTACATATATGTCTTCGGTATTTTCGTCAAAAAGTGCTTCAGAGTTAGCTGCGTGCAACCCTCTCTTCCGTTTGACACATGCATCTTTGATTACATAACTACCAGGACCAAGCAGTTTGGTCTTCTTACTCGCGTCACATTGTTGGTGAGGTTTAGTCGATGAGGCAACTGCTCAAAAAGTATACGTAAATGGTAAAAAATTCACATTTAACACGAACATTGCGTAGTCGTTATTACTGCGTGTGAAAGGAATACATTATTTTTCTCTAATAGTTTCAACAAACATTACCGTTTGCCAAACCATACGATGTTTCCGAAATTGATTAAGAAATGCAAGAAGATGTGTAAATGAATGGTTTACATCAATCTACTTTCAAACTTTGTAATTTCACCAATGGACCTATCAAAGAAGGAACACGAAAATCAGTCAAGTGTAAATCACAAAACGAAAAGTATGAGATAAATTCAATTAGAGATAACACGTTTATCGGTCAGGCAGTAATATGACAAAAGAGTTTCAATATTTCGCCCCAACCATGTTGAATACTAAAGATGAAAAGAAGATGCAAGGATGTCGTTTGATCAATTACAGTATGAAAGTATTTATAGAAAGAAATGTGAAGAGCTACTAGTGTATGCATTGGAAACGCTCAAAAAATATTAAAAGCTGAGGAAGTTCAATGTATTCTAAAAGTATGATAATATGGAACCGTAGTATTAAAAGTTGAAGAATTTCAATTCAATGTATTCTAAAAGTTTGATAATGCATGGAACCGTTTGGTTATTCAGTAAAGAATGCACTAAATGTTGCATGAGAATAGGAAGGGAAATAACAATACCCAGGCTAATTGCTAATTTCGAAATGCACAAACATAAGAAGTGAATGATGGAGAATTTGAATTTCAAATAGCACATCTGATGGAGGGAAATATTATTAGGGCTAACATTCTTAGCAATTAATGATGGGTAATTAGAGGGAAAAATCTAGGTTTAACAATTGCATAAATATGGACCACATACATCATTAATTGAATGAACCTAAAAATTAAAATTTGCTTATATTTTAAAACGGAAGGAGTAAGCTTTAAGAATAAGGGATGGTTATACTGAACATAAATTAATATATGTGGCGGAGTATGTTTATAGTCCTAAAATAGATGAGATATTAATATCCATGTGTTTATAAATTGGAGAGATTCTTGTACTAGTACTACTACTATTTATTAGTCCCAATTTTAAGGCAGGAGAAGATATTTTTGCAAGTAAATGTAAATTACACTCTCCTCTCCTCAAAGATGCTTGAATTACACTCTTCTCCCCTCTTATGTTAAAATATACACCCCCTCCCCTCTTATTCAAAACATATAAGAAAACTTTTCACTCCCATCCCCTAAGAGAAGCTTGAATTACATTCATCTCCCCTCTTATGTTAAAATTACCCCCTCAATTTTTTTTATTTCTAATAATCTAGCAAAAAAAATTATCTAATACACTTTGAAAAAAATAGTATTGCAGGTCTATTTTAATGTAATAAAAAATTAAATACATTTTTTTTGCTATTTTTTATTTACAATTTCTTTAACATGTAGTTTTAAACTCTATTATAAAATATGAAACAACACAAAAAAAATTAAAATATCTGAAAAATTACTAAAGACAATAAAACATGGTTATTTAAAAGCTAATTTTATACTATAAATTATAGAATTAATAGCAAAATATTTAAATTTAATTATCATTGACATTTAAATTATAAAGAAATGAATTATTTTTTCTTAAATGGTGGTTCAAAATTAATATATATCATAAAAATATTTATTTATGTTAAAATAGATTTAAGTGTAGTGCATATTTAATTATTAAGGAAGGGGATTGTAATTTAAGCATCTTATAAGGGAGGGGAACTTAAATTATACTTTTCAAGGGAGGGGGTGTATATTTTAACATAAGAGGGGAGGAGAGTGTAATTCAAGCATCTTTGAGGGGAGGAGACTGTAATTTACTCTAAATATATTCAACTAAACACCAGTGGCATACCAGATGCACCCACATCTCTTAATTATGTCTTTACTTTTGTTTTGCATTAAAATTTTGTGTCATGTTGGCCGGTGTCCAAGACACTTGTTAAAAATACTAAAAATTAAAGTTATATATGTTGATACAAATTTTTCTGTATCAAGATGAGAAAGTTAATATGACAATTTTGAAAACTAATAACTATTTTTAAAATATTTAACATTAACATAGTGTTTCTATTAAATATCTTTTTTTATTTTATTTGCAAAACATCGTTAAATAATTGCAGCACACTGGTCGAAGAATTTATGTGCTTATATCTGCGGAAATATATTTTTATGTACCGGTATGAGAAAGTCGATGTGTAAAATTTTCAAAACTATGTTGAGGCAAAATCCCTAAAATGTTTTAAAGATAAACAAATCATGATGATTAAAGGATTAATGACTTTGATAATTTCTTCGTATTTAATATGTATTCTTGAGTGATTAACTAAGACATGAACAACGTGTAAATCAAACCCAGAATCAATTGATCAAAGAACATTAAAGATTATGAACCCAGTCAGAGTTCAGAAGGTTTATTAGAAGATAGTTCAGAAAGTTGCTCGTATAGTTTAATAAGAACAAACCCAAAAATTAATGACCATACAAAGAACATTCATGGCGCATGGGACATAAACAAAAAACACAAAAAAGGACTATAACCCTGAACCAAACAAGTAATAAAGGTATTTATATGAATAAAGGTCAAAAGCACATTCTTTGTTCATTAAAATAGATAAAGACGGTTAATTTGGTTTGCTGTAATTTGTAAGTTACAAACATTTATATTTATACTTTCAATCAAAATCAAAAATTCATAAAAAAAACATCATTCATAATTTTCAAATGTTAGTGCACTCACGTGCTCGTCTTTTCGCTAGTAGCAAATAAAATACTTTAAATGAAGGATAAAATTGAAAAGAGAAAAAGCCAACCCAAATCCGTGTACCTTATTTATACTAGTGAAAAGACGGGCACTCATGTGCCCGTCTTTTTTCTGTTTTTATTGCGCTAATGCGTGTAAATTATAAACGTCATTTTATATGAAATTTTGATTTGATTTAAATTACAAGTATATATATAAATATTAATGACCTTTAAATTAGAACATACCCAATAATATAACAAATATAATTTATATCCTTATCTTTTTTAATACATCAATAATATAACATCTATGTACTATTAGCGAAAAGACGGGCACAAACTAAACTAACTTTGTTTACAATTAGAATAAACGTAATTTGCGGTCGTAGCTTTCTTTCTAAAAGTGCTTATGACAGTAGTCATTACGTTATTTTTAGTGTAATTTTCATGATGTTTTGAGTTTATAAGCAAGCTTAAACAAGAGTTCACTAGCAAGCCTAAACAACAAGGAAATCAAGAAAAATAGAAGATTTTGAAGAAACAGTTGTGTTGATGTTTTTATTGAGTCTGTAGCAATTTTAGACAGCCTGGGGGGGTGTGAAAAGCAGAAATTCTGGAAGTGCTGAAAATAGGTAATCTTGTCACGATTTTTGGTCCAGAATGAAGGTTTGGTTCTGCCACTGAAATCGTGACACGATTTCTGGTGGCGTGACACGATTTTTATAGGCGTGGCACGATTTTGGGAGCAGAAAATATTTTCTATTTAAGATGGAGTCAGTTCGAGAAACAAGGGTTACGATTTTGGAGAGCAAAAGTGCGATTTTGAGACCTGAAGACTGCTAGAAGGGCGATTTCATCCTCCTTTACTCAGTTCATGTATGTTTTAATTATTTCATTGATTATGCTATTTGTAAACTCGATTATGAGTAGCTAAATCTCATAGAGATTAGGTCCGAGATGAATCTGTGTAACCCTAATTGATCCATGTTGCTATGAAACTCTATTTATTATGAATGACAATCTAGTTTTTATTCAACTCAATTGTTCTTAATGCTTTTTATATCCTGATCAAATATAAACATGATTTAGTGAGAACGAATGACTACTGACCATAGCTTTTGACTTAGACCTAATTGAATTGTTCTAATAAACATGGTTAGTCTAGGAATGGATAATCGTTTGTTATTGATATTAGGTTAACGTGCTTAAACCTTCAAAGATTATTAGACCACCTAAGGAATTAGGGGTTGTAGTTTGAGAAGAGGGTCCTAACTCAAGGGATTGATTATGACTATTTTGTTAACTAACGTGGAACTAGAAAATCATTCATAAGAATAGGTGCAGTATACCAATTAGGGGAACATAGATGATTCGAAAGACCTGATATCATCTCTCTTCATATTTTTTAACCAAATCTATATTTTCTAACCGAATCTTTATTTTATGTTATTTAATTTTATGCAATCAAATCAAATCTACTGCCTAGGGCAAACAAAATAATTTATACATCTTAAATATTTACTTTATTGCTAAATTGAGATTAACACAGTCCTCGTGGATACAAACTTATTTTATTACTTCGATGCATTTTTAGTTCACTAGCTAAAAGTATATCAAGTGCGATTGCAATTTTCATTGAAATAGTGTGATCTTAGCCTTCTTCCTGCGACAAGGGTTTCAACACCGTCTTTATTCTTCACAAGCCTGCAATGGAGACTATGGTTTTTTCAGTGACACAAACACCGGTTAGACCACCAGAACCACCTAACAACGACGAAAACGGCAAGATCCCTGTGAACAGAGCCTTTCCTTTTAGGGATAAACTCTTGAGGAACAAGAGGGCCATGCAGCCAAAAGAGAGAATGGATTTAATACAAAAAGGGTTGGTCAAGGAGTTGGAAACCACCTCCTGAGGGTCTCATCAAAATTAATGTGGATGGCAGCTTTCTTGAAGACAGCTCCCGTCTAGGAGCTGGTGGAATTATTTGTGGCCATGATGGTAGCTGGACAGCTCCCGTCTTCTGCATAACCACACTTCCCTCCTCCACTACTTCTCGAGCAAAATGATATTGAACGCCTATGTGTTTTGTCCTTGAATGAAAAGATGGATTCCTTGCAATGTGCAAGGCACTCTGACTGCCACAATACACAGTAACTTGGTGCTGCTTGTGCTCGAGTTCCTCCATTAACCTTTGCATCTAAATAGCTTCCTTGCATGCTTGGGTAGCTTCCCTGTACTCAGCTTCTGTTGTTGACAAAGCTACAACAATTTGTAACTTGGACAACTAACTTACCGCTCCTCCAACAAGCGTGAACACATAGCCAGTAGTAGATTTTCTTTTATCATGTGCACCTGCAAAATCTGAATCAACATAACCCCTGACAGTTAACTCTGATCTTCCGAAACATACCACAACACCTGAGGTTCCTTTAATGTACCTCATGATTCTCTTAACATCATTCCAATGCTCTTTACCCGGATCCGCCATAAACCGACTAACCACTCCCACTGCTTGTGCAATGTCTGGTCTTGTACATATCATGGCATACATAAGGCTTCCCACCGCCGATGCATACGGTACTTGAGACATTTCCATCCTCTCTGCTTCACTGCTAGGACTCATACCTGAGGATAATTTAAAATTCACAAGAAGTGGGGTATAGATTGGCTTACATTCTTGCATGTTGAAGCGCCGCAAGACTTTCCTTAGATAATTCTTTTGAGAAAGCTAAATCTTCCTGTCTTTTCTATCTCGGTGAATTTGCATCCCTAAAATCTTGCTTGCTGGTCCCATGTCTTTCATATTGAACTCCCTAGCCAACTGTGCCTTCAATTCCTGGACTCGATCTTTGTTGGGGCCTACCACTAACATGTCATCCACATACAACAACAAAATGATAAAATCATTGCCATAAAACCTTTTGTAGTACGTACAATGGTCTGAACTAAGTCTGTTGTAATCGAGGCTAATTATGAAAGAATCAAATCTCTTGTACCAACATATGGGTGCCTGCTTTAGACCGTACAGAGATTTGGTCAACCTGCAAACCAAGTTTTCTTTTCCTTGTTCCTTAAATCCTTCTGGTTGGAGCATATAAATTTCTTCTTCAAGTTCTCCATGAAGAAAAGCAGTCTTTACATCTAGCTGTTCAAGATGTAAATCCAATGCAGTACACATCGCCAACACTACTTTGATAGTAGTAAGTCTGACAACCGGAGAAAATATCTCATTGAAGTCAATACCTTCTTTCTGAGCATATCCTTTTACCACCAGTCTTGCACGATACCGTTCCACTTGATCATTGCCATCACGTTTGATCTTGTACACCCATTTGTTTCCAATGGCTTTCCGACCCTTTCGAAGTTCAACAAGTTCCCATGTCTTGTTCCTATGTAAGGCCTCCATTTCTTCATGCATTGTTGTCATCCATTGAGAAGCATCTGAACCATTCAACGCCTCATGAAGAGTTGAAGGTTCACCTTCTTCAGTTATAAGACAATTTGCACCGTGGCTCGTCATAACATAGTCTGATTGCCAAGATGGTTTCTGCGTTTGACGCGTTGATCGATGAACACCATTATTGACCTCATCTGGTTCTTGTTCTTCGTACACTGATTCTGCTTCAGAAGAATCACTTTCTTTGGATTTTTCTTCCATCTGCACTATAGATGTCTCTTTAGAAGTGTTGTCATTTTTCTGCTCAATTTGCAGTTCATTTTCTACAAAGACTACATCCCTGCCAACAACAACCTTGCGAGCAGTGGGATCCCACAGGCGATACCCCTTAACATTGTCAGCATAACCCAAGAAGATATATTTCCTGGACTTTGGGTCCAACTTCATTCTTTCTTGGGAGTTGTACATCATGTACACAGGACAACCAAACACATGTAGAGAAGAATAATCTATTGGCTTTCCTTTCCACATCTCCATCGGTGTCTTCAAATCAATCGTCGTTGATGGTGATTGATTTATTACATAACAGGCGATTTTCATTGCTTCTGCCCATAACGACTTGGCCATTCCCGCTGTTTTCAGCATAGCTCTTGTTCTTTCTAGGAGAGTTTTATTCATCCGCTCTGTCACACCATTCTGCTAAGGTGTATGTGCAACAGTTAATTGCCTTACAACACCCTCTTGTTTACAAAATGCTAGAAACTCGCCATCTACATATTCTCCTCCATTGTCTGTCCTCAAGCACTTAATCTTCTTCCCAATTTCAAGCTCTATTTGTGCTTTGAATACCTTGAATACTGGAAACACATCTGACTTCTTCTTGATCAGGTACACCCATAATCTTCTAGAATAGTCATCAATGAATGACACGAAGTATCTTGCTCCTCCCAGAGATATTTCTGGTGACTCCCACACATCAGAATGTGTCAAGTCTAGTATGTGTTTGCTTCTAGTAGTTACTCTAGCAAACTTCAATCTATGTTGCTTGCTTATCACACAGTGCTCATAGAATGGTAAATTTACCGTCTTGAGCCCGTGAAGGAGATTGCGTTCTGCAAGGACTTTCAAGCCACGCTCCGACATATGGGCTAGTCTTTGATGCCACGTCATCGTTGTTTCTTCTTGGCTTGCTGCTGCAACTGATGCATCCGCCTCTTGCAATGTATCTCCTAGAAGCATGTATAGATTACTTGTGATCTTTTCTGCTTTCATCACCACAAGATTGCCTTTAACTACTTTCAAAATTCCACTTTCTGTATGGATCTTGCACCCGAGATCATTCAATTGTCCAACAGACAATAAGTTCTTCTTCAACCCCTTTACATGACGTATTCCTTGTATTTTTCGAACAGTACCATCATGCATCTTTAATCTGATAGTACCGACTCCAGCAATTTCTAAGGCACGGTCATTTCCCATGTACACTGATCCTTCTAAGATAGGCTCATAAGAGTAAAACCAATCTCGGTGTGGAGTCATGTGCCATGTTGCACCTAAATCCATTATCCAGACATCGTTGAGTCGTCTTCCGCCTTTAGAACTGGTTGTTGCTTCGCTACCCGTCATCTGAGGTACTTGCAACACATCCTTGAGATGTTGAAGCTTCAGAAGTCTTCTCTCCATTCTTATTATTCCAACACTCCTTCTTTATGTGACCTCGCATGCCACAACCATAGCATTTGAGATTCTTCTTTCTTCGAGATTTTGACCTACCATGATTTTGACTCCCACTGGGGCCACGTTCCGTTGATCTGCCTCTCGTCATCGTCAAAGCCTCTGCTTGCTTTGAACTCTCTGACCTTTCTTCCTTATTCTTGCGCCTGGATTCTTCTTCAAGGATTGCACCGACGACATCATCAAAGTGAAGAGTATCAGCTATGTTATTATTTGTAATGTTGATGACGAGTTCATCATACGAATCTGGTAAACTCTGAAGTAGAAGTTCAACACGCTCATTTTCAGCTATTTTGAAATCAGAAGCCGTGAGTTGAGAAAATAGCGTATTCAGGGTGTTGATGTGATCCATTACGGATGTGGATTCACCCATTCGAAGAGTGTAGAGCCTTCTCTTTAAGAATATTCTGTTATGGAGTGATTTGACCTCGTAAAATTTTATTAGAGTATCCCAGATCTCCTTTGGTGTCTTCTTTTCAGCAATACTAGATAATACCGAGTCAGCCATTGCTAGGTGCAAATTGGCAACGACATTATCAACCATCTCTTTCCACTTTTCGTCAGTGATATTTGCAGGTCTGCCATCTATTGCGTCTAGGCAATTATCTTTTCTTAAAATTGCCCTTATCTTCAATTTCCACAGGGAAAAATTTCTCCCGTTGAACTTCTCTATCTCAAACTTCGCTGCCATGGTTTTACACCAAATATTTTTTTTCCTTCAAACTAGACCGGAATAATAAGAATTCTTTTCTGATGTGGAAGATCAGTTTAAACTGCAACCACATAGCATACTAAGATTTTTCTTACCACACCAGTAGTTTGTCACAGCGGAATAACAACTACGAATCAGCGGCTCTGATACCACTGTTGGGCACCAGAGTAACAAAATATTATCACACAGCTATAATAAGAGACGAGAAAAGAGGAACTGAACACACAATATTTACGTGGAAACCCCTCAACAAATAAGGGGAAAAAACTACGGGGCAATAGTAGAGAACTTTCACTAAGTGAAAGAAATTACAGGACCTCTCTCTAAATACAAGGAGAGTACAATTATCACCCTCTCTTATAAATAGGAGAATACAAACACTAACTAGGAGAAACCTCACAGGAGAAACTAATTTTTCTCTCTATATTTTTCCTCTTGCTACTCTATGAGAACAAGTACTAGTTGTGTTACTTTGTTCTGGTGTGTCTCTGCTCATCACCGAAGCCTTCTATTTGCAGGGGTGATAATCCATTGCCTCACCCACTACCATTTATGACACCATGCATATATTCAACTTTGCATAGTAACTTTTCATGTGAACATAGAAATTACATGTCAACATGTTTTACTGCCACATGATAACAATTCAACAAAAGGTGGCTTTATGAGTTCACACATGTTCACACTCTCTCCTTCTTTCAATCTCTCTAGCCATCCATCACCTCTTGGCAACTTCATTCTTGATTCATCTTTTATCTCTTTTTCCTCTTTCACTCTTTGTAAGTGAATGGTTCTCTTGCTAGTTTTTCTTTCATGTCCTTCTCTACTAGTTAATTGTGTACATAACAAGCTTTGTTCTTTAAAAATTCTACATAGCTAATGGCAGGTTTTATTACCAAAATCATTAGATATCATGTGCATGCTACAATGACACATAAAATTACTAACCTGCATGTTGCATTTGCCCTAGGTTTCCTTCAAAGTACTAGTGTATGACATAGTACTAGTTGTTGTCACTTGCTTACTAAAGTAGAGCTATTTCTATATTTCAAATATGAAGATTCACCCCTCATATTACGAGTTCCTTACATGCAAGATGGCAAGTATGAATTTAACACTTCATCATAAAGTACTTACTAACAAGTTTAAATATCTCAAAATTCTGTTAATTGTCCTTTCTTGTTTGTTCAGATTTGATATGGTGGTAATATCTCAGGATTTTTCAGCTGGTTATATAATGTGGAATTTTAGTCCGTGTCTTTTCTTGTTTATTCTAGTTCTTGTTAATGTGCAATATATAACCAGCTGATAACTTAATTAGAGTTCAAAGAAAACATTAAAATACAGCCCAAGTAAAAGAAAGTTTACCATCATTAATTTTTCAAACATTTCATACCATTCATGTCATAGAGGCATACATTTTTTACACCGAGGGAGGGAGTCCGACCACCGCAAAAGTTGTACAACTTTTTAACTAAGAAGTTCTTATAAGCTAGAAACTAATCCAAATTGGGCTAATTCACATGTTAACTTATTTCAATATAGTTTTAGGTCCGGTTTGAATTTATTTGAGCTTATATATCGGCATAAGAACTTGTGACACTATTTGAGAGAGTTTGTTGAAACAACTCATAAGATAGTGAAATACTCGATGATAGTGGTTGGTGGGGGAATGATGTCGAATATCAATAGAAAGTGTAACATTAGCTTATTAGGGTCCGTTATGAAACATCGATGTTGCCGATCTCCGATGAACCACACACCCTAGTTCTCAATTTTCTCTTTCAGTGTCTTAAAATTAGAATAGGTAAGAGGGACGGCCACGGGGTCTTGCTTGGGATCTTCAGACAAGAAGATAGGGTTCTTTCCTCTTATCTAGGATATTGGAAGTTCAATCTATTTAATTCAAAGATGGCGAAGGCAAAGGTGGAGTATCCTTCTAAGTCAATGGGTCTATGGTGATGAAGTAAGATGCTCTCTAATGATGCAAGATTATGATGTAATGGGTTGGCCATATTGGAAGAACTATCTATGGGGTATATTGATTTTGTTATCTGAAGGTATTAATGGGAGTTTTATTGAGTACTGTGAGAATTGGTGGAATATGACAGTAAGAATTCGACCCACAGTATGTTTATGAAATTGAAGGTGCGTATTAATGTGACACAACCATTAAAACAAGAGTGGCAGGTTCGTGCTAGTGGCGGTGATTGGACTCAAATTCTGTTCAAATACGAACGACTTGGTAACTTTTGTTATGCTTGTGGAATTCTCGGTCACACTGACCGTGCTTGTAAGATGTTGTATGACCAGGAACATGATGATGGCACGCGAGGATGGGGTGCAAGTCTGAAGCCCGAATCTCACATAAATGGTATTGCAGTAACAAACAAATGGTTGTGTGACACTGTTGGAGGATAGTCCAGTGGGGCGCGTAGCAAGTCTGTGCCTGAGGATTAAAACTTTTTTTTTTACCTTTATAGCGGGGCTTTTTTAGGCCCACAAATAAATAGATTTTAGAGTGGGCTTGGCCCCAAATATTTTGTTCAATTAGGGAGCTTTAATTTAGTGGGCTTGGTAAGGGCTTTTTTAAGTGGGCTTTAAAATTTGGGGCTCTATTGACACCTCTACTTTCAACCCTCTTGCTGTTTGCGCATGGTCTATGTATTCTGGTGGTAAAGAACTGGCTTTGGTGACTGATCATGTGGTGCGGTCTGCGGTCCTCACTTTGGAGGCCGCACCAACTGAGGAGGAAGATGTTGGTCCTGAACTCCGAAAGCGGAAAAGAAGTGCAAAAAATTCTGCTACTGATTGTAATGTTGACACTGTTATGTTTAGTGCTCCTATGAAGAAGCAAAGAGGCTATCTTCGGATTCATCAAAGATCGTATTTGGCACAAAATAAATAGTTGGAGTAGCAAGTGTCTATCCAAAGCCGGCAGAGAGGTTATGATCAAATCGGTATTACAATCTATCCCATATTACATTATAAGTGTCTTTTTACTGCCAAATAAATTAGTTTATGCAATTGAAAAAATGATAAATGCTTTTTAGTGGGGTAATGGTGGTATTGTGCGCCGAGGGCTACATTGGGTGTCATGGGAAAGGTTATCAGGTCATGTTCATAAGAATTTTGGAGGTATGGGATTTAAAGATTTGACATCTTTTAATATGGCTATACTAGGCAGACAGGGTTGGAGATTTCAAACTGATCTGAATAGTCTTGTTTCTTGTTTATTTAAAGCTAGATATTTTCCTACTTCTGACTTTATTGGTTCTAATATTGGGCATAATCCAAGCTATGTCTAGAGAAGTATTTTTAGTGCCAAAATTGTGGTGAAACAAGGTGCACGGTGGAGAATAGGTTCTGGTGTTCATATACCGTTTTTAGGTGCTCCTTGGCTTAAAGATGGTTTGTCATTATCCACAACTAATCCAGTTTTTGAGCCTTTGATGCAGGTAAAATTTAGTGAGTTTATCGACCAAGATTTGAAGATGTGGAAAGCGCCCCTTATTTGTAGTTGTTTGATGCGCGCACTGCCCAAGCTATTCTTGACACACCGCTTCAGCCACTTGTTACGGAAGATAAAATGATTTGGAAAGGGGAAAAAAGTGGTAAATATTCTGTTAAAAGTGCATATAAAATATGTGTGTCTGAAATTACTGATAACTCTCATATGCATGTACATGACCAGTGGAATCTTATTTGGAAATTAAAAGTGCCTCCTAAAATTAAGAATTTTCTTTGGCGTGTGTGTCGTGGTTGTTTTCCGACATGGGCTCATCTTAGCAGTAGAGGTGTTTCTTTTCCACTTGATTATGTTCAATGTAGTAACAATTATGAGGATAGTATCCATATTCTTATTGAATGTCCTAAAGTTGTTCAAGTATGGCGGGAAGCGAATTTATGGGACACAATTGACAAGCTGCTTCAGCAAGACTATGAGATTCATGCTCTCATATTTAATTTTTTGCAGAATTTTTCCACAAGGCATTGTGCACTTATGGCCACGATTATGTGGAGTCTTTGGAAGAGCCGGAACATGAAACTTTGGCAACAGTAGAATGAAACCCATGTACAGGTGCTTCAACGTGCAACTCATGTATTAGAAGAATGGAAGGCAACCCAAGATGTACGATCTTGCAACAACCAAAATCCCACACCACAGGTGCGCACCACAAGCCTAAAAGAAGATCGTTGGAAGAAGCCGGCACCTGGCAGGTATAAATGCAACATTGATGCATTCTTTTCCACTTTTCATAACAACGTTAGACTCGATATGTGTCTTAGGATGATGATGGTGCATTTGTTCTTGCAAGAACAGAATGGTTTGCCCCTCTTTGTGATGTAGAGCTGGGAGACGTGGTTGGTTTGCATACAACCTTGGATTGGATCTCTAATCAACAATTTGATAATGTCGATTTTGTACTTGATTGTAAAAAAGTTGTTTTTAGGTCGTTTTTAGGTCTTCGTCTTCAAATAACTTGCCTCGGTACTTTGGGAACAGAATTCCTCCCACTTGTAAGTCTTCTGAGGCCTCTTGAGTCTTTAATCTTGTCTCTTGAATCTTCTCAATTCTTCAGTTGTTCGTGATTTGCCGATTTGCATGATTTCTTCGTAGATTACTTCAAAACCCCCCTCAAATTGCTATATTTCAGGAAAATTAGAATTACAGATTCAAATATAGAAAACATTACAAAAGTCCCGAAATCATAGGCAATCGTTATACTACTCCTCCTTTTTGCTGATATTTCCTACTAAAATTAACTTAAAAACTTGCTAAGAATAACGTAACATGGCTTGTCATCAAGCAGCAAAGAGATTGATGGTTAAATTGGTATCATCACTAATTTAGCGTCAATGTTGAGAAATGTTGAAATTGACTTGAAATTTGATGGATGAAGAATATTGTTGCTAAAAATATAAAAGACTTGTTTCAAATATATTATGTGCTTCTAGAAGGTTGTTGCTGAAAATATATTTATGGACAATAAATATATTTTTGTACCGTATGAAGGAAGATTTGATGCAAATATTTTTTTAAAGGGAATATTTGATGCAAATATATTTTGCGCTGAAGGAGGAAAAAAAAAAAAAAAAGAAACGTATCTTCAACGTGATATCCATTCCAAATTTATGAGTTTGATTTCTCTATAAATACAGATCTTATATCAGGTGAAATATGATGAGAGAGAGTAGAAAAACAGGGTTTAGAAACAAATAACAAACAACTGTTTATAGAGATTTCTCTTGGCAACAAACACTAGGGTTGGGATTGTTTTGATTCACCTTGAACAAAATACTATTAGAATATAGTCTCTTGGTCACGGGAAAAGATTCTAGACTTTGGTATAATTAGGTTTAAAAACTAATTTTTGTAACCCTTTCATATCTCTTTTGTAAAGTTACTCATCATTATAGTGGAACAGAGAGCTGCTCTCTCCCCCAGACTAGGTTAATTTGGACCGAATTAGGTAAACAAATTTTTTTGTGTTCTCTCTCTCTCTGTCCTTTGTTGTTCTATCTTTTGCTTGTGTTTATAACTGTCACCCACATTTTCTTGGTTGTGTGATTAATTTTCTCCACGCATCAAGTATTTTATTGGTGTGATTTTTAACGAATTCACAACACTCTTGAATGTAAGGGTAAACTATCCTCCACTATAAACGCTTTGAAATGACTTCCTAACACTAAAACAAAATTAAAGCATAAAAGGAAAGGTTGTAAATGTAAATGCAAAAGAATAAAATTTTATAAGATAAACTTGAGGATTAATAACAGGATAAGAAATGAAATTGATTAGTCAGAAAATCCCAGCTTAACATAAAATAAAAATGCAGGAAAATAAACTGATAGGTTGCCTCTTATTCAACGCTTGTTTAACGTCTTAGTCCTGACGATCAATAGGTTGCCTTTTATTTAGCGCTTCTTTTACATCTTGAGTCGGACGGTTCCCATGGGTTTCCTCCTATGCAACACTTCATTTAACATCTATTGGCTCGACGCCACTATCTTGTTAGGGTGGCTTGAAAGAACACATCTTCCTTCCTCTATCTCTTGTTAGGAAGGAATTCAATGAATTTGGCATGAAGAAGTGTTCCGCTGCTCCTATATGTGAACCTTTAGAATATGTTCTCATCCTTCTCAAGGAACACTGTGATTCTTGTAGCAAGCGAGTCTTCTTTTGAGTTTCTGATGTCACAAAGTTTGATGAAGACTTCTCTTCTTGCACCATTACATCATTCACCACTCCATCTGAATTTTTATTGATCCATTTGCAAGTGTTAGAGTTACAGTTGATGGTTGTACTTGAATTTTTTTGAGCTTTCCTACCCCCATGTTGGAATCGAGTTAGTTCCTTCACCTATACTACACCGAGCTTCTTTTATGGATAACTTTCCAATAGAATTGAAACTTCATGGGTCCTTATTTAGAGGCAAATGTCCTTGAAATATTGCCTTACAACTTCCAGTTAATATATTAAGGTCTTATCTCTTTAACTTCTGGGGATATGACAACTTAATATAGGATGGGATCCTGTGAAGATTCTCACTTTGTTCAAGGATTTCCCATTTATTCATTCTTAAAATGGAAGCTTTATCAAGAAAAGGCTCGAACTTTGGGGTATTTTGCCTCTCTTTGACCTGGATTTGCAATGTTTGTTGCACACCTAGCCCTTCTTCCTTCTTAATATGGGTAGCTTCACTGTCAATGGCAAACTGAGAGTTCGAAGATGATGCACTAGGGTTTGTTTCCTGTGAAATTTCACATTGTAAAACCTTAGCTTTCCTATCAATAATCTCTTGAACCTCAACAAGTTTCTCTGAAATAGCATTTATCCAAGAAAGTTGTTCCTCACCTGATTTCCTGACAGTTTTAGCGTATTGATCAAGGTGCCACTGAGTCTCAAATAAAACTGCTAAAAAGGCTTCAGCCGTCCAGGCGAGTCTTTCTTTCTCGTACTCCTACAAGGGATCAAATTCAAGACATTCCAAATGGTAGATATTGTTGTAATGATTGAACTGATCTGTTGCAAAATCGTCCATGATTCCTTCCCTTAAACAAGCATAAACAAAATACCCAAGTAGCATTGTTATATGATTAACTATAAATAATAATAATTATTGTTATAATTATTATTATTATTATTATTACTATACCATTTTTTTTTGAATTTTTGAAACAAATAAAAATAAGAGATAAGATATAAAAAAAATATACGAATAAGTAATTTAAATTGCTTAGTCGAAAATATCAACAATCCGTGGGAACGACGCCAAAAACTTGATTGTCGGATCAAGACAGTGTACCAAATTGTTTACGAAGTAATAAAGTGATAAGTAGAGTATTGTATCCACAAAGATTGTTGTTTTGTCCGAACAATTTGCATTATTAATTTTTAGTTGACAATATAAAATAAAAGAGTAAAGGGTTAAAGATTGCAATTTTTATCTGTTTCCAACAGGAAAAGTTGCCTGTTTTAGTTTCAGAAAAGTAAGCAGCAGTTAAGACTCTTTGAATTCCCCCTATTTATTTTGTTGGATTTAAATAATATTCATGTCACGTTTAATTATCTTAAGTAGACTATACAAGTGATGAGGTCGTTGGGACATTCTAACTTAGTTGGTTGTCAAGTTGCACCTATTGATCGCACGGTGATCCTTACATACGGGGTCTATACTATCGCGGTTGATCTAGGTCTATCCCTCCGATGCCTAACTGCACTTGCTAATCGCACAATGATCCTTACGTGTGGGATCTTGCTAATTCAAAGGTAATTGAAACATAAACTTATATTGGTGTTCCCAGGTTTCCAAAGACAATGAAGGCCAATGTTCACGAAGGTCTTCCCATCTTTGAATCTTATGACACTCATAACACACTCTCCTTCTCCCCTGGGTAGTTCTACAAACAGGCAGCTCTATCAGCGTCTACCTTACCAGGAGGTCGAGGACGATGGTCTTACTGCAACGACAACAGCAGCAACGTAATTCACTCTTTCAACTATCACCTTCTACTGGTTTTAAGTTTCAGAATTCTATGCCGGTGCTACAACCTTCGCCGTTTCCAAATTCTCAATTGACTACTCAAATGACTAATGTTGCTCCAGTTCCATTCTCACTAGAGGATCGTGATATTCAAGTATTATTTTTTACTACATTGTTCAAATTTATTTTAATATTAATTTTAATTATGTTGATTAATTTGTTTGTTATTTATGTTTTTCTAATCAGGTGATTCTTGATTCTTATAAGGAAGATCTTGGAAACCCCAAATATGCTTTTAAGGTTTTCTTCCTCTCTGTCTTCTTCATTTCAAAATTATTTGGAATTATTGGGTGATGGTTATAGGGTTCAAACCTAATTAAGCTATTTGTCCAAACAGAACATGATTTATCATAAGTTGTTTCCATAAGTTGTCCTGAATTGTCTCACAAGTGTTTATGCCAGTAGGTAAATTTAAATAAGCCAATTCAAACAAACCTTTAGGCTCTATTTGATAAAAAAATAGCATATAGCTTATAAGTTAACTTATATCTCATTGGATGTATCTCTGAAGCAAAGTTTGAACACGCAAGGCAGTTTCAATTGATTAGCAACTAATTTTCTATGTAATATGTTCAAAATATACATGTAAGAGTAATTTTAATAGATGTATGTTTCAATTGTAGGTAAATGCCCAAAACAACTTAAAGAATTTTGAGTGAACTTATCATATATTATTTCTATTTTTACAACAGTTTGGTTAAGTGAACTTATTCAAAGTAAGGGATGTCAATGTGTTCGATTTTTGTTGTTGTTTGGTGATGATTGTGTTGATGCCTGACCATGAATCTTGGTTCAAGATGAGACATGTCTAAGTTTTTAGCTTAAAAGCACTGAGGCTGATTTGTAAGAGTCTTGTGCCAAATTATTTAGGATAAAAGATATTACTGCCACATGTTTTCTCGAACAATTGACGTAAAGCTTTGAAGTTTCATATAGAGTGAACTTAAATTTTCACCTATTGTTTGTAATCATCTATATCTTAACTGCTTAAAACTAGATACTTGATTTATTTTTTATAGATACTAGATAACTATTTTAATTATGAGATGCAGGTTACATTTTCAATTTAGGGGTTGAAATAAGAGTAAATACATATGTTTAATTTAATTTTTGGTTATTTGTAATCGGATTATTTGATCCACAAATGTTCGTTTTGTTTACCTACCTACATGCAGGAAGAATTCACGAAGCAAGTACCTGATTATGATGGGAGTTCATATAATTTTTTGCTTTGATTTTGTTGCTGCCACATGTGAAGAATTATTCTTGATGCAACAACCAAATGAGAATAGAGGCACTTCACTTAATTAGTTTATTAAGGTGGTGGACCAATCAAAGATATATAATTGATTAGTAATGAAGATTTTTATGTCAATATGGGCTTGATGCATAGTCTGAGCATATCTTATGCATTGGTTATTGTTAATCATACAATTTTGCTTATTTATAATCTATTTATTTCCTTCCATCCTTACTACAAGTGCATGATTATTGTGGGAGTTCATATAATTTTCTGCACTGATTTTGCTGCTGCCACGTGTGATGAATTCTTCTTGATGCAACAACCGAATGAGAATAGAGGTGATGCACATAATTAGTTTATTAAGGTGGAGATATATATATATATATATATATATATATATATATGATTAGTATTGTGGTTGTAGTTGAAATGACTATTTTTATGTCAATATGAGCTATATGCATAATCTTAGCATATCTTATGCATTGGTTATTGCTAATCTTACAATTCTGTTTATTTATAATCTATTTACGTCATTCCATCCTTGCATCAATAGGAGTGAACTCTGTTGGATGTGTGGATTTCAATAAAGCTTGCTATGTGTTAGGATATTGATGTTGGATCTTTAAAATTGATGGTAATTTGAACGACTTAGATGACACTTGATCACTAGAACTTTTAGTGTAGTTTTGTCTGCTTATTTGTTGTTGTTATATTGTATTGGTTGAAGTTATTGGTCATGGCATTTTATTTGCAAAAATGACTAGAGTAGATTATAGCATTACTCCTCTTTTCCTCTTTAACTTTTTAAGCATGTGTACTATCTACAAATTTTTTCTTTTTAGATATTCTAAATCAACCTTCTACATTACTCTTCAACTTTAACGCAATTTTGCTTTATATTATTAACATTGTAAGTTTTTTTTTTTGTGTTTTTTTGGTAGTTATTTTTTGGTTGCTGCTTGGTGTTAAGTGTAAAAGAGAAGAAATTATTACGCTATGTTATTTGCATTAAAAGAATGATTTGGTACTTTAAATTTGTGTTTGAGATATTGTTATTAAATCTATCAGAATGATTTACATCAAATTTTTATATTCCTTCTCTTGATGTATTATCTTTAAGTTATTGAAATTTCATTGGGTTTCTTATCCTTTATGCTTACTTTCATTTATCTATAATTTGGGCACTTCAAAGAAATTATAGTTAGATCTTTATTAATCTATGAACCTTTGTTAACATAAATCTAACGGGTGGCTACATAGCTTGGTGTTTATAGAAAATCTTTTATACTATAGAGAATAATATTGCTAACTCATTTGATGATGGGGAAACATTAGGAGGTAATCTTTTACACTATTGAGAATAATGTTGCTAACTCTTTACATGCTTTAAATATTTATATGAGAATCATTTGGTCTTCGAAGGTCAAATTAGTTGGTCAAATATTAATAATCATTCCAAATCTCATAGTTATAACATTTATTAAATGAGAGGTCAAACTCTCTTTTTGGTTTACAAACATCGGCAAGTTTAACTTTCAACTTTTATGAAGTAAGCATTCATATATCTCTACTATTTGCATTTGAATAAAAGTTTATTTGTGATATTTTTTTCTTTGTTGTAGAACAATCTTGCATTCTAGAAATTAACTTCTATTTGAGGTACCATTTGTATGCTTATTATTCATTCATATTCATGGTATTATATATTATTTACATTGCATCAGCAACTTAAATTTGAAAGGCCTATCTATTCCCTAATTCTAGGTTGTATTGATGTGTCTAAGCCATCTCGACAAAATGTCTACCTACTTCAATTGTACATAATGAATTAAAATAATAGTATCTTAATTGATATGTGGACGCATGTGAAAGGGTTGTATGATGTTTATTTTAGTTTGATATGCCTTCATATAGTTTATATTGAACTTAAAGTTTAGTTTCTATTGTTTTTTCTTTGTTGAAGGAATTCATGTTACCTTTTAGACATGTCAAATTGAGTAGCTTGGATGATCTATGATTGATAAAGATGGTAATTTCATCAATACCACATCAAATGTGGTATATAAAGAAGTTCTCCGTAATGTGTAGTTTGTTCAACGTGTATGGTGAAAATTGTTTTGCTTTTTTTGCTGACATGCTGCTTTGCCATGGATATAGGTAAATGCGAAACTGAAATACAACAAACTGTTATATAATATAGTCGTACTGTGATGTGCAGGTGAATTCAGTTTATGTATAGTCATGGAAATTGAACTAACGTTAAATGGGCATAGGTAAATGCTAAACTCAAATTTAATAGAAATTTTGGCAGTATATTCATACTAGGTTGTTAATGATTAAAATGGTTGTACCGTATTTCTGCAGCTGTATTTAGTGTTTATGTTATATTTCGTAGAAAAACCAGGTGGCATTGCAGAAACGTTGACGACGATTTAATCCTGCTAGATCGTTTGGTGGCTTGAAAGGAATAATGTTTCTAGGTATGTTCGAGTTTAAGATGCATAATTCATCAACCTGCCATTTAACATGTTTATTTATATATGTTAACAAAAAGAGCACTAATACTGAAACTGTCTATTATTTTTAATATGAAAACAGGTTAAAAGGGAACCAAGTCAGCTGTTTTGATAAGAATGTAGTTTCAGCACCCATCCTTCAGTACATTTGAAATTCCAAGTCTATGGAGTGTCATTGTTAATGGAAGTATTCTACATAATGCAAAAGGGCACATGTTTAGCATTTTGAATTGCGTATTGAGTTATTGTATTTCCTTAAGCTACTTTATTTAAAAGTTGTATATCCAATATCGTTGCGTCGTGAGTGTACTTTTATCAAACTCGATATTAACTTAATCATGTTCTGCTATCAAATAACTTTAGTTTAATTTGTGGTTTATATTTCGTCAAGTTACGTTTTTTACTATATATGACCCGTTCGGCAACACGGGTGGACGATATAGTATACTTAACGCATGAAGGGAAATTAGGGTTAGAACATTTCATTCTCATAGCAAAGGGGGGCTAGAGAGAGAAAGTGGGAAGATAGAGAGAAGAAGAGAAGAGGGAGAACTTGGAGAGGAGGAAAGCTAGAGTTTGTTAGCCAAAGGAGAGAGTGAAGCCATAACTAGTGGAATTGAAGTTTTGAGGTAATGGGGGATAGAACTATTTCATCTAATAAGCTATAATCTCATCTTTTTGCTTATGGGCCATAAATGCTTTTGTGTGAATTATGATTTTTGTGATTTTTAATGTTGCATTTCGTGCTCCTAATTGATGAGTAATTATGGGTATGTTAAATTTCATGCAATTGATGTGTTTCTGTGTTCAAGTTCATTTTTTATGTTTGAAATAAGTTGTTTAGGTGATTTTTGCTCAATTAAGTGTAAACCATGAATTTGTGAGTGAATATTGTTCAAACATGTCTAAATTCACTTGATAAATGATTATATATGTTTGTATGTTGTTGGGGTTTGAATTGTTGTTGTTGTTTAAGAAGTTTGAATGAAATTATGAAAATATGAGTTTTTGTTGAAAAATGAATTTGATGTTGATTGTGTGATGAAATGAGGTTATGAATTCATGTTTGTAAGTGTTTTGTTTGCATTTTGATGTATGTGAACTAATAACAAAGTTTATGAAACGAATTTGGGTCAAAGAGGATCAAAATCGGGGTTTTTATGAAAATTTTGAGTGAGTTCCCAAGAGGAACCCAAAAATCTGGGTTCTTGTACTGGTGTAGCTCACCTGGTGAGCTGTAGCTAGCCATGGCGAGTTGCCCAAGACAGAACCCATGATTTTGGGTGTCTCGGGCAGTTGGGGGTCGTTTCAGACACCCCTAAGTATCTCTTTTCATGTGTTTGATTGTTGTTTTAACGTATAAACTTACTGGAACATCAATTGGATTGGATTAAAATGGTTTTGATTAATCGAATTGAAACTTAGTTGAAAAATGTCAAGAACAAAGAATTTTCTAAAACCCGTTTTTCTCAAGTAAAATGATGGAGATATGATTTGTTTCTATAACAATGAACTTAGAATGAATATGCAAGGAGTATGTAGGCTTAGAACTTGGTTCTACCTTGAAAATGGATTACTTTTAAAAATGAGAAAATGAGACGAACTTAGTGAATTTTCAGAATTGAACTATGAAGTGGATATGTATGAACTACTGTGATGATATGTGATATATGAACATGCTTTGTTGATGTGATTGAGCATGAATGCCTTGTTTTCGGTGAATTATTTAGAAAAGAATGGTTTTTGTGAAAATCTACGAACTTTGTCAAAAGGAGTTTTCTTGATCAGATATCTTGCAAATGATTTTAGAAATATGATAACATGATAAAGTAAGAATGAAATGATCACTAGTGCAAATCAGGGATACAAGACTTGTTTTTTAGAGATTTAAAATCTGTTTTTGAAACGGGGTTATATCAGCGGGTGTTGTAAGTTTGACATATGACACCTGTTTTTTAGCGGGTATAAAAATTGTTTACCATAACTGTTTTGTAAAAAAAACAGGTGTGATATGAGTATTTATCACACCTTTTTTACATAAAAACATGTGTGAAAACAAGCATGTAACACCTTTTTATTAGTAGAAAACAGGTGTGAAATATGACTTCTTATATATAAAAAAAATTACATTATGGCAGTAATAATTGCTAGTTTTTCAAAAAAATTAATTGGTTAACTGATGCAAATTAAATACACAATTAACATCTCAATAGCCCAAATATAATATAAAATATAAAACTAATGGTACAACCAATTCAAAATAAAATTACTATCAAATACAACCATTCAGGACATTTTTTTTTTTTTTAAGAATCTCATTGAAGACAATATTACAATAAAATACAACCAGTCAGGACACAAACATAAATCAAAATTTACTCCATATAATCCTCATTAACTTATAACCTATAGAATATCAACTCCTCCAACACTAAATCCACTATCCACAAGTTCCTCCCATACATAACTATACATAACTAGTAACATTATATAAGCCAACGCTTATTGCCCTTACCCATGACACAACCCCATGCTTCACATCCCACAATCAAAACCTCCCGTCCATTCCGCATGCCAAAGGCCTCGATGACCAATGACCCAATTCATACTTGAAGCTTGTGTATTTTGTACTTAATCATTTCCAATGTAATCAAACTGAAAACACAAAATTAAACAAAACAAAGCACATAACAGCAAAAATAAGGAATGATACTG
>Ga0228711_1002505_pt1 | contig 28285 bp, 24 predicted proteins | sample MedpolnodulmetaG_2_FD_177996 | JGI IMG/M metagenome (GOLD analysis project Ga0228711, IMG submission 177996) | Root nodule microbial communities from Medicago polymorpha collected in Santa Monica, California, United States - brown nodules | ecosystem: Host-associated > Plants > Roots > Nodule... | reverse complement strand
CTTAATCTTAGAAAATTAAAAAGAAATCCCATCAATAGACTTTGCATGCCTTGTGCGGGATAAACCACGTTGTTAATATCATATCTCATTTTAGTTTGTTCAAAAAAGAAATCCCATCAATAAACTTCCCACTAATCAAAGTATCTAAAACACATTATTGTTCATATTTACATTTTGTTTCCTTCAAAAAGCCTAATGAGAAGAATCACACATCATAGATATGAATAAGTGAAAAATTGCATGTTCAAATCTACATAACAACACATCAAATATCTCCACTACTACCAAACATAGAAGACAATTTTACATGTTTTTTTGTTTGTTAGAAAGTAGAAACTACCGTCGGTATTAAAACACCAGAAACAAACAAAGTTCAATACTACTTCGGGCCGAACCAGCCTTTTACAGCACGTGCAATCACGCGTTAAGCGCGTGACAAATCCCACCATTTCTGTTTCACGCGCACCACCCTTCCCAATTTTCTTTTTCCCCTCTCCTTCATCCTAATTTCCAAAGCCTCAAAATCCCTTGGCCTCAAATTCCCATTTTACCCTCATCTTCTACATCTGAACCCTCTCGGGAACCGCTGAACCAAACCAATCGTAACAAACTCCGCTGAACCAAACCAATCGTAACTAACTCCGATCCGGTCATCATCTTCATCAATGGCGGCACCTGCAACTTCGCAACGAACCGAGCTAGCGAAGCTCTGCAGCACCAAAGACTGGTCCAAAGCAATTCGAATCCTCGATTCTCTCATTTCTCAATCCACCGCTATCCAAGACATCTGGTTCATTCTTCATCCCTATCCGATTAATTTTTTCTGTTTATCGTTGTTAATTATGCTAATTCGTTGTTTAATGTTCTTATGCTTGTTTTTCAGCAACAGAGCTTTCTGCTATAGTCAATTGGAGCTGCATAAGCATGTGATTAAGGATTGTGATAGAGCGATTCAGCTTAATCCTTTGCTTCTTCAAGCTTATATACTGAAAGGTTTCTTAGTGGTTTATTGAATTTGTTTATCAGTATCTACTTTTTCAAACTGTTTGTGTAAATTATTGTTCTGATTTAAGTTCTCGTATGAATAATTGATGCTATTGATAGATTTATAACCATATTTGACTTCGGAATTTTGTTTTAAATTTAAATTTAAACTTTTAATTGATTTATTTGTGCTGTTTATATATTATCATCCCTCAATTTTTTTTATAAAGTTTCATAATTGAAATGAGAAATGATATTTTGACATTTGAGGTCCTTTGGTTTTTATGTGTGTTTTTTAATTACATGTAAGTTGCAAGTTGCAGAAGATAAAAAGTAAGAATCTCTATTTCTCATTATTGAAATGAGAGATAGAGATAAACATATACAGTCACATGTAATGTTTGTATTTTAATGTTCAAATAACACAACTCATTCAACAATATCTACTTTATCTAATTGTTGTGCAAAAATCTCTGCTGTTTAGTACAATGAGAAGTGCGATTAAGTTCTCGTAGCAATAATTGATGCTATCGATGGATTATAATTGTATTTGACTTTGGAGTTTTGATTTAAGTTATCGTGCTTTTTATAAATTATCATCACACAATTGTTCTTTATAAAGTTTCACAATTGAAGTAGACGAGTGGGTTTTGAATTTAATAGTGGTTTATTGTGTTATCTAGGTAATGCACTTTCGGCTTTGGGAAGGAAAATGGATGCTTTATTGGTATGGGAGCAAGGCTATGAACAAGCTCAGCATCAGTCTGCAGATTTGAAGCAGTTGATAGAACTTGAAGAGCTTTTGGTGAAAGCAAAACAAGCTATCAATTCGTCGAATGAAACTAATGGACCGTCTATCCCGCAAGACAAATCAGATTCTTCAAGTAATAGGAACTTGACTGAAACTTGTGAGAGCCAAGCTAAGTTAAGTGGCAATACAAGTGATAAATCTGAGGTCTTGCTAAATTCTGCTGATAAATTTGATGCAAGGAATGAATTACATAGCAAAGGCGGAGAGTCTAGTAAATGTGATGGCCAAGTGAATGGAAGCCCTGATATTATTGATAATTTGAGGTATGACTCAAGTGATACTTCAGAATCGTGTGATAAAGTATTAACTAATAGCGGCGAATCAAGCGACTCGAATGATGCTGCTGAAATTCTCAGAAAGCCCAGTTTTAAGTTCACTTTCCCTAGTGAAAAAAGTAGTGAAGCAAGGAAAAGTAAGAAGTTCTCTGTTGCTCGGGTTTCAAAGACAAAATCTATAAGTGTAGATTTTCGGCTTTCACGGGGAATAGCAGAGGTTTGTTTCCGTAACTGCTGATTTGCAGTATTTATCTGTTTAATTGCATGATTGATATTGTGATCATTTGCAGGTTAATGAAGGGAAATATGCTCATGCTATATCCATTTTCGACCAGGTGCAGTGTTGTCATCTCTAGTCATACTTGTGGTGTCTTTCTTTTATGAAATTTCTACTATGTCCTCTTTTTATCGATCATCAAATGACACTGTGGACTTGTCTCCATCACACAATCAGATATTGAAAGAGGACTCTGCATACCCTGAGGCACTGATAGGAAGAGGGACAGCATATGCATTTAAGAGAGAACTTCATTCTGCTATAGCTGATTTTACCAAGGTATTTACACAAAATATTGGAATGGTGCATATTGATATGTTTATTTCCTCAATTTATAAGTCGTTTACGTGTTGTATACCTTAGGCTATACAATATAACCCAGCTGCTGGTGAGGCATGGAAGAGGAGAGGTCAGGCTCGGGCAGCCTTGGGGGAGTTTGTTGAGGTGAGAATGCTTACTCTATCTTAGTATCTGTCTAACATTTTGAAGTTTGACCTAACCTCCATTTCTGATTGAACTCTCATTTTTGTTGTTTGAATCATCGGCTATTTTAGTTCAACAAGGTTTTGAGTCTGGTCCATTGACGTGCACACACTCATAAAGAAGTTGACCAATTCTATTGCAGAAAATTAAAATGGAAAAAAAAAATTGGTTTTTATTTTTGTATGTCTCTGCTTCTTTAACTAAGGTGCGAGTTTGATATGGATTACACATTGTCACTTAAAACTTTGAGTTGAACCAATGCCTAAACAATATACATTTATTTACGGAGAAAACTTAAGTACAGTGCCTAAGGCACCACGGTCCTATTCTCTTTTTAAAATACAATGCTTGTATTATTTCTTCGAAGTCAAACCTATGTCGATCAATCCTCTCTTGGTATAACCGAAGAGGTTGAGTTGAATATTGAAAGGCTGTTGAATTTTACACAAAAAACACGTGTCCTTTGTTTATAAGAGAACAGTTCCACCCGTACATGTGGATTGTATTCAAGTATTTTCCTTTATTTCTTTTGGCCTAAACTAAACTAATGTGGTTGTTAAGATTTATGTAGTATTTTCCTTTATTTTCCTGTAAAAGACAATGTTTAGTTCCACCAATTGCACCATGTACTATGTATGTAACTGCACTGTGAAGTATTGAAATTTTTGGCGCTTCTTGTGAATGTGATACTCAAGAGCCACTTCTGAATGTGACACTGACCACTGTTTCCTTTGTCAGGCTATCGAAGACTTGACTAAGGCATTAGAGTTTGAACCCAACACAGCAGACATTTTACACGAGAGGGGTATCTTGTCTAACATTGAGTGTTTTCATCTTGTTTTTTTCAATAAGTGATTGATGCATGTATCATGTAGCAACTTCAGTCTAGTCAGAGCTTTCATTAGTTTTATGTGAAATGAGTTTGTAGTATTTATTTTTGATATTATCCTGATTCCTGCATGTGTTTCATATCTCATTTAATTTCTAGTTTAGGTTGTTTGATTCTAAATAATTGTGGTTATAACATTGAACTAATTATTTTTTGTTGTGAGTAACTCTTCATACACATCTAGTCTAATGTATGTTTTTCATTAAATTTCAAATACAGGAATTGTGAATTTCAAGTTTAAAGAGTTCAACACTGCAGTTGAGGACCTTTCTGCTTGTGTGCAGCTGGACAGGGATAATAAGTCTGCCTACACATATTTGGTGGGTCCTAAGCCTTAATATTTAAATCCCCATTCACTAAGTTCCCCTGATGTTGGTTTTCTTCTCTTATACATGATGGGCAAACATTGTCTTTTACAGGGTCTGGCATTGTCTTCAATTGGTGAATATAAGAAAGCTGAGGAAGCTCATCTAAAATCACTTCAACTTGATAAAAATTTCCTTGAAGCATGGGGACACCTGACTCAGGTATCTATGAACTGTAATACATTACTGTGTGTGTTGATAGCGTGTTGGCTCACTGCACAACTGAATGTAATGTAGTTGCAAAACTGATGGTGTTTGAACTGTGATTAGCTGTATACTTGTATGTATGCACTCTGGTCTCTTGTAATATCTTTTGTCACCACTCTTATCCATTACATTTTTGTCTGCCTGTGTTCTATTTTACTCATTCAACATGAGTTGAAATTTCCATCTCATGGCTGCTTAGTCAGCATCAACATTTTTTTTGTTACGTGTGTGCTTAATTTGTTTATTAGGTTACCATTTGCTAGTTTTATTCTGAATATAAGGATTTTGGCAGTTCTATCAAGATTTATCAAAGCCGACAAAGGCTCTTGAATGTCTAACTCAAGTGCTGCAAATTGATGGGAGGTAAATGTTGTGAATGAAACAGTATTACATTATCATTGTTTCCTCTGGTTTATTACACCTGATGTAGTTTGTGCCTGTTGGCTCTTTATCTGAGGCTAATTGCTTGACTTTCGATGATAGGTTTGCTAGAGCTTATCATTTGCGTGGCGTTCTGTTCCATGCAATGGGAGAGCATAGGTATTTATGCAACTATACCTGCTGATTAGTTTGAGATTAATATTTGCTTGACACGACTGTTTCTTGCTGCGAGCTTTCAATTGTATTGATGATCGGGTTGATGAATACAATTAATAGGAACTTTGATGATATGCTGTTATAGAATACAATTTAGAATTAGAATAAGGAATATGCTGAAACCTTTCAGGGAGTAAAAGACGTTGAGACTGGTTTTTGTTACTTAGGAGTTGTCATGGAGGGGAAACTTCGATTGATTGTTTTTCACTACATTAACTGAATGAGATCTTATTTGGAGGATGGTTTCAGACTTGTAAATTTTGGCTGGTTGTAGAATACGTACTTAACTTGGGATTGACTATGACAGGAAGGCTATCAAAGATTTGACAACGGGGTTGAGCATTGATGGTGTCAACATTGAGTCCTTATATTTACGAGCTGCATGCTACCATGCTGTCGGACAATACAAAGAGGCAGTAAGATTTTAATTTTAGCTTTTGGGAGCATTGCTAGTTCACATTTGTTAGTCCATAACTGTATTTGATCGTCACAGGTCAAGGATTACGATGCTGCACTGGATTTGGAATTGGACTCAATGGATAAGTTTGTGCTCCAGTGCCTTGCCTTTTATCAGGTTTGTCATACTGAAATAGTATATTTGTAGCGTAATGTATTTTTTTTTTAATCTTATAGTATGGTAACAAAATATATACAAACTTGCTAAAAGTAGGAAAAGAAAACCAAGAGACATAAACCAAGTAATATGCATTAAGGACGAGGAGTGAATAGTATTGGTCATAAAACAAAATATTAAGGTAAGATGGTAGAGCTATTTTCATAATATTTCTAATGAAGGGCATGAGTATTTTTTGGACTTCATTGGGCTTAACATTAGAAAGCAGGATTGAAGTTACTCCTGCTATTTAAGAATTCAACAAATCTGATGTAAAAGAAGCATTGAATATGACAGTAATAGTAACCTGGTAGCTAATCGATAAAAAGCTATGAGGTCTAAGACCAAAACAAATGAATGGAGGAGTACTTTAATCCTTATTTTGAAGAGCAAAGGTGAAATTGTGCAAATTATAGAGGGAGTAAACTTGTAAGTCATACTATGAAGTTTTGAAATATGGTAGTTATGCAGAGATTACAGCAAAAGACCTACATTATGGAAAATTAATTTGGTCTATACCAAAGATTGAGAGAGAAGTTTTAAGGGAATAAGAAAGACCTACACATGGTTTTTATTGATTTGTAAAAGATGTAATATGTTTCCTAGATAAGTTTTTGTGGAAGGCCCTAGAGAAGAAAGAAGTTGAGATTGGTTACATTCAAATGATTAAAGATATGTATGAGGGTACTATGAACTGTAATTATAGGGGTGCATATGGGTCATTTTGGAGCCTTTCCAAGTTTTAGATGTGCGCACTAAACATAACCAAGAGACAAAATCATGATGTCTTTTTCTTTTTGCAGATTATAGTCTTAGTTGGAGAGTTTAGGGAAGAAATGAATTAAGATTTAGAGACTGGAGACGTAATTAAAACACATGGCTTTTGCCTAAGTAGAAGTAAAACAGAGTTGTAGAGTAATAATAGACTAGTTTAGCAACAAGAGGCATGCAAGTACTAGCATAGGTGAAAATTTGATAAACAATGCCACGAGTCTATGTTTAACGTACCTTGGATCTATTATACAAAATGATTGAGAGGTAAAGGGAGATGTCAACCGTGGGATTCAGATAAGGGTGAATAAAATGGAGGAGTATGTTGGAGTGATTTGTAATTTGAAGGTGCCACCCAAATCTAAAGGGAAATTCTATTGCACAACTATAATAAGATCTGTCATTCTGTGTGAGACTGAATGCGATATGGTGCTAACAAGAACATGAGCTTGGTATCATAGAGATGAGAATGTTACGATGGATGAGTGGTTGCACAAGAAAAGATTAGGAATAATTATATCGAAAGTTGAATTATCCTCAATTATAGATAGAACACATGATAGTCACATCTTAACTGGTTTGAACATAAATGAAAACCTGACAAAGCACTAGTAAGGAGAGTTGACTAGATGGAGGATGTTACATTAGTTAGAGGGAAAGAGAGACGAGACCAAAGAAAGTCATGTCAAACCATTAGGAGAGATTTGAAAGTAAATGGTATATTTGTGAACTTAACAGGGTATTGTTGCGTTGATTAACCCATATACACCTAGTGAGAATAACTAGGTGCAACGGTAAGGTTGCCGTCTAGTTTTTGTTTTACCACGAAATAACTACTAATGAAGTTGGGAGTGTAGTATTTAGGCTTGGTGCAACGTTAAGGTTGCCGCCCTGGGTTCAAATCTTGGAAAATAGTTTCTCTGCTTGCAGGGGTGAGACTCTGTACATCTACCTTTCCCAATGGGAACCTTGTGAATTGGGCCTCCCTTTTTAATAAAATTCTATTGTCAAACTTCTTTGTATCTGTGTAATGCAGTCAACATTGTCCTGTTATGTTTTACCATCAACAGCCTGGTGAAATGATGTGATTCAAACTCTCCTCTCCTTTTGCAGAAAGAGATTACTCTTTACACAGCCTCAAAGTTTAACAGTGAGTTTTGCTGGTTTGATATTGATGGGGATATTGATCCACTTTTTAAGGTATAAGTTGTGAATCTTATTCCACTTTTCTTTGATACTTTTGTATCTTAATTTGGCCCTACTAAATGTGTTGTGGGATATATGAACTGAACCATTTGGAATCATTGTATCATTGCCATGGCATCTGAATGCCAGAAGCTAATGACTCTTGCTTGTTTTCCTGATAACTTGAGTTTCTTTGTTGGTTTCAGAAGCATAGCAATTTTTATTCTGAAACTTTTGTATAGGAGCTGTGTTTTGCAACGCATAGATTCCCAATTCTGTCATTTATTTGTGCCTTTTTAATATTCAGGAGTACTGGTGCAAAAGATTGCATCCAAAGAATGTATGTGAAAAGGTTTTCAGGCAACCTCCTTTGCGTGAATCTTTAAGAAAGGGAAAGCTTAGAAAGCAAGAATTATCTCTTACAAAGCAGAAGTCTGCTCTTATACAGGCTGCAGACTCCATTGGCCAGAAAATCCAATATGATTGTCCTGGTTTCCTGCCTAATAGACGCCAGGTACAGTGAACTTGTATGTTACTGTCTCTATGTCCGTGGCTCACTAATCTCAATTTTGTTTTCCTATGTTTTCCGTGAAATCCTTTTTTTGTGGATGTCTATTTTCTACTTTATTTTTGTCCTAATAGACTCGGGAAAGGCTTTTGACCTTTAATAGGCCCCTCTTCCTTGATTTGATAATTTCTGCGGAATGTAGCAGCTAACAAGTCTTTTGAGTGCCCCAGTGGATTGTAATATGGCTTGAACAATGTTCATAAGTAGTGGGCATCCCTCATATTATTAACCGGTTTTGTAAGGATGGGTTCGACCCAATCCAAAACTCTAATATGGTATCGGAGTCTATCCTAGATCCATTAAGCCACCTGTTATCGTGTCACTTAGATCATGCTCTAGATTTCCCATCTTGAGTGTGAGGGGTGTGTGTCTTGAGAGACCCACATTGGAAGGTAATATGGCCTGAATAGTATTTATAAATGGTGGGCATCCTTTACCTTACAAGCTTGTTTTGTGGGGTTGAATTATACACAACCCCCGGGGTACTCTTTAAGCATTCTAAATTAAAAGTAATTATTCTTTAAAGTCAAACATTTCAATTCCCAATGCACTGAATGCACAAACTTTCATAAAAACTTACCATTTAAAGTCCTTGTTGAAATTTTGGGGCCTAACTCATCCTTACAAAACCGGCTTGTAAGGTTTAGGAGTGCCTCCTCTTTATAAACTCTTCTCAGGAGTCCTATCTATCCGATGTGGGACTAAATCCACCCCCTCAAAGCCAACACAATGAAGGTGTTGGAGGCTGCAATGAAGGCTAACCAAAGGTCGCAATTTAGGCGACTAGGGGTGGACCGCAATTAAGGCGGAATTTCCAACACACCCCCTCACGCTTCAGCCCGGCCCAATGGGCCTGAAGCGTGGACGATGCGGGTAGCCCAACGATTGATCTAGGATAGGCTCTGATACCATGTTGAAATTTTGGGGCCTAACTCATCCTTACAAAACCAGCTTGTAACGTGAGGAGTGCCTCCTCTTTATAAACTCTTCTCAAGAGTCCTATCTATCCGATGTGGGACTAAATCCACCCCCTCAAAGCCAACACAGTGAAGGTGTTGGAGGCTGCAAAGAAGGCTAACCAAAGGTCGCAATTTAGGCGACTAGGGGTGGACCGCAATTAAGGCGGAATTTCCAACAGTCCTTAATAAGTGCCCCGGGGGTACTCGTTAGTATCTCCCTTAAAATAAAAGTCCAATGATCCTTGAGTAAAGTCATAACGTGAAATGTTTAGTTTTCATCAATTGCATGGTTCGTTGGAGGTTTTGTTGACATTTCTGGTCTATTTATTAAGCTTGTTTATTCTCCTTATAAAGTTATGATGTGGAGTACTGCAAAAATCACATTCATATTAAATTTCCATTTGCGGCCATTATCATGTTATTATCTTAATCATTACACTTGATTCTAAGTCTTTGTAAGTTTTTAATGTTTGAATTTTAAAACAACTTCCATCTAACTAATGTTCAAAGTTATTTTCATATTGTTGACATTTCTATCTTTTAATGTTTTTGTGTCTCTGATTCTGTCATTTTTTTTCTTCTTATTTTTCAGCATCGTATGGCAGGATTTGCTGCTATTGAAGTTGCACAAAAGGTCTCCAAGATTTGGCGTATCCTTCAAGCGGAATGGAAATCATCTAACAAACCCAACTCAAACTCTAAGCATGGCAAACGGGTTCGAAGGAGGGAAAGAATTAATTTGCCCAGTCAGAATAGGGGAGGTGCAGGTTGTAGCACAAGTAGTGCCTTTGAAACATCTTCATCTGGCATTGTAGATGATAAACTTTCCAGCCGTCACATGTCATGGAAAGATATTTACTCGATAGCTGTTAGATGGAGACAGATTTCCGAGCCTTGTGACCCTGTTGTGTGGGTGAACAAGCTAAGGTAGACCCTCTTATGTGTCAACCTTTCCATCTCTTGGTGTTTATGCATTTGATTATTTTACATGTTTTTGTTTATATCTGGATTGTCCAATTGTTCTCGATTATCATTGTTGTGTGCATGGTCTTTGAACTATCTGTTGAAGGTATATGGTTTTAGATAAAGAATAGACTTGGAATTATGATTATGGTTTGATATTTTATTTAAAAAGTTAAGCATTAACCTTTATTTATACTAATACAAGACTCTAATCCTACTTAGATAGGAAATAGAACATGATAATAACTAAGAAATATTGAAACTACTCTTAAGAGATAATCTAAGATATTCTAATTTAAGAAACTTATCCATGAGATAATCTAAGATACACTTTGATGATACCAAGCTATTACAAAATATTTTCATATCTCCTAAATCCTCAAGCTAAAGCTTGTTGAGCTTTAAGCTTGTTATATTACCCTAACAAATACAAAAAATATATTTTGATATTGACAATTCAGCGATTATCACTTGTCAAACAAGAGTTGATACCAAATTGCAGCTGGGACAAAAGCCGGGGTCCAGACCACAATTGGGACAGAAAAATTGGTGTCAGGTCATAATAGCTTAGACAAAAACTGATGCCAAAATGGGTTTTAGACAAAACCTACAACAACTCACAACTGAGACAAAACCAGTGTTAAACTGCAACTAAAACAAAACTAGTGTAAAACGAAGCTGAGACAAAACTAGTGTCAAACCACAGCTACATCAAAACCAGTGTTTTCAAATAAACATCTTCAAACTGTAGGTGGGATCAGAGAAACAAGGATTGATCCAAGGAGAATATGTGAGGTAGGTTTTGCTGGAGTTGCAAACGAGGCTAAGATCAAACTCAAATGAAAGATCCACAAACTGATAATAGTCTCAACAGAACCTGGAAGAGCTGAGAAACCAAACTTAACCACCAGTGTGACAAACAGATGGTTGGAAAGTGGTGTGTAGACCTCACGTGTTGACAAGAGGGAACACGATAGCAAAAGCACAAGTGAACTTGGCTACGAAATAGCCAAGTGAACTTGGCTACGAAATAGTGATGTGACAGATCGTGCAAGATGGTATCACTCTGATGGCAAGTTCTACTGTGGACGATCACCTTGAAAGGTAGTTCATGGTGGATTTGTACCTAAAAATTTCCCAAAATACCGATGATAAATGACGTCACTCTATAGAAGTAGAAGCTCACAGTCCTCTATTATCTGTAAATTCGTTTAATGAAGTACTTTAAATGAATAGTTCTGATAAAACCTGAATTTTTTTTTGTAAGTAATTTGTATGATTTATTCCACTTAATATTGTACATATGAATTGTCCCTTACATTCTGATTGTTGAGTTCAGTCATTGTGTAATTGTTGTGTATAGGAAGCTTAACTTATGTGCTTTTGTGGATGCTTGTAGTTTTTCATTTGCATGAGATTTTGACTGTATTGATAAAAAGACTGTATGATTTATTTTTTGGGCAAAGGCTGCGTGTTTTTATTTAGCTCTCTACATTGATGTCTTGTATTAAGGAGATCAAGCTATTTGTAGCAAAGTAAGGAATATAAAAAAGGTGTAGTCGCAGTTGCTAAGAAAACTTGTAGGGCATAAGTAACAATGGAAAGAACAGGAGCAAAAATGAATATTCATTACAACAAGGTTGACTTTAAGTATATTTTACCTTTACTGTTTTCCTCTATTGGGCTTTAACTCATTTCTTGCTTTTTTGCGAAGATTATTTTTCATTAATTAATATTCTGAAAATTTCGAAGGGCAACTAAATTTTCATTTTGCTGTTTTATGAAAATCGGCTGATAATTTTGTTGGTCTAGGTTTGATAAGTATTTCCTTGCTTGCTTGCTGCAATATTTGGTTAACTTTCCCAGTTTCTATTCAGATTATTACTTTGGACTTCAATAAAAATGAGATCTTGTTTTTGATTTTTAATTGGTTTATTTGCACTGCAGCGAGGAGTTTAATTCTGGCTTTGGTTCTCACACACCCATGATTCTGGGACAAGCCAAAGTTGTCCGTTACTTTCCAAACTATGAAAGGTGAAGAGGCATTTTTAATTCTATATTGACTGACTGGCTGTTGAATGTTTTTTTTTACAAGTGGCTGTTGAATGCTTATTCTTTTTAAATGCCACAGGACTTTAGATATTGCAAAGACCGTCATGAAAGAGAGATCTTATGTCCACGGAAAAACTGATCAGATCATTCATCTTTCCAATGATGGGAAATTAGAAGAGGTGCTTTGTACTCATTGATCTAGATATTTTCTTGTTTGTTTTTACGTTGTAAGGGACCTTGTGACCCTGACTTGTATAGCTTCGAAAAAGTCACTTCTCTGCTGTTTCATTGGGAGATACAATAATATTTTACACATCGAAGATATACATTATTTCTTCTACACATTCCACAATGATATAGTTGATGTGCAAGTAACATTGAAAGTTGAAACTTTCAAGTTGCATCACTGGTAACATTTCCGAATACTTGTGGGTCAAGTCAGATATACTAATGTTAAAAGCATTTGCGGTTAATTGATAGATGCAAATAGTTTTGTGTTGTCGGCATTCCCTTTTTAGGACCCGGGCTTGGGACATTGACAGCACACAAGCTATTTTTTGCTGTATGCTGAAACTCCACTGATTTTTTGGAATAGTGGGGGGAGACATGGATCGAGAGCTCTGACTAACAGAGGCTTCCATACTAGGCAAATAACCAATTATCTTAGAAACTGACGTTGTTAGCTAAATATGCATCAATTATTTTAGATTACAACTATGAGACACGTAATCTTCTATTTTTAGCTATGATATTTAATTTTCATAATTACCTGATTGGAGTTGAATTTTCCTTCTAAATAAGCTTAAGACTCTTTAATAATCAATAATCAATCAACTTTTATGAATAAATTTTCCATGATTTTCCTCATTTTGCTTGTGATCATTGCAAATTTTTAATTTTGTTCTCTGGTGGATGTTACATGTTACTCTTTTTTCAAATAGCAGTCTAAATATTAGTATTTCAATATTTCATGCTTCTATGAAAATGAGAAGTTAAATATTTGATGTGCAGATAATGCATGCAAAGTCATGCTCTGACCTTTATAAAGTTGTTGGCGAGGATTTCTGGTCGTCTACTTGGTGCAACAGTACTGCATTTGAAGGGTAAGTGTGCATAGTGAAAACATAGCTTGTGGGAAGGAACATCTAATGTTTCAAATGCTTACCTCTGGATGTTAATGCTTCTACAGGAAACAGCTTGAAGGGACAAGGGTAACACTTGTAAAAATGTAAGCTAGATACATGTCTTATAAAAATTCAAGTCATTTTGTTCCCTATTTCCCTCTTCTTGTTACTTAACTTTAGCTGTCATACATGCGTTTTTAATTGTGGGAATTGATGAATATTCAGGGGGCAGCATGGCTTTGACTTTGCAATTAGAACACCTTGTACACCTGCCAGATGGGAAGACTATGATGCAGAAATGGCAATGGCGTGGGAAGTATGTCATACCAAATTTTCTAGACTATAGATGTTACCGTATCTGCCCAATTTATGTGGCTTGTTTCTGAATTGAATATTTCTTTTGATCTTCACCCATGATCCCATGATGGCTTTATCATTAAAGAATGTATTATGCTTCCATGGGAATTGTTTAGAAATTTGCTGGCAGTATTTTCTTTTAAGTTTCATTAGATTGGTAGAATATATGTTCTTTATAATTAAATTTACCAGATGATATATGGAAACTTACCTTGCTTGGTACTGTTTTTGTTAGGCTCTCTGCAATGCTTACTGTGGTGAAAATTATGGATCTACTGATTTCGAAGTGCTTGAAAATGTGAGAGATGCAATTTTAAGGATGACATATTACTGGTATGACATTATCAAAATATGTAAATTATTTTGGTTTCTTGGAGCATTTGCAATGATTGCTATAAACATATCCACATCGATTTTCAGGTATAATTTTATGCCACTATCTAGAGGAACTGCTGCGGTTGGATTTGCAGTTATGCTGGGTTTGTTACTTGCTGCTAATATGGAGTTCACAGGAAGCATCCCACAGGGTTTCCAAGTTGATTGGGAAGCCATTTTAAACTTGGATCCAAATTCTTTTGTGGATTCAGTCAAAAGTTGGCTATACCCGTCTCTGAAGGTGACAACCTCATGGAAAGACTATAATGATGTTGCGTCAACTTTTGCAACGACAGGGTCGGTTGTTGCTGCCCTGAGCTCTTATGATGAATGAACTCTTGGAAGCAATAGCCAGGTGAGTCCATGGCATACCACATATTTTAGGCATCTGTATGGTTGGATAATAACACTATCGCTGCTGGTTTTTCACAACCTTCTGCAGTATGCAGGAGAACTGTTTGAAAGCATTGCCTTGCTGATCTTCAAATTGAGGCTTAATCTGTACAATAGTTATTTATTGATGTTTATTGTATGGTATTGTAATCTGTACATTAATGTAACTTTAGGCATTGGGCGAATAAATTACCTTTAATGTTTGTTATTTTTCAATAATCACTCCTCCCCTTCTCCCAAACAAAAAGAAAATACTCACATACACAAATAGACACACCGTTTGTTTGTATTGTCAGAATGAGGTATGTCAAAGGTGCTACTGTATTCTGGACAAAACGGATAAAATAAACATTTTTTGTTGGTAGAAATAAAATAGGGAAATGTTAACGAGTGCCCCCGGGGGACTCTTTAAGCACTCAAAGTGGTAACGTAACATTTAACAAATGATAAGTTTGTTTGCTTATTTATTTTATTGTATTTAAGCTTGGATTTGAATCGAAGGTGCTATAGTATTGTATCCTCTTGGATTTAAGTTTGTCACAAATAAGCAACCCAATCCTCATATTGATATATTTCCTGCTAGGTTTTTGAAGTTGTCTATTAACCATTTGATAGATATTTTTACAGTATTTAATTTCTAACGAGTGTTTGAGGGGTATTTGTTATATTTTCCTTGAATGGTTAAATGATTATGATTATACAAGAACATTTGTTGAGATGAAATGAAGATAGATATTTTTATTTTTTTTTCGGTTGAAGTTATACATGTTTACCTCTTCTGCTCTTTTTTTATAAGAAACAAATGGATCAACAAAAGGATTTCTGCTCTTCCCCCAGCACAAAACACTCGCATCCTGCAGCCATGTCCAAATTGCCCCTGCGCATCTTAAGTAACGCAGAGTTACTGTTTTCGCACAAAACCCATCAGTCCGTACTCCAAGCACCATTTTCATTCCCTCCACCTTCAAAAACCCAAAAAGTGCGAATTTTTGGGGTCAAAATCCTCATCCCAAACCATTGCAAATCGTCATCAGGAAGCAAGTTTCTAAGTTCATCAAGCATCAAATATTAGGTATTGTATCATCAAAACTCATCTCATTTTGCTGGTTTTTGTGGTTGGTTCGTCTGTTTAATGTAGGCAGAAGGGCTTGGTGCGCACGTTAACTTGTGCAAGGGTTAAAGGCTGCGTGACTTAAGTCATGCAGGAGTTAAAGTGTTGCGTGACTTAAGTCACGCCTCTGTGGGGTCCTGTTTTTTGAATTTTTTGCGCCACTTTTGTTCTATGTTAGCTTGTCCCACAAGTAATTTATTTATTCTTCCTTTGTTATTTTTTTTCTCAATAGATATATAGTGAGATGGTTGACAATGTGGCGGGTGATGACGTTGAACCGAAACCAGCCAAAAATGAAGCTTCCAGTGATGCTTTCGGCGATGTAAAACCAACTGTTAATGTGAAATCGTTTAAAGTCAATATTCCATTTGAAGCTCGCATTGGTAAAATTGAAGAACCTAAACACACCTATCAGTGTTATTTGCGAAGGTCGCGACACCGCCTCATTTTTTAGAACAAATGCAAGATGGAGAGAGCGAGAAGAGTTGCTTGGTTGGGTTCGTCGACAAGGGGTAAGGGCTGAATTTAGTGTTTGTATAGATAAATCCGTTATAAAAAGGCCGAACTTGACGATGCAATGTGAAAGGAATGGGATATACAAGCCACCTAAGACAAGGAAGAAACCGAACCTTGAAGGCATCGACTCAAGGAAATGTAATTGTCCGTTTAGGTTGAAAGGTTTCTTTGATAAGGATACAAATGATTGGTGGCTTGCAATGCTTTGTGGAATGCACAACCATGACTTGGATGAAAAGTTATCAGGACACCTTATTGCGGGTAGACTTGGTGCGGAGGAGAAGAAAAAAGTTAGCGACATGACAAAGAGCTTGACGGTGCCTCATAATATTCTCACCAATTTGAAGCAAAATAACAAAGAAAGTGTGACAACTATCAAACAAGTCTACAATGTGCGAACAAGATGGCGCAAGAGGGAAAAAGGTAACATGACGGAGTTGCAATACTTGATTTCGAAGTTGGTGGAGCATAAATACGTCTATTACACAAGATGCAATAGTAACGAGACCACTCTTGAAGACATATTTTTTGCTCATCCGGAGTCAATTAAATTGCTCAACACTTTTTCGACTGTTTTGGTCATCGACTCCACTTACAAAACCAACAACTACCGAATGCCGTTGTTTGAGATAGTTGGTTGCACCTCTACAAAAATGACGTATTCTGTTGGTTTCGCCTTTCTTCACTTTGAACTAGAGGATAACTTTACTTGGGCACTTACGATGGTGAAAGGTCTTTTGTCCTCAAAAGACAACATGCCTAAGGTGATTGTCACCGACATGGATGGTGCTTTGATGAATGTTGTTGGTACAGTTTTTCCTGAAACATACACCATGCTTTGTTTTTTCATATTGGGAAGAATGTAAGGGCTAAGTGCATCACGGATGTAAAGTTCACCCAAAGCCTCCTAAGGGTGCAAAAGTTGACAAAAAAGAATTGAAGAAGAACAAGGTGAAGAATAGGAGGTTGTTGAGAAAGTCGTGATCGCTTGGAGAGAGTTAGTTGAATCTCCTACGGAGGAATCCTATGCAAGTAATTTATTTAAATTCAAAGAGGTATGCATGTCATTTCCGGAATTCATAACATATGTTGAAACCACGATTTTGAACCTTAAGGAAAAATTTGTGAGGGCATGGACGAATAAAGTCTTGCATCTAGGGTGTAAAACCACCAACGTTGTTGAATCAGCTCATGGAGTGTTGAAAATATATTTGAGGAGTAGCGTGGGTGATTTGGCATCATGTTGGGATGAAATAGACAAGATGTTGGTCGTGCAATTTGGTGAGATACAAGGAAGTTTTGGGAGGAACAAAACGGTCTTGAAACACAAATACAAAAACATCAAGATGATGAGAGAGTTGGAGGGTTATGTATCTAGACGGGCATTGAAATTTATCTATGATGAATTGAAACGCTCCAAGACATTCGCCTTTGATAAGGAAGGTTGTAGTTGTGTGCAAAAGACATCGTATGGGTTACCTTGTGCATGTATTATTGCCATGAAGAGCAACCAAAAATTGCCTCTTGTCTTGGATGATATATACCCTCATTGGAAAATGTTAAGTCTACAAGGAGAAGAGATTGATGATGATTTTTCCGTGATGGAATAGTGGAATGACATTCAAGAACGCCTCAAGACAAGCCCTTACAATATGAAACTCTACATCAAAGAGATGATGCGTCAAATAGCATTTCCGGAAACCACAAATTTGTGTCCACCTTCAAGAAAGGCGGTAACCAAGGGAGCACCTAAAAGGAAGAGGACTACACTCAAAGTGTCATCAACGAGTCGAATCCCCTCTAGGTGGGAGACTATTGATTCTCAAAATCCGGATAGTCAACCTTCACAATCAAAGACTTCCAAAAAGGAAAGATGCACGCCTTGGAACTTACTCCCGCTCACAAACTTCATCCTCTACTTCAAAACCGCTCCGGAATATCCCATACATTTCACAAATTCCAAATACCATGAGGCCTTTTGTTGAAGAAATTGTGAATGTTAAAAGGGATGGTCATTGTGGATTCCGGATGGTAGCTAGGCACTTGGGGATGGATGAGGAAGATCGTGTATTGGTTCATCAAGCACTTATTCAAGAGTTGAGAAATCATAAGAGTGACTACATGCCGATATATGACACAGAGGAGCGTTATAACAAAATCTTGAATGGTTTATACCCTTCAAAATGTACAAGTGGTATTGCGCTGGTAGATAAGTGGCTGACCACCTCGGATATGGGTCACATTATTGCTTCTTGCTACAAAAGACCCGTTGTTCTATTGATTTTGCCCGAAATGAACATATTTCCCAATCCGAAGTGCTCTACCACTTAATCCACATTCCAATATCATGTGTCTTTGCTTAATTTCCGACCACTATCTTCATGTTACTTTGAAGGAAGGTTGTCCGTTACCACCGAGTTGTAAGGAGTGGATGAACAACAAGATTGGTGAGGCGTAGAATTGACATTTTGCGTTTTTGGATAGACAAAATGCCTTCAATGAGCTCATGTCTAAGGAGCCAAAGCCGCCAAAGAAACCAACAAATGAGCACAATCCAATTGTTTGTGATAATACTCCCACTTTGAAAAGAAAGGAACAAGAATTTGAAGTCATGAAATACATGGAAGAAGAGGAAAATTTAGGAATGTCACTAGACTTCTTAGATAGGTTATAGGTTATGACACTTTTTGGTCGGTCGGTGTTTGTCCTATTTTTTGGTGGTATTACACCCCGACGTATTTTTGGGTGGCCGGTTATGTAATTTGGATATTTGTGGCCAATATGTAACTAATATTATATATTATATAAATATATGAAATGAAATATTTTTTTGGTGGCCGGTTATGTCACACCAATTATTGCTCGCATTACTTTGTCTCTAATTATTCAACTATTTATGTTATCTCATATTTGTTTTTCATTATATTTTTGTGAAGTGAAACATGTCTGAAGATGCAGAAAATCCGGTTAAACTTGAAGTTCGTTATGTAGATGTGAAAAGGAGGGCTTGGTTCACCGTAAACCCCACCGAAAAATTGGACAAGTTGAAGGCAAAACTTGACGTCTTCTTTATCCAAATTGGTTCAAATCATAGAACACGTGATGTGATAGTATATGTGTCAGGCCTGGACTTGGGGGAGGATAAGGAAAATGACTTCTGGAAGACCGTGTATTATCCACAACTTCTCAAGGATGATAGCGACGTTGATTACATGTTTATGTTAATGGTTGAGAATAACACTCTGTATCTTTTTGTCCGACCCGTTGAAGTGTAATATTTATTTAAGTGTAATGGTGTAATGTTTTCCGAATTTGTGTCCGTATTGTTGAATTTTAATGAATTTGTGTTTATGTAATTTAACGAAGAATTTGGGTAAATTTGACCGTTTATGTGAGAATATGTAATTTTAGAAATTTATGGACAAATTTGTGTAATTTGGATCGCTTACGTGTCATTAAGTGCGTTTAAGTGATTACGAGTCATTACCGGCGAATTTGTGTAATTTGGACAGTTTGGATAGTTATGTGTGATTATGTGATTGTGAGAAAAACTATGTTTTTGTGTAATTTTGATCGATTATGTCGTATTATCCGATAATCTTGTTAAATTGACGTAATTCGGTTCAATTATGAGCGTGTAAAGATTACGAGTCATTAGTGACACACTTTGCAATTAAATCATATCAGTACAACATTTAATGTTGTACTGATTTATCAGTAGAGCGTGAGTTATCTCGCGCATGTGTTAACACTTTTCGTGAGTTAACTCACATAGTGTTTTGCACATGCGCATCTTAAGCGACGCATTGTTTACACATGCGCATCTTAAGTGACGCAACATTAGTTAAGTAACACATAGTTTTACACGTGCGTTAGTTAACTAACGCAGTGGTATTTTGGTCAGTTTGGCTGGGTGCGAGCAAAAAGTGCAGGGGGAGAGCAGAAATCCAACAAAAGTTGATGTATTTGGTCTACATTATGAACCAAATATATCAACTTTAGTTGACCAATTTATCTCTAAAGATCGGAGGAGTATTATTTAATAGTTGAAATCTTTGTTAAAAAATTCTAAATTTTAGTAAATGAACCTTTCATAGTGTTCTAAACTTGTCTAAAAAAAATCGTTCAAAAATTTAAGAGTTTAAGGATAATTAAACAAACTTTGTTGTAATAGGGACTAAAATTAGATTTATTTTTTTTTGCAGGGACTAAAAAACCTATTAAAATTAAGTAACGACTAAACTTAAAAAATTTGATAGGGAACATAAACATATTTAACCCTACCTAAAATATAGTATCAGAAAAATTTAGAGATTAAAAAAAAATCTAAAGTAATTTGTGTTTGTTTCTTATTCCAAAAAAAAAGCATTTTTTTATAAATTTTAACCGGTTCATATGTTACTTCGTCATTTTTGAAAAAACCTCGTCGATTTCGGAAAAAAAATAGATTTTAGAAAAAACTAATACTAATCACTTTTTATTTTAGAGTCAAAATATATATTTTTTTGATAAAATAATTTTTCTAAAAATTCTTAAACATACTTAAAAATGACAAAAATAGTTTTTTTTTTCTATTTTTATAAAAAAATATATTTTTTTCTAAAAAAATCCAACACACCATTCATCCGCTCATAATAATTAACTCATTTAGCCATTTCAAATAGATTAAAAAAAGATTTAAATACGTGTTTAGTCCCTTGCAAGTATAGAGGTTTTCGGTTTTAGTTCTTGTATGTTCTTTTTGTTTGGATTCCACCCCTAGAAAATAAGATACAACTGTTTTTGGCGATGTTATCAACTGTTACAAAAATGATAACTTGGCAAACGGAGATACAGCTAGCATGCATAAGGTTGCATATTTTAAAATGATCGTGGCAGTGATGAATAATATTTGTTACTAATTAGATTAGATTGTGCATTTATGAAGTTTTGGATACTTCAAAATAGAAGACGTATTCGTACCTGATATCGATACTTTACATATAGTTGAGGATATACACCCTAGAAGTAATTTAAAAATAGAAGATTTTTATAACTTTCACCCAATATGCGAAGCCAACACACCAAACCAATGAAATGGGTTTTGTTATTTTTGATGTTGTTTTCTACCTTGGAAAATAGGAAGGAAAAAAAACAGATATTTATCGAAAGGTGAAGTAGCACAAATGCAACAATGGAATCAAACTTGTTTTTCTTGGCAGCAGTAGCCCCTTAAGAGAAGAAATATATAGATTTAATCACATTTACTTTAAGACTCGGAGCCAAGCTAAAGATGTTAGCAATTATACGTTTTGGTCCCTTTCTTCTATTTTTAGACTAAAAAATAATGATGTGACATATTTTAAATGACATTGGATACAATTTGATGATGTAAAATGATCAATACCTATGTAATTACCTGAAAACTCCATAAAGTTTCAATTTAAATATGACATATATCACCATTTTTAAGTTAAAAAAATCTGGAAGAGCGACCAAAACTGGATGATTTTAAAATGGAAGGACAATTTCCGCGAGTGAGTGAAAATGAAGAACCAAAACTGTAATTAAGCCAAAATTAAACAAATGATATCAAAAAACTAAAAAAATAGTTCATCATATTGTTGTGAGTTTCGGGGATCCTACATTGAGTTTGATCACCACGTTAGATTAAAAGAAAGCAAACAAGTGATTTGACACCACATCTTCACCCTAAAACTTAAGGCAATAGGTATATGAGTCATATTACTTATATGTTGTTCAACATCTACTCTTGCATTCAATGTGAAATTTTAACACACACTTTGACAAATTAATATTTATCCCTAAAGTATGAGACTTTCTGCATCTATGATCTACCACCACGAACTACTCGTGATTTCTCCACAAAGTTGAATTGTGTTATGATATTGTCGTTGGACCTTATGAGTGAGCTAACATTGATGTTAATCGACTCATTGGACACAGAGCAACCACATAGATGAACATGATACCACATCTTTACACAATATTTTAAATTTGATGAAATTCTAGCCCGTGCTTGGTAAGGATGTCCATACTAATTGCACCTTCAATTTGGAAGTGAATAAACTCTGTATATGAAAGTTAAATCGTTTTTTATTTTATTTTGAAACAGAAGCATATATTTGTAGGAAGTTTTTAGGAAATAATATATGATTATAATTCTTTTTAGGAGGAGATATGATTATAAAATATATGAATTTATTAAACAATCAATGTATTAATATATGATGACGATAATTATTATAATTTTCTTTGCTCAATTTTTTATTTTATTTTATAATTTTCTAGAATTTAACAGTATTTAATTTAATTATGGTCAAATACTTCTCCGGGTCCTTTAAGTTTCATGTTTGTTTCAGATAGATCATTTAAGTTTTTAAGCATTCATATAAGTCCTTTAAGTTTCGAGTTTGTTTCGGATAGGTCCTTTAAGTTTATAAGGTTTCAGACAGGTCCTTTAAGTTTAGAGTTTGTTTCAGATAAGTCCTTTCTATCAACCTCTGTTAAGCCAAAGTTAAATGACCTATCTGAAATAAACTCGAAACTTAAAAGACCTATCTGAAACCTTATAAACTTAAAGGACCTATTCGAAATAAACTCGAAACTTAAATGACCTATCTGAAACCTTAGAAACTTAAAGGACCTATGTGAAACAAACGTAAAACTTAAAGGACCCAGAGATGTATTTGGCCTTTAATTATAAATACCATTTAATATACTTTTATATTATTTAAGATATCATTTAATACTATTTCTTTCAACTTATAATTGTATTATTGCATTTGTATTTCTTAAGTCAAATTTTATAATTTACTTATTTCTATTTGATAAACAAAAGTCAAATTTTACAGTAGTCTAATATACCATTTAATTAATGATATCTGCAATTATGTTTGCCAAAGTCAAACAATCTCATTAACATCAATGGTGGTATTTATGGGTAGCAACAGTGCCGTTCCTATGAATTCGGAGGCTCGATTTTGCAAGTGAAAAGAGGTCCGTAAGAAAATAAAAATGTATTTTTTTTAAAGAACAATGTTCTATTTAAATTTTTTAAAAGATAAATACAAGGTGTCGTATATATACGGTAGACTCAAAGGTGAAAATCACTACCATATACATAGGAACCTCAAATCACCCTCCAAAAAAACACCCACCTAATACCAAAAGCAAGAGGACCCAATTTTAATGAATTCTGCTCTTCTCTCAGCAAGTTTCGCTCCCACCCAACCAAACTAACCAAAATACCCCTGCGCGAGTTAACCAACACATGTGTAAATCAAACGTGACTTAATTTTACACATGCGTGACTTAAGTCACCCCGCATGAGTTAACTCACGCAGATGTTATACCCCGCATGAGTTAACTCACGCTAGTTTATTATATTCCAAAGTCAAGTGAATCAAATTTTGTTTGGAAACTGGATCAAATTTTGTTTGGAAACTGACTCAATATGCAAAACACGAAATAGGTAGAGAGCTCTCCCTTTTCTTTTCTTTTCTTTATTATTTATGCATCTTGTGGTTTTGTCTTGTCCACCATCTCCCCTCCGATGAACCAAATAGGTTCTCGAACACACATTACAGGACAAGACACAAAACTCCAATTTGCATAATTCTTATGATGTCCACCTCTCAGCGTTTTAAGCAAAAAAAACTCAATTCAAATGGGTGTTTGGCATAATTCAGACAAGGTTAATACAATATGCAGATGGTTTTAATTCCAAACAAAATTTGATCCAGTTTCCAAACAAAGTAACCAGTACAAGAAACAAGATTTGCATATTGATTCAGTTTCCAAACAAAATTTGATTCACTTGATTTTGGAATATAATAAACTAGCGTAAGTTAACTCACGCGGGGTATAACACCTGCGTGAGCTAACTCATGCAACGTGATTTAAGTCACACATGTGTAAAATTAAGTCACGTTTAACTTACACATGCGTTAGTTAACTAGCGTATAGATATTTTGGTGAGTTTGGTTGGGTGGGAGCGAAACTTGCTGGGAAAAGAGCATAATTCAATTCTAATAGGCCTAGTTTTTTTAGGCTCATACCTTGGGCAGACCCAGTTCAGCGGTTTGCACACCCCAAGGTCCGGCCCTGGGTAGTAAAACGGGTAAAATCTGTTGGCAAGACATGTCATTTTAGATGGGTTAGGTTGAAGTTTTGAGCCTACCTCTTATAGCTGGCTCGTCCCATTTAATCCACTGAAAAAGCAGGAATTTTGTTCTTTTCTCAAAAAAAATTGCTCGCTCCCAATCAAACTTCCGAAAATACCCCTACGTGAGTTAACTCACGCAGAGATTAACACTAGCGTAATTTAACTCACGCTGCGTGAGTTAAGTCACACATAATTAACACTATGTGAGTTAACTCACACATGGACATTTTTGGATGTTTGATTGGAAATGAGCAAAACGTGTTGGAAAAAGAGCATAATTCAAAAAGCAGGTCATGGTGGGGTGGGACGGACTGATTCGTGTGCTCATTAAAAAGTTGATTTAATTTTTATCCTACTAATAAATAATAAGTAACCACCCCTTCCTTAAAAAAAAAAAGTAACCACCCCTAAAATAATATTTGACCAGTTTTTTTAGTTTTTTTCCCTTAAAAACAATTGAACAATTATTTATTAGACAATTGTTTTTATCTTTAGGTGGGATTAGAATCGAAATAAAATGTCTGACCAAAAAAAAAGAATCGGAATAAAATGAATAGGATAAAATAAAAATGACTTTTTTAACGATAACATATTTTTTAATAAGATTTATCACAAAAAATTATTTTGAAAATAAAATTTGTTAGACGGGCCAACCCATCAGTTTGCCTCTTGGCGAAACATGGTGTGTATTTGAGCACACCACCTCAAGTTGTTCAGCTCACCTCCACTTTTGGCGAGCTAATACGGGGCTAAATGGGTTGGACGGGTCCGCATTGACATTCCAACGATGAAATTGTTAGATTTGTTGCATGTTAATAATAAAATTATTTAGAAATTGAATTGTTAATGTTGATTAGAGTAAGTTTGAGTGCAATGTGGTAATTTAGAGATTGAATGACACAATGAACTCATAAAGTTTACGTTGAACTCTAGGTGTTTGATCAAATGTCTTAGTGAAAAGCTGATTTATTTTTTGTATGTTAATGATGAAATTACTTAGATATTGGATTGTTAATGTTTATTATAGTAAGTTTGAGTGCAATGTGGTAATTTTAGAGATTGAAATGACACAATAAACTCATAATGTTTATGTTGAACTCTAGGTGTTTGATAAAATGTTTCAATAAAAAAATGAGTTTTTTTATCATGTGCAAATTTGCACATGTTAAGAAGTTTAAAATTGTAAGTATGTTTTGAAACTTTTGCATTTTACATTAAATGTATAACTTTTTAATAAAAAAATTGCCACTTTTAGTTCACTCAAAAAAAATAAAAAAATTGCCACTTATAGTTCTTTTAACATGTACAATATTGCACATGTTAGAGAAACTCATGAAAAATTGATTGATTTTTACATTGTTTTATGTTGTGTAGATATATCTGGCAACCCAAACAGGATAAGACCTGCTCATACTGTGCCCCATTTTACTAGAAGAGGACACGGCAGGCGTAGGAGTGGGGAGTGGTTGTCGTCCCAGATATTAGACCCTACCAACGTTATGAGGAGGACCCTCACTACCATGCTCCTCAAGAGCACTACTACGATCAGCTTCAGTATGAGCAGCCGGCTCAAGGGGAGGGAGTGACTACTCGTGAGCAGTAGGCCATAGGTTGCACCTGGATCAGAGGGTTTTCCTGGGGCCCTAGTGACATGTCACTTCTAACGTTGTTCGATACACAAATGGCGAGCTTGTTTTGGAGTGACGCCGAAGTAAGTATAATGTTTAATTTTATTTAATTATTGTTTTTTTTTAATGATTCAATTCCTATGTTAAAGTGTTTATTTTAATTATAGCAGAATCAAACTTATTTTGGTTTTATTTTATTTAAAAGTAAGACCATCCTTCGTCTTTGTATCAATATCATATATGAATAAAGCTTCAAATACATATTGGCAATTAATCATTTTTGGTTTGTATTCTAGTAGCACCAACGAAAAAGAAAGCTTCAAATACATATTGGCATAATCATTTTTAGTTTGCATTCAAGTAGCACCAACTAAAAAGAAAGCTTCAAAAGATATCAATTACTCCAAATCTAAACACAAGCTTATAGCAGAAAAAAAGTTCAGCTGGCCTCCAACCAAGGACCGAAATTACAATGAAAGGATCACTATCATAGAAAGGGGGAGAGTGTTTCACTAATAAAATTGAAAGTGCGGATGAGCTTATCCTTAAACTTATTTGAATGGTAGAGCTTGGAAGTTGGTAGTGAAATAAACAACGCATCCTATCCTATCATATTAACAATAAAAAAGTAAGAAACTCATGTACTATTTCTAACTTGCTACACTTTTGAAATTCATGCTCAAATATATCTCTAGCATAAGCTTATTTACCTAATTGTAAGTATGAAAATGTGGAATACATCCCAAACCCAACATTTCCATCAACAATTCATAAGCAACTTTCCAATTCTTAGACCTTAATACCCCTTCAGATACAGCTTATATGAATTTCAAAATTTTACGGTGAAGAAAACAGATTTTGGTGATCAACTTAGATAGACACCTTGATACTGTTAGTTTTAGTTGTTAATTCAAGTTTGTTAGTGATTTAATCATGCTTAGTTGGTTAATCACATTAGCTTTTAGTTTGTTATTTGGTTAGTTACATGGGCGGATCTACATTGAGGCATGGTGTGGCAGCTGCCACACCAGATCTCAGCGCAATTTTTTTTTATTTTACCCATAACATAAGGCATATGATTGAAGTGAGGGAAAGTGGAAAACACACAAAAACAAACAAACCTCTCCTTCTTCCACTCTGAGCAGTATCATTTTCTCTCTTCCACTCCTTCAAATCTAGTGTATCTCTCAGTTCTCACTCTAAGTCTAAGCCAAGGTAAGTGAAATAGTCAATTGATTCTCTACTTTTTCATTCATTCTACAATTGCTTTTTTAGGGTTTTAGAATTGTGTATTGAGAATTGGGGTTTTTTCAGGGTTTGAATTGGAGATTTTCTGTTGTTTTGCAATGATAGATTTGAGACTATGATAGATTTGATTTAATATATGTTTTGGTTCAAAGTAAATAATTGAGAATTGGTATGCTTTCGGTTTGGGGGAGGACTGCTAATGTACTGCAGGTTGGTTTTTTGGGACAGCTTTTTGGTATTGATTGGCGGCCTGTGAGTTTTTGGTTGTTAGCAGGCGCAGCTGTGACAAATTTTGTGGGATACTGTTGTGATTTTTTGTTGTTTTAACCTCCCCTGTATCTTTGTGATTGGCTTAAGTGTTTTGAATTTTGCTGGCAGTAGGGAGGCTTTGCGCCTATTCTTTTGTTCCTTATGGTTGTGCTTTCTTTGTAGTTTCTCTTGCCTATTTGCACTCCTTGTGCTAGGCCTTATTGAATATGCTGTTTCAAAAATTGATTATTGTTACTGCTTGTTTATGATAATTGATTATTGTACAATGGTGTTTATAGGATGAAGAAATTCTTTCTTATGTTGTCTAGAGACAAAGCTAGTTCTTTGACTAGTCAATCATCGAACACGGATATTACTCCCAACTCGACCAGTGAAGGTATTATTTTTAGTATAATTTGTATTATAGTTTCTTTAAAAAATTTGCCACACTAATATGAAATGTCTAGATCCACCCCTGGTTAGTTACAAGTCTCCTTGAATGTAGCTTAAGGTTGTTAGGGTTTGTTACTTTGCTTGTACTTCAAGCAACTTATCCTAGACTTGTATATAAGACCATTCACTTGTACATTCAGATTAGAACCAATATACAATTTACTTTAATCAATTTATTATCTTTCTCTTCTCATTCTCTCAAATTCACAAATCACAAAACTCTCATAAACCCTAGAAATTGAAAACTGCTTCTGTTGCTTGTGTAACAAGCATCAATTGCTGCGCTAACAAATTGGCATCAAGAGCCTGTGGTTACGTTCTAAGGGGTAATCAAGATCTTTAATCACACAAATTCAAGAAGAAACGCTGAAGGAAGAACCATGAATGGTAGCAGCAGTTTCAACACTCATCTTCCAATTTTTGAAGCACGCAATTGGGAAAGATGGAGTGCAGTGATGAAGAATCTGTTTGGAGCACAGGATTTGTTGGAAATTGTGCAGGATGGTGTAGCTGAATTAGTTGAGAATGCCACTGATGTGCAAAGTAATGCACACAAAGAACTGAAGAAGAAGGATTGCAAGGCTTTGTTCTTGATTCAACAGAGTCTTGATGAAGGAAACTTTGAAAGAATCTCAAAAACAGTTAGTTCAAAGGAAGCATGGGAC
>Ga0228711_1002503_pt1 | contig 28295 bp, 7 predicted proteins | sample MedpolnodulmetaG_2_FD_177996 | JGI IMG/M metagenome (GOLD analysis project Ga0228711, IMG submission 177996) | Root nodule microbial communities from Medicago polymorpha collected in Santa Monica, California, United States - brown nodules | ecosystem: Host-associated > Plants > Roots > Nodule... | reverse complement strand
AAATTGAGTCTTAACAAAGGCATGGAAGAATTTAAATGTACCGAAGGCTTCAACTTTAGAATGCAAAAAATAGACCCATGTGAAACGACTATAGTCATCAATAAAAGTGATAAAGTACTTGTATTGTGCATGATATATAACAGGTGATGTTCCCCATAAATCACTATGAATCATATTAAAAGGTTGATTTACATTTGATTGATGAATTGGAAAGGGTAGTACTTTACTTTTACCAAGTTTACAAGAATTGCAATCAAATTGAACAACACTAAGAGAAGGAAAATGTTTATTTCCAAGAACTCCTGATTTTATTAAATCATGAAGTATATTTGAGTTTGAGTGACCAAGACGCTTATGCCATAATTGGAAACTAAAAGTTGTGGAATTACAAGAAATAAAAGGCAGTAATGAAGAAAAAGACAACATTGAATTAAGAGGAAAAAGACGTCCAACTTTAGGCCCCTTCACGATCATCTTCCCTAAGTGTTGATCATGCACAAAATAGCCAGAATTTGAGAATTTAACTTTGCAACCATTGTCAACTAATTAACCAACTGAAATAAGATTATTGGTTAGACTGGGAGAAACATAAGCATCGGTGAAAGATGAGGAAGTATCACTGATTGTTGTGATAGGTAAACTATTTCCATCTGTAGTATGTACTTTTAAATCACCACAATAATTTGTGACATTTTTAAGAGCAACAACATTGTTGGTCATATGATTAGTTGCCCTAGAGTCAAAATACCAAAGAGAACTAGGTGAAAAAGTTTTACCTGAAAGACTTAAAGCACAAAAGGATGAAACAATAATTTGTTGAACCATTTCAAGTGTCAACGTTGGCACAAAATTAGACAAATTCTTATCCACGGAAACAACAAAAGTAGAGGAACCGACAGATTGGACATTCTTAAATAGTGTGGCATTCTTGTTTGCAGTAGTTGCAAAACTTTTTAGGACAATGGGAAGCAAAATGTTCAAGACCTTTGCAGCAGAACATTGGACATTACTCATGTCACGCCCTCTAGGTCTTCCTTGCACGATATACGCCACAGGAAGGGAAGCATATTTCTTTTGATCCATGGTTGTCTAAGTGAGGACACATTGTTCTTCATGAAGCAATTCATTAAGACATTCATCCAAGGAAGGGACAATAGCTTTGTTCATGAGATTAGTCTGAATGCCCTCAAAATTAGATCTCAATTTCATAAGAAATTAGTCTCGTTTTGTGGTCTCATGAACTGTTGGACTGCAGTTTGTCCCTCAGCTGGAAAATCTTTATAAACAATGCCAGATATTCAGCCCAAAGATTCATGAAATGAGAATAGAATTCAAAATTTGAAAGACTTTCATGTTGAAAAACTGCAATTTCATGTTCAAGTCGGAACCTGCGAGCACCATTATTTTGGCTATAATATTTTTCTAGATATTCCCACATCTTAGCTGTCGTGGTGAAGGGTCTAAGTTTGAGAACAATATTAGGATCAACAGATCCTATGATCCATGCCATAATATGTGCATCTTTGGCCTCCCATTTGGCATGTGCCTCCTTGTGAGTTGTTTTGTTAGGAGTGGGGTCAGTGCCATCAACATGATCCCAAAGCTCCTTGCCTTTGACAAAGATCTCTATCTGGAATGCCCATGTAGAATAGTTCTTTCCTTTTAGGTGAACAAAAAGAGCGTCAAACTTGTATGTAGACATGGTGTTGGAAAAAAAAATCACAATAGGGAAAAAAACAAGAAACTATAGAAATTGCTATGAGACTTGGCAGGAAACTGAGAGACTGAGATAACAAGAAAACTTAGAGAAAGGCACTAAACTAGGAACAAAGGGAACAAAAAGAAAACTTAGTGTTGGATCCAAACCTAGATTGATACCATGTCACAAATTATGTAAGGTAAGGAGTGCCTCCTCTTTATAGACTCTTCTCAAGAATTCTATCTATCCGATGTGAGACTAAATCCACTGGGTGGTTGCTGCAACACACCCGCTCACGCTTCAGCTGAGCCAATGGGCCTGAAGCGTGAAAGATGCAGGAAGCCCAACGATAGTTCTACAATAGGCTCTGATACCATGTTAACCTTAGAGAAATTAGGGTCAAAATTGTGATCCATTTTGCTGGAATTGTAACTGCTATCTATAACTAGGCTATTTAATAAATACATAATTACACAATTGTAACCGTACAATAATGTAGAATATGTTGGTTTGACTTGCAATCAAGTATTTACAAATCTGTTTGTTTTAATGGCCAACAAATCTGCACCAAATCAGCATTAATGAATAACTATGCTTTCAATTCTATTGACATCCACCACCTGTGTTTGTGAATTTCTAATGATTATTGTCATTTCGTCTATTTAAAAAGAAAAATATATACATGTGTTTAAAGCTGTCAACTGTATATAATATTTTCCAATCAATTTTATTTTTTTTTTACTTTTTATAATCAACACTTTTTTTTTTACAGAAACTTTTTATAATCAACACTTATTTATGTAATGAACATCCAATTAATTTAATTAATGGTATATTTACAAATTAATTTATCAAGGTTTCTTGGTTACAATGTTATTTATCAAATAAACATATACCAACTAAATCATTGTAAGATTTTTGAGAACTGAAAAGTTTCAAATGCTTGTATTTTACCTTTAATAATTTTTAATATCTATAAAATATTATTTTCATAAAATGTTTGCAGTTCCTTTTTTTATACTCCTATCCATACACGGTATGAAATAGTTGTTTTAGTTGTCATGTATGTTTGTTTGTTTCAAATAGAGGAAGTTTGAATGATGGTAAATCGAAGACCCAACTTGCCAATTGAAGCAAGTGGAAACTATAAAGTAAATAAAGTTCCTTGAAACATGATACACCATCTGTGATGAAATCTGTGGATTATTGCACAAGTCAGTAGTCGACTAAAGTTCAAACCACTAGAATTAGACCCTCCATCACTAATAAATATCTGTGGATTTTTTTATTCCCACTATGAGAAATGGATTTGGTGGTTTAGTGAGGATTACCATGAAGCTTGGCAGGGACATGGTTTGAGTATGACGTTGCTGGGATTATGAGGAGTCTCATTGAGTTGAGTTAATTCTTTGCTAAACTGACTCTTAAGTTTTAAAATGTTGCAATTTTGGCTCCCTATTAAAAAAAAGGCAAAAGTGACCCTCATGTTTAGAGAAATATGCTCTTTTGACCCCCTAGCATAAGAGAAATATGATTTTTGACCCCTTATTTTCTCAAAAGTTGCGATTATGGCCCCTGTTTTAAGATACATGATATCTTCTCAGCAATTTTGGAACAAAAGGGGCCAAAATTGCCATTTTTTAATAGGAGTCCAAAATCGCAATATTTTGAAACTTAAGGGGCAAAAAGTGCAGTTTAGCCTTAATTCATTGAGTTAAGAACAATCATACGAGACTTTAACTCACATTTAACGCATTGCAACATCTCTCTCAAGTGTGAGACTCTACGTCCTTGATTCTACATCATATATCTCTTCTGCTCCCCTACAAAGTTAAACCGGACTCCAATACCAATGATGGATCATAAGGGGGAAGTTTCACTCAATTGAATCGTGATATTAGGCTAAAAACAACCACACAAGTGAGTTAAGCATCACATATTCACTTAAAACCTTAAGACATTGAGTTTATGATTTATCTCACTTATATGTTGTTCAAGTTCAACTCTTCTATTCAATATAAAATTTAATTCACACTAAACACATCAAAGGAAAGTAATATTCAATATAGAATTTAGGCTTAGTTACAGTTTTGGTCCCCGTATTTTCATCATTTTGCAAAATTGGTTCCCCTATTTTAAAATTCGACAATTTCGGTCTCTTTATTACATATTTTGTCTAAAATATTATGATATGAAATGTTTTAAATGAAGTTTTTAAGGGAATTTTGTTACAATTTAATCGATGTTGATTTTTTCTATCTTCATATCATATTTCACAACATTTAAAAATTATCATATCACATTTTTATAGTTAAAAAATATGATGGAGGGACCAAAACTGTCAAATTTTAAAATAGGAGAATCAATTCTAAAAAAAGTGAAAATAGAGGATTCAAAAGTGCAATTAAACCTAGAATTTAACTCACACCAAACACATATGAGGAACGTAATGGAGGCCGATCAGATAAAGTGACATGGATGGATAGGGAGAAATATTATTTAGTGTTGAGGGCGTAATGTAAATTAGTACAAATAAGTTGATATATCCAAAGGTGAACAGAAAAGCTTGTGTACAGGAAAACTCTCCATATATATATACTTTTGTTGCAAACATCGACTAGTCATATGGCCAAATTAATGATTACAAGTGATATCAAGTTCTGGCCAATTAGATGATTTTGTTGGGTTGATGTTAGGATAAATTATATATTTAAGATTTAGAGATGGATAAGAACATAAAAGATGTAAAAGAAAGGTAAAACATTTTTTTTTTTCCGATAGTTCTGTGGCTAAAAATTTATTTCTTAAAATAAATAAATAGATTGTTCGAGTTTAAACTTCAACTCCTACATATATTATAGAAGTTCTACTTTTGATGGAAAAGGAAAAAAAAATTACTGAGAGAAAATTTATGCAAGTATGGTTCCAAAGGTCATCGGGATCATGACATACTTCTTCATTCAATCTCAATTTAAGTTGTGAAACAATATTATGTTACAATAATATTTTCATCTATTATATGTTTGAAATAGGCAAGATAATAAAGTTAACCGAGATTCCTTTCAAAGAAAATAAATAATAATGTTGATCGAGACATATGCAGAGATTGACGTCATGCTTAATTGCGATTGAATTCGTGTATCATAATGTATATAAAATCAATTTTGGATGTGATTCACAAGAACTGTGATACTAGTCCCATGCGATTTGAAATTAAGAAAAATTGTATGTTGTTTTAAATTTCATATATTTTTTTAGTAGATTCTAGGTTGAGGGTTCAATTAAGTTCCTCACCGGTGAACCATTAAAAGCATACCACTAGATTAAATCAATGTTCCAGATTTAATGAGAATAAAGAGGAGAGCATTTACACATTTTCACATACAATATTCTCCCTATCACTTTCCCATCTGTGTTTCTTCTCCAATGCTACTTCAATGGTGTAATTTCACAAGTTTTAGGTTTTTCACTACGGCTCAATGATTTAAATTTAATGTTAAACCTTTAATTCCAAGATAGTCATGGCAAAACAAAATGGAGGAATAAACAATTAAATTTTCAATATTTAGAAATGATAACAACCCATGTCATAGCTCAGTTTAATCTTCAACCAAAACATAGGAATATTCTCAACTTGCTACTAAAATTAAAAATTAAACAAGCCTAAATATGAGGGAAGGAAAGAAGCAGTAATTAGACCGTGAAAGAGTGCAACCATGAATGGTGACAATCACACTGGTGTTCGATGGAAAAGATTTTAGGGCAACGAGAGCATTTACATAGATGGGGATAGTATGTGACAAATCATTGATGTTTTCAATTTTATTTTCATCAAATATGGAACATTGATTTGATCTAATGGTATATTTTTAATGGTTCACCGGTGAAGGACTTAGTTGAACCCTCACCCTAGAATCCACCATATTTTTTTATTTTGTTTATAATAGAGGGAAACTCTTTGGCTTGAAAGTTAGTATCTCTGTTTTTTTTTCCCTGTTCCTGATTTGGTCATGAAGTGTTGCTTTTATAATCAAGGAAGGACCCAAAAGGATTGAGTAATGAGGATAACATAAATATATATAAAGATATATAGTATTTTATTTTTGAAAATATATATCATCATTGTTCTATGCAATTTTTCATATTTAATAAATATTAAATGATTTTCTCATGTTATTAACAATCTCTATATATTTAATTAGATAAAGAATCATTTACACCACAAAATAAAAGAATCCTTTAATCATTCATCTCTCTTGTGATTTTGCGTTCAATTCTAGATAATATTCATACTAGAGAAAAATCTTCAACAATTGTAATTGTCACATCTATAGAGATAACTTTAAAAGCAAATATATCAACACCTCTGATGAAAGAAATATTTAGAGAGAGTCATGTTGGATAATAAATTATTGGATTGAAGTTATTAAGCCTTTATGTTTTTAAATTAATAGTCCGTTAGATTTTATTATATATTGTCTTGTGAGTTGTGACCTTTTGATACGTTATCACACGAAACCCTAACCGTTTTGTGTTATTCTATCTTCTTCTCTATAAAACCCCTATTTTGTTAACAAGCCAAACAATAATCTTTCTGGATTTGTTACCACACCAACTGATGTAGTAAACTTGAAAACCTATTTTAGAATCCTTCGCATATTAGCATGGGCCTCTTTGCTTTGCAAGTTGGTACACTTGGCAACTTCTTCTACTCTTGGTAAACAAGTTGATATACTTTGCATCAATTTCAACTATAACTTTTCTCTCAAATAGTTACCATTGATTCATGAACTTCTCATTATTCCTAAACTGGTAGGTCATGCAACCCCTTCCTCCTCTTAAAGGAATATGGTTTGTTATATCTGTCGTTAGCAACATTACCAAAAATGGTGTTATAGAGTTGATCATTCGAAACACTTTGTGAGAACATGCAAGTAGTGATGACTGACTATAAGTACAAATATCTTTTATTGTCGTAATGTAAATTGTAAAAGCACTACACTTTGTGAGAACATGCAGGTAGTGATGACTGACTATCCTACCCATCATTTCTTATCGTAAACAGAACTGCTAGATATTATTATATTCTTTATGGATTAATTGATATTAACTTACGTAAAAAGTTTGTAAACACTCGATTAATCATAATTGTTATATTATTAAAAATGACGGAGGAATATAAGCAAATGTAAATCATTTTGTACAAGTTGGGTGGTTGAAATGGGGAAAAGTCTCGGGTGTTTTATGTGATAAAAAAATACCGCTTAAATTAAAAGGAAAATTTTATCGAACAACAGTCAAACCGACGATGTTGTATGGTATGGAGTGTTGGCTGGTTAAGTACCAACATGAAAATCAAGTAAGCATAACAGATATGAGAACGTTGCGTTGAATGAGTGGTAAGACTATACGAGTTAGGATTAGGAATAACACCATTAGAGAGAGTTGAGGTCGCACCTATAGTAGAAAAGATAGTAGAAAATAAGCTTAGATGGTTTGAGCATGTCGTGAAAAGATTATGCATGTTTGTAAGGATTGCAAACAAAAGATTTCTTTTATAAAAGTAAAACTAAAAAAATAATATATTTGCAAGAATAAAAACATATTCAAAGCAAAGTTTTACTTGTAAATTAAATATCATTTGCGTATAATTGTTTAGACTAATATTTTGGGTTAGATAGAACCACATTAAACTGCAAAATTCTTTCGAGAGTTATAACAATGTTGTATTTTCAAAGTAATATTTAAACTCAAAGCTTTTGATTAAGCTTTTAAGAGATTCAAACAGTCTTGGGTAATTAAACCAAAGTTTTACATTAATAAGTGCATCACGATTTAATCTCATTATTTGTTGCCATTTGAAAATATTTTAATTTTACTTGAGAGATTCATTTGTAACCAAGTGTATCTTGAAAAGTGGAAAGTGGAAATGCAACAGGGCCATGTCGCGGCCTGATTAAGGTATAGGAACGTTGTGGCACAACTCAATCAATCCAGGGTCCACAATGTGTTGCATCAATTGCTAATTAGGAATTTGCCATACATATGGTGTTCCAAATTTAGTAGTCAGTACTTATAATATTATCAAGATAATTAATGAAAGTACATCACCATTCCACATTGTTCTAAATTGTAATGCATGTCTTTGACCCTTTGTGCAACATGCATAGTTATTTTCTTATCATAAATAGGACTAGCTATTAATTTTTGCCTAGGGATATATAGTACTTTGATTTGGAGACTCACATGTATATAGTAGTACAGTCTAACACATTGCAATTGTAAAATATAAATATTGAGTGTATTTTACCAAGAACAAAAAGGAAAATGGAATAGGGAGCATATTGTCTATTGGAGAGTACAGTGAAATCACAACCACATATTTTGCTTTACTTAACTTAGTCAAAATTATTAAATAACTATTCAATTGTGGAGATTTATACGGGGCTATATCCGATGGAAAAAGTTCATTTGCATAGACATGTGTGTAAGAGTAATTTTAGGGTTGCTTAATAGCAAAAACGGATTGAAGATGTCTATCACTTATGTTCACTGCAATGATTTTCATTATCCTATACTGATTGTATTCTGAATTTTCTTTGCAAATGAAATGAGTTAACTTGACTTGCGAGAAAGAGAAAAAAAAAGTATTTCATACAAAGCTTATGGTTATTAGTTATCATTTGTTTTATGGTAGCTTTTAGGATACACAAATTGTTAAATTTGTGTATCCATGCACAAGTCTATTTGCAACCATTGATTTGTGGATCTAAAATTTAATGGATAAGATTTTGCAACAACATGAGATGTTTGTTGGTTATAAAAAAAAATGAAATTTAATAAATGATTTATTTTTTAAAAAAACTAAAGTGATTTATTTAATTATAAAGCATTAGAGAAAACTGTTTACAAAATCATCACTAAAGTCGTGGTTGCCCCCCTACGAAAGCAGCTTTCTATCAGGTAGAGTTACTTCTGATAATGTTGTTGTTTTGCATAAAATCATTCATTTCACGAGAAGATCGAAGAAGAAAAAGGGTTCTGCAGCTTTCAAACTTGATCTAGAAAAAACAATTGATAATGTTAACTGGGCTTTCCTTAAATCTCGTCTTAAGGACTTTGACTTCTTAGACATCACAATCAAGCTTATCATGCATTGTGTTACTTCATCAACTCCCTTTATTCTTTGGAACGAAAACAAATTTCATCTTTTCAAGTCTTATCATGCCTAAGATAAGGGGACCCTTTATCTCCATACTTATTCATCCTATGTATGCAAAAGCTCTTCATTGCCATCAACAAAGTTGTTCTTTAAGGTGATTGTGACCTCATTCGAATCTCTAACAACGGGCCTCGATGGACTCATCTTCTCTTTGTAAACGACGTCCTTCTATTCACCAAAGCAATAAATTCTCAACTCAGATTCATCACTGAATTATTTGACTGTTTCAGTAGGACATCAGGTTTGAAAATTAATTTGTATCAGTCGTCTCAATATTTTTATTCTTCAGGTTCTCCTCAAGCCAAAATCAATATACTTACTTTCATATCTGACATAAGAAGTACTACCTAAATTGTTGGGCTTTCCTATTCTCAAAGGAAGATCAAAGAAAAGTGATTGCCTTTTTATTATTGAAAAAATACAAATGAGGTTAGTATCTTGGAAAACCAGGTTGTGAAACAAACCAGGTGGATTGATTATGGCTTCATATGTCCTTTCCTTCATCCCATCTTACTATATGCATATTTTTTGGCTCCCTCAAAACATATGTGATACCATCGATCAAACCACATGTAATATCATTTGGAGAGATAGTAACAACAAAGGTATTCACTTGGTTGGTTGGAATAAAATTGCCCGTGTTAAGCATCAAGGCGGTTTGGGAAGTAGAAGAGCTAGGGAAACTAATATATGTTTTTTAGGCAAGCTTGTTTGGGATTTGCTTCAATCTATGCCACCACTTATCCCAAAGATTCACCCACTTGGTCTTCCATTATGCATGCTAAAAATGCTCTCAAAGACGGTTTCTCTTGGCATGCGGTATTTGGTAGTTCTTCCTTTTGATATTTTTTTTGGAGCTCTCTTGGTTTCATAGGCTACATTGTGCCCTACATAGACATCAATAATTTTCACTTGACAGTTAGAGATGTCCTCTCCACAATTGGTCCTTGTACTCAGTTCTTGTACTTTCACCTACCTCGTATGGCAGCCGATGTTATCAACAACAAGCACATCAAGCTTAATCCCTTCGTATAAGATGCTTTCATTTGAAATTCCAACAAAAATGGTGTTTACACTACTAAGAGTGGTTACACTTGGTTGTTATCCTGCACAAACATGGTAAATCTTTTTACTACTACTTCTTCTTAGACTTAGATTTGGAAATTAAAACTTCCGGAGAAGCACAAGTTTCATTTTTGGTTGGCCTGCCACAACTTTTTACTTACTTTCGTATTGCTCAACCATATAAATATTGCACCATCGCCTTTTTGCTCTCGTTGTGGTCTTGAATACGAGATTTTTCTTTATTGTGTTCATGATGGTAACTCCTCTCGTATATTTTGGCACAATGTTGGATTTCATGATGTTAATTTCTACAAAAATATGAATGTGAATGACTGGTTAAAGGACGGTTCTATGGGTTCTCATTCTTTCCTTTTTGCTGCCACTATATGGTGGGCTTGGCGCCACCGTAATCTTGTGTTTAAGCAATGAGAATTGGCCTCTTTCTCGTCTCTCCTAAAAAAAATCTCCCTAATAGGTACCGGGTATTAAATGTTTAAGACCTCATCATTGGGGATGATCTAAGGATTTTTGGATTATATAATCTGAAACATTGTTTTACTAAGGGCTTTAGATTATATAACGAGCAGATGGCATAATTACAAATGACAAAAAATGAAATCAATGTAAAGATGCACAAAATGTAAAGAGACAAGCATGGTACAAATTTTCTCTTTATGAATAGATCAATATTTTAATAGTACATTCACATGAATATAAGCCTTATTACAAGAAGATGGAGGGGGAAGAAGACTGCGGTAAGGTTTGTTTCCTATTCCATCCTTTGAAGAAGGGAGATGAGAGGATAAACAAAATATGTCGGGAAAAGGGGACTCTGATGAGCAACCTTACACCCACATACACCCAGACAGAGGGTGCCAATTTGCAGAACGAGATACTGTCATTTGACCATCCATACCATCCCTAGATAAAAATAAAATACAGTTTTCTATGAAAGGTCCACGGTGGAACATTGTAGAAGAAAAGAGAATGAAAGAATGTGATTTAAAATAAAAATTTATGAAAGGATTTGTGGGTATTTATATGAGAGAATTTGCGAAGAATATTGCATGGTGCACAATAGTCCATTAATTAGGGTCCAAAAATGTAGTTAAAATGGATTAACCAGACAAGGAAAAAAACGAGTTGAATGAGTCCGTCTTGATGATCAAGCAACTGTCCACACTCTGAACTGGTTAGGACTATATAATCCTAAAACATCAAAGAAATGTTCGGATTATATAATCCAAACTGATTCAAGATTGTGTAAAAACTCGTACTATTAAGGGTGAGAGATATTTGAGATTATATAATCCAAACCAGTCAAATACAAGACTTTATGTGGTCCACATCACACCGACATTTTTTGTGGTCCATGACACACATAAACTTGTATAAATAGTTGTGTTTGATTCATTTGTCGTAAAACACAATAAAAAACTGTGAAATATTATCCTGCATAGTTGAACATCATGAGGTTGTTATGAACTTGATCTTGGCGCACTGCCAATGGAAATATGCCAATTGACAAGGCAACATGATCAAGTTTCAAAAAAACCTTTTAAAATACCTTCAATTTCATCATCATTTATCTTATTGTGTTGTTTTACCTTGTTTTATTATGTTAAATTTGTTTCATGTGTTATGCACCATGCAAAACCCTTTAAACCTCAAGCTTAAACATAGTCTGGGATATGGTTCAGATTATATAATCTGAATTCTTCTCTGAAGATTTCAGATTATATAACCTGAACCGTCCCATAATGAGGATTGTGGCATTATATCAAAGGGTTGGACGGTTTTTGGTGTGTTAATTGAGTTTTAAAGGTTAAACATGTTTCCTTTTAAGTCTATGAACATTTTATGGATATAAATAGTCTTTCATCCTTCAACGTTTTCATTCATTCTTCACTTCTCATACATTCTAATTATTTTTCTTCTTATTTTTAGTTATAAGTGGCTTATGATATAATTGTCACTGTTGACCATTCATACGATCACTGAAATTGCTTTGCAGGTTTTGTGGGGATCATATGATGGTCAACAGCGACCTGTGATATCAATTACATAGTCATTTTTGGGTTTCAACATATTTTAGATTGTATAATCTAAAAATCCTTATAAAATGGTTCACATTATATAATCCAAACAAATGATAATTTAAAGAAAATAAATAAGGTGTGTGAGAAACGCATAAAATGAAAAAAAGTAACGGTCATAAATTTATTCAATTGATGATACTTCTATGTTTGAATATTGTGTCACTCATTCATAGTGGATTAATCATACAATTTTTATTTTTTTTTGGCCGAAGTTCGAACCCTAAACTTTACATATATTATGCATTGTTCATATCATTTGAGATAAATTCACGAGGACGGATTAATCCTACTATTTGACCTCAACAGATTTTTGCCCAAAAAATTAGAAAGCCTCAGAGAGCATTAAAAATGTGGAGATGTTTAAGAACTCTGCTTTATTTCGTATATCATATCACATTTAAACAACTCAAACTTTTTTTTTTTCAAGTAGCACAACGATTAAAAATTACATCAAACTTCAACATTTACATATTAAGGTCCATACCAATTGAGTTATGTTCACGTGACCAACTCAAACACATTTTACTTCAATGATAAAAGTTTACATGACCATTAAAAAAAAATCATAATTTAATTACTTAATTTTTTGTTTATACTCAATTTCATTTCAAATTAAAATATTAATTGAAGATGGAGGAAATTGATTTCTATGTTATGTGAGACTCTTATTTCAAAAAAAAAAAGTTATGTGAGACTCTTATTTAACCTGCACACAATCTATGCAACTCATACATATTGCACTTTTCGTTAGATTCTCTACTAACACACGGGAGGCTGGAGGGAGCCACCTGGATAGTGGAAACAAAAATAGAAAATGTGTGTTGCTAATTGCTATTAATAGTCAAATTGATGCCTAATGAGAAGCAGAAAAGAAATTTGTCCTCATTTTATTTTGCCTTCTTCTTTCCTTAACTCTAGAGTAGCATTTGTCCTAATTTTATTTATTTTTTAATAATTATTTCAGCAGCAACTCAAGTTTTTAATAATTATTTCTCCAGATATTTATACAATACTTCATGGATACATGCGTATATGTAACCTAAAAAAATGAAAGATATAAAAAAGTGAGAAAATATTATAAGAATTTGATTGAGATGGAGTGCATGGTTCAATTCAATTTAAACTGACACTAGATTTCTTTGATTCATAAAGTTGTCTCTTGATAAGTTTAACTTTAAAGCCATATGTTCATCGAAGTTTGAATTTACTTCATTTATCTATTATATTTCTTTCAAAAATGGACAGTAAAAAAATGATGAATAAATGAAACAAACCCGAACTTTTTTTTATTGATTGTGGTAATGACTGAAGAAGCTTTGTCAATCAGCATTAGACATAACTTTTGTGGATATTCTAAGAACACAGATAGATTATGATTTATATAAAAACTTTACACACAAATACTATTTCTTGTAAATTATGATTTTTAGAGGTCAATGAGTTGGATCTAAATATGGTTTTTGATAGAACATTATGGCGTTATTTGATCCATGTAGTCGACCCTGCTTAGTGGAATAAGACTTGTTTTTTTTTTTTATAATGGAATAAGGCTTGGTTGTTGTTGTTGTATGATCTTTATAATTATATATTAATTAATGAAAAACGATCGATATATATTTCTTTCTTCTAAAGACAAAAGGCATATGTATTTTCATTATTTCTTTTTCTTCTTGTATCCTTATCATATCTCACTCATACTATATATCCGGACTTCGTACATAAAAAATAATGAAAGTTTGTAATAAAAAAAAAATTAAATAAATTAATCTCTACTCTACTATTCATATTTTAACAATAAGTTTCACATTTTTCAATAATTTTTTTTACATATCGGACCAGATATGATAGGACCTCTCTCGAAAGGTTTTAGTTTGAATTCAACCCAAGAAATGTAACAGGTTATTTCTCTTGATGGGAGCTTTGCTATTTATCGTGGTTTTTTTTTTTTTATCAAGTAACCTAATAGTTAGAAATTCACCTTTATAAGCTGAATAAAATGAGGTGTTCGAGGTTCGAACTCTAACCCCTGCATCCTGCATATATTATTCAATATCCCTACCACCCGAGGAAGACCATTGAGAACCTATATATTGTGGTTCCAATACAGTTATATGCAATGGATACCCAATTCATACCAACAACAAAAAATGATAGGACCTCTTTGATGTACACACAAACAATCGGACTTTATTTTTCATCTATTCAATTTAACACTCATAAATCCTTCTCTTATCATATGAAAGAATGTACGTCTAAATCAAATATTATTTGGTAGGGGTCTAGTACAATACAATGATACATGTTCCCCTTGAAAAATAAAATTACAGATGTGGCAGTTTTATGAACCGCAAATTAGCATGTGCCATCCATAAAATCAACCAACAATTCCTGGACCATTCCTCTATCTGGCATCTTCCCAGCGGCGCCATATATAGGTGCTAATCCTCCAGTTATTGGACCAGGATTTTCTTTCACCTGAAATTGAACACCACACAGGACACAAAGATTTAACACCACACAAAACACCAAAAATAGTTAAGTAGAAGATACAAATCAAGTTAAGATGGCTGTATCAAGCCATGAACTCTAACATCAACTGTCATGTACTAAATAACCCAATTATAACCAAGTCTCAAGTAGATAACTTGGTCAGTGAACTAAGAGATTAAGAGACAGAAGGTGTTTTAAGTGGGGACCAGAGTTATCATCAAAAAAGACAGGGTCCAGAATTAAACCCTGATAACTCCTAGCATTATGACTTTGGAGTGAGGGAAGTAGAGGTAAAAATAGAGAGATTTTTCACCTATTTTAAAAGTGTTTTTGTAAAGAATGATAAACGAATATTTATTATCAATAGATTTTGAATATGGAGAGTATTATACAATCATAGATCGAATTAGGAAAATTTATTTCCAAAATCCTCCTCCAATGCAATTTTTGAGTTCCCCCAAATTAGAGGAATTTTGTATTAAGAAGAAAACTAAAGTCCTTAAAGCCATCTCATCGCCTCCCAAAGCTCTCCATTCTTTTCACTTCATCCTTCCTTTTTTTTCAAACCTTCTCATTCTCTCCCCTTCTAAACTCCTAAATACAGCCAAAGAGTTTAGGAGGGGGAGGGGAAAACATTGACAAAAATGAAAAGAAAAATAGTCTTTCAACTTCAATGGGAAAGTTTATTTCTCTTCATAATACAAAATCTCCTTAATATGGAGAACTCAAAAAATGCATTGGAGGGGTTTCTGGAGGACTTCGATAAATTCTTCAAATCCTTTTTTTGTTGTTATAACTTATAATACTCGACATTAAAAATATATTAATCATAAGCATTCTTTTATCATTTTCTACATAAACATTCTCACAATTAAGGTGGAAAATTTCTCTCTCTCTCTCTCTCCTCTTCTCTCACCAAAGTCCTCCCCTCCTCTCCAAACTCCCAAATAAATTCCAACTTACTAACATGTGCCTATAAAAATAAACAAATTATAACCAGGATTCTATATAGGTGAACAACTTACAGTTTTCACAGATTCCTTTAAATCCCTTAGAAAGTCGTCAATAACTGGTACATGCTGCAGTGTCACACAGATATGGATGCTGATTCATGCACAAAGAAGACGGAAAAAAAAATCAGTTTATTAAAAGTAAAAGCCATAATCCTCAATTGGTCGGAATCCTAATTAGAAAGTGTGATATTCCTCAGTCCAACCTGTTGGGTCTCTGCAATGCATTCAAATGCCAACCTTTGGATGACATGATATCATTCACTTCAAATATATCCAAAACATTTGATCCAAAAGCCACGATTGTCATATCGGGTCTTCCAATGACAAACAACTCGGGAATCTCCTCTATGCTGCATATAACATAACCATTACATTCAAAAATTTAAACAATACACGACATAGATAAAGAAAGAGACATTATCTGTACCCTTTTTGTAGTCTTTTTGATCCTTCCATAATTGCTTTTGTATTTTCCAAGTAACCTGTATAATGAATGGGACCATCAATTAGCCTTACATAATACATTAGGATTGTTGCATAAGAGTTAACAGCAAGGGAATAAAATTATTTATTTCAAAGGCTGTGGAATTAATTCCAATAATAGACAAGTACACGGATACACTCTTAGAGGTTATGGACAGGTACCTTCTTTCCCTAGAGATATCATTGCCGCCCATGCACCAGCAATAAGGCTTCCAGGTCTGCTTCCAGCTATGGTTGGAGATACATACAACCCACCGGACCACTCAGTAACTGTGACAAATGAGCAACCACAAAGAAAACGGCGACGGTATTAATTCCATTAACAGACAAGTGGTTATACGAATGTACGAACAAGATGATATCCTCTCAACTCTCATGCTTCACTTGATATGTCCTCCTCAACATATAAGTAAAATAAAAATTTATCAAATACATTCATCTGAAATAAATTGTAGTCTTACCTGCAACGAATTGATGCTGTAGAGTCCAGAAGCCACAAAGAAAATACATTAGTAATCAGCTGCAAGTAAGTCAACAGACAATTTTCCAATAATAAAGGAATGCAGGATGCAGAGAAGTTAATCCATAAAAAAATAGAAATGAAAAAGGAGGGAAGGAGAAATACAGATAAAAGAGAACTAGGTTATATATATAGGATTCATCTTTTTTTTTTGCAGAAAAATAGGTTTTATTAAATAGAAATAGTGCCTACCGGAGAAAACAGTCTAAATTAATACACCAGGGAGATGCCATAAGTGTAATCTTATCCCACAACTTTAGGAGGCCAATAGAAAAACTTAAAAATAAGAGACCATTCTAGTCTAACAGCATGTTTGGTTACGCGTCCAAATTACCAATCCCGCGTTTCAATGCCGATTTCACCGCAATTTTAATTTTAATAAGCTACAAATTTGAGCTTCACACTAAACGCATGGCTGTGTTCACACCACCGCTGAACCAAACACACTATAAGTCCAACCAAATGCAACAAAGGATTGTATAATCAGCACAGCCACAAAGTTTTAATCACTTCATTTTTATCAAAACATTTGCATAAATTATAAAAAACTGCTGCAAAGTAGAGGATGAACCCACATTAAAAATACAACAAGGATGCCGAACTCTTCCTAAACTATTTTTTCATTTGGGGAAATTATCCTACACCAAAAGTTTAAACTACTTCCTGTTTCTGAATGAAATTTCATGTTTTCCATGGGTAGTAAATTTTTAATTGTCCCTTTCTATTCCAGTAAAATTGAGAGTTTCATATAAAATGCACTAAAAATAGGGGTGCTTTTAAGGATTGGGCATGTGAAAAATAATGATGCACTTCAGATTTCAGATAATGATTGTATATTCATTATTAAGGGTCGCAGGGGTAGATGTTACAATCACATTGTTTTTCATTTTAATATTACAATTCCATGTCATGGATATGGATTGCAAATGGTTTTGAACTGTAATACATGTGGCCATTGGTGAAATTCCATATCAACAATTTCAATTGTACGATTCGACAATATACTATTTATTTCTCTTTTTTCTTTCCTTTCACCAACTTCCGTCAATTAAATTGTCAAGTGTAAATGAACTTAAGGACTAAATGCACCGTATTTGACTATTCTTATGCACAGTAGCTTTACACAGTCACTCGCTCACTCTCAATGCATCCTAATTGGCTGTTTCATACTTTCATTACATTATTTTTATTCTTCTAAAACAGAGGTCATTTGTTCACTGTACATGCACCTTATTTGGATATAGAATTGCTGAGTTTTTGTTCTATAACACAGGCTTCATGCAATCACTTTATGTGGCTCTTATGACAAAGATGAAATGGAAGAAGGATGTTACTCGAGAACATTTATTTTTTTACCGAGAACATTGTATTGTTCTTGACAATAGAGTACACCTCAAATGAAATTTTCATCCAATGTCAACAAAGATTGTGACAGAAGGCAGCATGGAATTAGAAGGTTGGTGTAGGAGAGATGGCAGAGAGTGGGTTAGAGGAGAGAAAATGTGTTGTTAGTGGGTTATTGGGAGGGAATGATGATCACATTAGGAGTAGAACTTAGGAAGCAATAGATTGTTTTTGGCAAAGGGCTGAAGGGAACATTAAGCTCTGGGAATCATTGTAGTTAATTTTATAAGACTGAATAATACATTAATCAGTGGTATTTTCAGTATATTATATCTGAGAATTACCAATATGATTTTTTTTTACTTACTTAGTTACCTAAGACAATAAAAGATTTATATTGCGATTTGGCATCCATTCACTTGCCATGTTATATAGTTCCTTTTCTATCTCCTTTCCCTAAATTTTGTTCAGAAAATGAAAGTTCCTATCTCCATTGACAATAACCTAATACAAGATAATTTCTTTGAGCAACTCTTCATGATTTCCTAAATAAGAGTAAGAAACAGAGAACTCTTAAACTATGTCCATTTGTTTGTGTAGCCTAGGATATTTATTTTACCGTCAATGTGTAAAAGCCTGGAGAAATGACAATTCGTATTCCAGGAATGAAGCATATATCTGTGAAAAATCACTTGCTCCGGAAAACATCAAGTTATGAAGTAGAAAGTAAAAATATTGGTAATGGAATAAAAGAAGTTTAAATCGTTACTTTTACAGCACTGATGCATATCAACCAAAGGAAGGGAAAAAGTGGATATGAAAGAAAGGAAGTATACTTTTCGAAGATTAAAATGCATCATATTTAGTTAGATGTTAAAAATGACGCTAAAAATTTTCCACTGGTATAAATTAAAGACTTTTGGGGAAAACAAATGATTTACCTTTCTGATTTCATGGTTCCTATATAAAACTACACTCGTTCCTTTGGGAGCCAACCCATATTTATGCACATCCACTGATATTGAAGTAACCCCTTTAACAGTAAAATCATAAGGTTGAATGGGGTACCTGGGAGGAAAAGGTAAACATTAATTATTTAACTGGTAATGGCATTTAATAAAAAGTTAAGAGTAATGTATCATGTACAATATGACAGTGCCACTATTCCCATTTTGTGTGGGGCTGGGATTGATTATTTTATGTGTTATACTCCGTATAAATTCAGCCATCAAAACATAATATGCGAAATGCATAATCCCAAACAAACAATAAGATCAATATATACAGAGAATTATTTTATTTTTTTGATAAAAATGTAATAGTTGTAGTTCCTCTAATGCTTGGAAAGATGTTCAGTTCAGATAGTTGAGAAATAAGTTGGAATATGTTGTCAGATGGAGAAGAAAAATTCTAACACATTGCGACAGATTTAGCTCCACAGGTCAAATTTTAGTATGAAAGTATAGAACCTAAAATAATGACAAGCAATAAATCAAGGGAAATGTTAACTAGTGCCCTCGAGCTCTAGTTAAAGACTTTAAATGGTAACTTTTTATGAATTTGTGTAATAAAGTGCATTGGAAATTGAAAACTTTGACATTTTAAAGAATAATTACTCAATTTAGAATGCTTAAAGAGTTCCCCAGGTGCACTCATTAACAAGACCAATAAATCAAAGGCAAAAGTATAACAAAACTAACAACAATATCAAATAATAGTTCACTAATATAAAATAAGTTGTTCCGGCTATACCCAAGCTCACGAGCAAAAGGTAATACAAAGCCACCAAGGCAAAGGTCCACATGGAAACAAATGCCAAAGTTTGATGCTAGTTGACCAAGTTCCTACAGAAGAAATTGTCAAATTATCTATGTTATGGTAGTTCAGAAAGCCAGCTGAACTCATGAATTCTTTTCAGCATTAGACGAAATAAATTGAAGAAACTTACTTTGATGGGGTCTATTATCCCATGAGGAAACCCAGGAGAAGATCCGACTAACTGCATTATCAAAAGATAGTTAATTTCAGTTGATGATAAGAATTAAAGTTACGAGGAGTTTGCATAATATATAACATCCTATACTAAGTTTGAATCTTTGAAAAAAGTATAATAAAATAGCATGATTGAGTAACTTCATACCATAATGGTATTTTTGTTAATGTAACGTCGAGTTGCTTTAACATCAGCTTGGAAATTTTTGTCAACTGGAACACGCCATAGTTTGATGTTAAAATACTGTGCAGCTTTGTCATATGCTGAGTGACCAGACTCGGGAATTATCCTATAATTGAAAAATTAATTTTAAAATATATCAAAAAGAAGACAATATACCAAAGATATGATACTAAATTATTAGTGTCATACATTTCAGGTTTTGTAATTCCTTTCTTGGATTTCATATAGTCACGAGATGATTTAACAGCTAATAATATACTTTCAGTCCCTCCTGATGTCATGTTGCCACATATTTGTCCTCCAGATGTCTTTTCTTTACTGCCAAGAAGTGCCGCTGTCATTGCAACCACTTCTGCCTCAAAGCGTACAACACTCTGGAATACATCCAAATGCAAGGGATTGGTATGTGCAAACCTGAAATTTTATTAACATTAATTGTTGAATGCAAAAGCATAGCAGTATCAGCAAACCACCTAATAAGCATGGAATAACCTTAGGACGTCAAATTCATTAAATTGTCAGTTATTCAAATTCCTCAACATCATAAACGAATTTAGTGTCAAAGCCTAATTTTCAAACAATTCCAAAAGACACAAACATTAGAACTAGTCCAGATTACAATTATTAATAATCTAGTAACAGCCAAAGTAGATTTGATAAACAATTTAACAGAAGACAAAATAAAACATGAGTTTTATTCTATGTAAGTGCATAATGAAAGTAGGACAATATGGAACAAAAGGTAATAAAAACTAGTATATTTTGGTTCCACTGAAAAGTGAACTAAAAGATTACATAACATAATAGAACAGATTGTCTTGTTTCGTTCTGTTCATGTTCCAAACACGATCTCGATAGCAACAAGATGTTAACTTCATTTCTAATAGTAAGTCATAACCAAAGGTTTGCATTGAACATTTTCAAGCTCAAACAAAAAGGAAAGCACTTCCTAGTTCCTATAATGCCAATACTATGTCAGAAGCCAGTTTGATGTGGCAAAATGCATAATTTAGTAAAAGTATTAGCAGTGGGATGTTTCCAGCTCCAAAAGCAAACAAACATGGGTAGGCACTAGGCACTTTAAAGTAGGTATGATGAAACTATACTCAGTTTCAGAATATCTGAACTAACAAAAATTCAATTATGCATATTATGAACACTATGACAGTAGCAACAAGATGTCAACTCTATTGCTCATTGGAAGTCATAACCACAGGTTTGCTTTGAACGTTTTCAAGTTCAAACAATAAGGAAAGCACTTCTTATAAGCCTTGGGCATATTAAGTCCGAAGCCAGATTAGTGTTAAGGAAAATTGCATAATCTAATAATAGTACTAAATAGTGGGATGACTCCAGCTCCAAAAGCAAACAAGCCTGGGTAGCTTACTCTGAAGTAGGTATAATGAAATTATACTCAGTCTCAGAACCACTGAACTAACAATCATTCAATTATGTGTATATTACAAACCTAAATAACATAATTGTGTTAAACTTCTTATTATAAGAGTTACAGCAGTTTCTCAAAAAAAAAAGTGTTACAGCAGTTATGTTTTTATTTGTCAGTTATGTTATTTTATTTTTTTGAGGGGTATGTTATTTATTTTTGTTCATAAAAAATAAGTTGTTATTTATTTTTAGGGATAAAAAATAGAGAAAGGAAAAGTGAAAGTGGTCATTTGATAGTTATTGAGTGGTAATGGGAGGGAGAGACCAAGACTCTCGAATTTCTTGGAAGGGATTTTTATGGCATTAGCAGACCAATCTGTTCTTAGTGTCTCTATGTCAATTACTGGTGTGATATTCTGTAGATCCATTGGTTCTGTTTCAATACAAAATTCCAGGATTCAATTATACTAGTAATAGAATTATTGTTTACCAGTTTCTATAAATGTTCATTGGTAGCATATCAAAAAAATAATATTGAAAGAAACATAAAAATTCAACTGAAAACTCTCCAGGTGTTACTAACATTGAGCAAGCCTCATTTATGACAGAAAAATGCCCACCAGACTCATCTCCTCCAATGTAACTGCAAGAAATAAATAATTTATAAGAAAAAAAGGTCATCAGTCCCAAGTACAATCAAATGGACTCCCACCCCCCCAGTAAATATAAGCACCCCAAACATATATGATCAGAATTGAACATTTAATATTACACAAATTACTAACATACACTGTACCAGAGCATTTGCCTTGCCAAACTGCATCATTTCTTTTTTCCTCTCTCATTTTCTCAAGGACGGATGTCCCCGATCCCATGCTTGGCAACTCTGTCTTCCAACCATCCCTCTTAGATTTACCATCAGACTGCAACTTATCCACAACCTGCTCAATGACCAGATTCAATATCAACTTTAGTTACCATCCACAATATATGACCTAAAGAAAGCATCAAACTGTTAAAACGACGAGCACCCCCAGTAAATATTAACAAATAATAGTGTAACCCTGCTAAAAAAAATTACATTTCCAATCCAAATATTCATTTACCACTTAAGGAACAACAACAATGCCACAAAAATGAACCCTGCAATCTTAACTCAACTTACCGAACTGGAGTATCGAGTATCGTCGCATACTAGTACCAGGTAGGACAAATATCCATGCTTCAGAGTCTACTACTTAAGGAACAATAAAAATGCCATAAAATGAACCCTACAATCTTAACTCAACTAACCCACCTGGTTTCTTCACCTCCTAGACCCTAAATTTTTCATTCATTAATCACTTTTCAATACAATTTTACCAACAATCATACCCATAATTTTATTCACCCCTATAGCTAACTTTTCTCACCTCCATACTAAACTAGTCCCAAAGGTGAACGTAAAGTTCACAAGCTTCATATGAAGGAAAAAAAAAACATCAATTTTAAAAGTACTACAAGTGCAATAAATATCGATCACATGGACACATACACTAAGGTAAAATGTCTAAAAGGTGATATTGACCTAGAGGCATTGCCATTAATGACACATCACTTTCAAAAACTCAAATTCCACAATACCCAGTTCAATACTACATCGTCTTTCACCAAATCATTTTAATACTCATAATAATCCCACATACTACAACATGTTACCAAACACTTGTAACAAAAAATTTCATACACCATTATAAAAATAAAAAATATTTAACTGCATACACCATTTCAAAAACACAAAAAACTAAACTAACCAATAATCTGACAAACAAACATGCAATATGCATTAGTATCTATGAAGCACCGACAGAGACACCGTACACTACACTGATAATAATTTAAAAAAGGAAAATGCTAACTAGGGGTACTAGTTAAGGAAACTAAATATAGTATGAATATCTTGAAACTTCTACCGTCAAAATTTTAAAAGTGTTAAAAATGATGTTTTCAATGCAAATATTTATTTATTTTTGTTTCTTTAACTAGTGCCCGGGGCACTAGTTAGCAATGACATAATTCATTCGAACACCCGATCGATCATAAGTGTAGGTGCTACATGGGTTAGTTGGTATATCTCCCATAATCAAATTCAATTCCAAAAACAAATCACACTTTGATTAATGAGTATAAAAAAAAAAAAAAAAAAAAAAAAAAAACACGTGAATTTGAATCAATCCATTCCGAATTTCCATTAGAATTATTGTTACACTATACTAACCTTCTGTTTTTCAGCATCTATGTAACTCTTCACACCAGGGATCAATCTGTAAAACAAATCTCAAATTAGACTAAATTTCATCAACAAAACACAGAATTAAGACTAATCACTAATCACCACAACTAATATAATGCATGTGATGATTTTGATTACTTGATGAAGTTCATGAAGAACCCTAGAAGAGTAGCTTTGAGTCCTTTATCATGAATAACTCCAAAAAACGAACGAACCGCGCTTGCGAGAATCAGAGAGAAGAGGGGAACAAGAAGAAGAGTGAGAGGTTCATATTGAGAGAGAAACGAATTCGCGGTGGTTCGAAAGTGATGAAACTGAGATTTCAACACAGAAAAATCCATTGTGCGAAGAAAGCAAGAAGAAAGAAGAAAATGAAACGATAACGTTGATTGATTAAGAAAATAAGTGATTATTTATAGGAAGAGTTGTTTAATGGATTATTGTTACGATAATCACGTTTGGTTTTGTAACGTAGCGTGTAAGTTGTTTTGACTTTTAGTGGCTGCGTAGTGTGTCGTTGTCACGTGTGATTTCTGCTCTATGCTTCTGCGTTTACGTACAGAGTCTTGAGATAACCGGCTAATCCAGAATCTTTCTAAATAAGCAGTTCAGTGTACTGCTCCCGCCCGATGACTCATTTAAAAATGTGTAATTTTGACCTAATTTATTTTGATTATATTTTTCTATTAATATACAAAGATAAATAATATCATATAAGATATCGTTAGATTTGTCATTTTCAAAATATCAAAATTTCATAATTTTTTCTAATATGTTATTCAAGATATTTAAGCTCAAAGTTATGCATTGACATGCGTAATAAAGTCAATTGTGTCAAGTATTAAGGGACGGAGGAAGTATTATTTTCTGGAAAACGTTTTTTTGACAAAAAATTTTAAAACGTTAACAAGTGCCCTGAAACATTCGTTAAAGAATTATTGTTTATTTTAAAATGTTTAAAAAATGTCTTAGAAGAACTCGTTAACAAAATTCTTATTTATTTTGGATGCAATGTCATTCATTTGAAAACCAACACGTACGAATAATTAGAGATCTTGAGTTTGAATGTTAACACACAAATAAATAGGTGGTGAGTCATGCCATTAAATGGATCACAACGTCATTAATTTTTTAAATTTTTGTGTCTTTATCTCTTTAATTGGAAGAAATGGAGAAGAGTTTAAATGGAGAAGATCCTAACTCGGGAAAATGTTAACGAGTGCTTTGAAACCGTCTTTAAAATCATAAATGATAAGTATTTATCAAAATATGTATATTTAATGCATTTAAAATTGAAATATTTAATTTTTTTAAAGAGTAGTTGTATCTATTGAAAGGGAAATGCTAACCGGTGCCCCCGAAGTATTGGTTAAGGATATAAAAAGGAAATTATATAGTAGTTAATGCATTGAAATTGTGTAATTAATTTATAATAAAATCAAAAACAGTTTCCTTTTATGGTAATAATTCCCTTTTATGGTATGCTTAACCAGTGCTCTGGAGACACCGGTCAACGGACCCATATTGAAATGTTTAAAAACTATGTTTCTAGTCACTGACATTTATTTGTTTTAGATGCAATGATAATTAATTGAAAGCTAACAAGACCTTTATTTGTTTTAGATTTTATTCAATGATAGTCGGTTAAAAACTAACACACAAACAAACAGAGATTTTGAGTTTGAATATTTGCAAGTCTTCTGGTCTAACAATCTCGAAATTTGTTAGCCGAATTAGGATTTATTAACATATTTGTATTATTAAGCGGCAAAGTTAAATCAAGGACTATGTTATCTCCACCCTCAATTTTCACAGTCTCACATTTACCTAGAGGTTGAACAAAGTTCAGCTGTTACGAACACGGTCACTGAACGTGAAGCACAGTTTCAGCACCATGATATTCCAATTGCAAAGAATGTCCAACATGACTTGGACATTTGGGCGCGTATTAAAGAATATGGCCAACGAATGGCGGAGGAAGGATTTACACAAGTGTTATCCAAAAAGCAGCAAAAAGATGCAAAAAAGCAAGTGCTAGGCAGGGCTGTGTACAATACCCGAACCAAGGGTACTCCTCCTTCTTCTTCATCATGAATGTCCTCTATTGGAACATCCACGGTATCGGTAATTTTGAAACTAAAATTGCTTTACGAAATTTATGTCTATCACATAATCCTGTTATTATTTTCATCGCGGAGCCGATGATATCTTTTGACCATGTACCCTCGTGGTATTGGAATAATATTGGAGTTTCTAAATATTGTCTGAATGTTAGAGATAATTTACAGCCGAATCTGTGGACGCTTTGGGGCAATGATGTTTCCTCTACTGTTTTGTTTGTGTCGGATCAATGCATAGCTTTACAAATATCTTGTCACCAGTCACGTGTATATATTGCTGCTATCTATGCTAGCACACTCTATTTGAAACGTCGACAACTTTGGGCGGACTTGACCCATCTTCAAGGTCGTTTTCATGGTCCTTGGTTATTTCTTGGAGATTTTAATGCGGTGATGGGTGCTCATGAGAAGCGTGGTCGCTGCCCTCCTTCAAATTTATCTTGTCTGGATTTTTTTTAATTGGTCTAATGCTAATTTACTAACTCATCTCAACACAGTAGGTGCTTTTTACACTTGAACTAATGGCAGACTTGGTTCCGAAAATGTTATGCTCCGCCTTGACAGGGCTATTTGTAATGAGGATTGGATTAATTTTTGGCGTAGCACCTCTTGCTCCGCTCTAGTGAGGCATCAATCGGATCATCATCCGCTTCTGCTGTCTTTTGATTTTTCTGTGGTAAATCGTGTGGGTACTTTCAAATTCTTTAAAACTTGGTCTTTGCATGAGGACTGCCGGAAGATCCTTTTAGAAAATTGGACTACGAGGTTCCGTGGTCATGGGTTGTCTCGGCTCCAGGCCAAGCTTAGACACATGAAGAAAATATTTACTCATTGGAATAGAACGGTATTCGGCAATGTTAACAGGCAAGATGGTGATCGAGTTATCACTGACCCTTTGGACATTGAGGTACATGTGGTCAATCATTTCCAGTCCATTTTTTCAGTTGCTAATAACTGTGTTCCTAATAACTTAATTGAAGAAACAATCCCTTCTATGGTTTCTATCACCGAAAATAGAATGTTGATGCGCGTTCCTCAACGCGTCGAGATAAAGGATGCGGTGTTTGCTCTTAATGGGGATCGAGCCCCGGGACCAGATGGTTTCGGCGGACACTTTTATCAAACGTATTGGGACATTGTAGGTGATGATGTGATCGAATCGGTCCAAGATTTTTTTATTACAGATGCGCTTCCTGACAATTTTAATAACAATTTGATTGTCCTTGTTTCGAAAGTTCCTGGTCCGCGTGTTATGGGGGACTATCGCCCTATCGCTCTTGCAAATTTCCAATTCAAAGTTATTACTAAAATTCTTGCAGACAGATTGGTGCCCATCACTATGAGAATAATCTCCACTGAGCAGCGTGGATTTATCCGTGACCGTAATATTTCCAATTGTGTTATACTTGCATTTGAAGCGATTAACTCTCTTGGGAAAAAACAATATGGTGGTAATGTCGCTTTGAAGGTCGATATTGCCAAGGCTTTTGACACTTTGGACTGGAATTTCTTGCTTGAGGTCCTCAGAAAGTTTGGTTTTGCTGAAACCTTTGTGAATTGGATTTTGGTTATTTTGAAGTCAGCTAGGTTGTCGATCCTAGTGAATGGCAAGGCTGTTGGTTATTTTACTTGTTCCAGAGGGGTTCGGCAAGGGGATCCTTTGTCCCCGCTTCTATTTTGCCTTGCTGAAGAGGTCCTTAGTAGAGCTTTATCGATGGCGGCAGCATCAGGGCGTCTCCTGCCTATGGCTTATTGTCGTGGGGTCGTTTTACCCACACACATCTTATACGCTGATGATGTTATGATTTTTTGCACAGGAACTAAGCGTAATATCCGTACTCTTCTTAATATTTTCCAGAGTTATTCAGAGGTGTTTGGTCAGGTTATTACTAATACCAAGAGCCGCTTTTGTACTGGTGCTATGAATTCTACGAGAGCTCAGATGATTTTGGACATGTTGGGCTTTTCCGTGGGAACCGTACCGCTCATTTATCTGGGGTGCCCCATTTTTCTTGGCAAGCCTAAGGTTACCCACTTCCAAAGTATCACCGACCGGATCAAGACTAAGTTATCTACGTGGAAGGGTTCTCTGCTCTCCATCATGGGTCGGGTTCAACTGGTGAAGTCTATTATTCACGGCATGTTGGCCTACTCTTTTCATATCTATATGTGGCCGCGACGCCTGCTTCGATTATTGGATACTTGGATTAAGAACTTCATTTGGAGCGGTGACGCTCTCTCAACAAAGGTTTGCACGGTCTCTTGGAAGCGTATTAGTCGTCCGTGGGCGGAAGGTGGGTTAGATTTGAAGCCAACACGCATGATTAATGAGGCCTTAATTTTAAAGTTATCTTGGAATCTCCTGGCAACTGACTCCCAATGGGCAGCGCTCATGAAACGTAGATT